>Ga0209308_10000557_pt1 | contig 37471 bp, 31 predicted proteins | sample COGITO_mtgs_1204_3_FD_184806 | JGI IMG/M metagenome (GOLD analysis project Ga0209308, IMG submission 184806) | Pelagic marine microbial communities from North Sea - COGITO_mtgs_120405 (SPAdes) (version 2) | ecosystem: Environmental > Aquatic > Marine > Epipelagic ... | reverse complement strand
TGCATTTAAAATATGCTGTTCTTCGTCTTGAATTGATGATATTTGATACACAGAAACACCTATTTTATTCAGTTCCTTACCAATCCATTGAGAATTAGTATCAACAATTTGACCTATGAGAATTTCATCTCCAATAGTTATAATTTCTGCGTTCATAAAAATAGTGTTAAACTTTTTGCATTGTAACTAAAGTACATTTTTAAAAATCTCTTATTTCACTCTAATTTCAAAAGCTTTTAAACCTTCGATCTGTCCAAGTAATACATCATTTTCTGAAACTTTACCAACTCCTGCTGGTGTTCCAGTAAAGATAATATCTCCTTTTTTTAGGGTAAAGTATTGAGAAACATAACTAATTAGTTCATCAATTTTCCAGAGCATTGACTGTGTATTACCATCTTGAACAATTTCATTGTTTTTAAATAATTGGAAAGAAAGGTTCTCTAAATTGAAGTCTTTTTTATTGTAAAAATTTCCAATAACTGCACTTCCGTCAAAGGCTTTTGCTTTTTCCCATGGCAAGCCTTTTTCTTTACATTGTTGTTGCACATCTCTGGCTGTAAAATCAATTCCTAAACCAATTTCATCATAGTATTTATGAGCAAATCTTGAAGCTATATGTTTCCCTACCTTATTGATCTTTATAAGCACTTCTACTTCATAATGAACATCAATTGAGAAAGGTGGAATAAAAAAAGGATTTTTGTTAGGTAAAATAGCCGAATCAGGTTTCAGAAAAACTACAGGATTATCTGGACGTTCATTAGCAAGTTCTTCTATATGTTTGGCGTAATTTCGCCCAATGCAAATTATTTTCATAGAATGATAGGAAATTAATAATTAGAAATCAATTAAGGAATCCATTGTTTTGGAAAGTTAGGTTTTCTTTTTTCTAAAAATGCATCTCTTCCCTCTTTAGCCTCATCCGTCATGTAAGCTAAGCGAGTAGCTTCACCAGCAAAAACTTGTTGACCAACCATACCGTCATCTGTTAAATTCATAGCAAATTTGAGCATTTTAATAGAGGTAGGTGATTTTTCTAATATTTCTTGAGCCCACTCATAAGCAGTTTGCTCCAATTCATCATGAGGGATAACTGCATTTACCATCCCCATATCATAAGCTTCTTGTGCTGAATAATTTCTTCCCAAAAAGAAAATTTCTCTTGCTTTTTTTTGTCCTACCATTTTTGCTAAATAAGCAGACCCATAACCACCATCAAAAGAAGTAACATCCGCGTCTGTTTGCTTAAAAATAGCATGTTCTTTAGAAGCTAAAGTTAAATCACATACAACATGTAAACTATGACCTCCACCAACAGCCCATCCAGGAACAACAGCAATAACAGCTTTTGGCATAAATCTTATTAAACGTTGTACTTCTAGGATATTTAATCTATGGTATCCATCATCTCCAACATATCCTTGATGCCCCCTAGCCTTTTGATCTCCACCAGAACAAAATGAATAAATTCCGTCTTTTGACGAAGGACCTTCGGCACTCAGTAAAACTACACCAATAGAGGTGTCTTCACCTGCATCATAAAATGCATCATACAATTCACTCGTTGTTTTTGGGCGAAATGCATTTCTAACATTAGGTCTATTAAATGCTATTCTAGCTACACCGTTGGACTTTTTGTATGTAATATCTTCATATTTCTTGGCTGTAAACCATGTAGGATCTTTCATGACTTTGATTTTATCAATAGGTAAAAATAAAACATTCCTTATTCACTGTAAGTAATATTGTGTAAAATATTATGTTCTTATTTTTTAAAATCACATATCTTTAGCAAATAAAACTCCTAATTTATGAGAATTCTAGCTTTACTTATTTTTTTATTTTCCTCTTGCTTTGTTTTTAGTCAAGAAACAATTTTTAAGAAATATAACTCAGAAATATTAAATGAAGTGAGAGATGTTTCCATCTACCTTCCTAAAAGTTATAATAAAGATTCAATTTCAAATTTTCCTTTGGCTATTGTTCTTGATGGCCATAAATTATTTGATGTATATGTTGGAGTATCAAATTATTACTCCTATCAAGATAATGCTCCTGAACAAATTGTTGTAGGAATTGACATGAAAAACACAAGGATAAAAGATGCTGGTTATGATTTGATAACAAGCGAACTAACTCCAGACTCAAAGAATTTCTATCGTTTTTTAAGAGATGAAATTATTCCTTTTGTAGAGGCATCTTACAAGACCTCACCATTCTTAACTATTGTTGGTGAGAGTCTCACTGCTAACTTTATTACACACTTTTTAAGAGAAAAATATCCTATTTTTAATGCTTACATCTCTTTAAACCCTAGCTTATCTGAAGATATAAACACGCAAATTGAATCTTATAAATTATCCAATTTAAGTGATGAAGACAATACTTTTTATTTTTATATGGCTGGTAACCCATATGCTAATGAAAAAAAACTAGCTAAGATTAAAAAGTTTGCAACTTATATGAAGTCTGTAGATATAGATAATTTTAATGTTGTCTATGATGATTTTTCTAACTCACCAAGTTCTTCTTCAGTTATTGGTGAAGGAATCTCTAGAGCTTTTGCAAAGGTTTTTGAAATTTATTCTGGAATTACAAAAGATGAATTTGAGGAGAAAATAAAAAATTTAAGCCCACCTGATGCCATTTCATATTTGGAAATAAAATACTTAGATATTGAGTTTTTATTTGGTTCTAACTTAGGAATAAGGCCTGCTGATGTCTTTGCTATTGAAGATATAATTCTAGATAAAGAGAATGGTGATTATTTAGATGATTTTGGTACTATGATTTTAAAACTTTTTCCATCCTCAGAGATGGGACATTATTATTTGGGTAAATATTATGAGAGTGGTAAAGATTTTAAAGGTGCTCTTGAACAATATCGCTTAGGTTACGGTAAAATGGATCCTAAAGACCCTAATGCAGATTTATTTTACCAAAATGTAGAACGTTTATTAAATAAAGAAAATTAATTTTTTTCTATTCTGTCGGAATAAAGATTAATTTTTTTATCTCTGTATAGTGATCCAATTGCTCTTTTAAAGGCTTTTTTACTCATTTGTAAATGAAACTTAATAGATTCAGGAGAGCTTTTATCAGTTAATGTTATCGTTCCATTATTTTGATCGAGGTGATGTAGTATTTTTAAAATATCATCTTCAATGGTATTTCTATATCCCAAGGGCCTCATTGATACATCTATTTTTCCATCCTCTCTGATGTTCTTGATATATCCTGTAGTAGAAACACCCTCTTCTAAATCTGAAAATACTTCATTCTTATACACCAACCCTTCCATTGATTCTTCAATTAAAACTGTAAATCCAAGAGCAGTCTCTGTTCCAATAATAATAGCTACTTTTTGTCCTATCTCTAAGTCCATTTAATTTTATTTTAAACTATTGATATATTCTTTTAAAACCAAGTCATTTTGTGTACTAGGAGTAAAAATTTCAAGCAATTTAGGTTGTGTAGATTCTTTGTAAAAGTCTGCAAGCTTTTTATCTAAAGTCTCAATATCATGTGATTTACTATAATCTAATCTATGCATTTTACATAAATGTTGCGCTGTTAAACAGTGGGGTGTTTCAAAGAATTTTAAAGCATTTGTTTTTTTTGGCCCTGGTATTATTTTAAAAATACCTCCACCAGAATTATTAATAATAATAATTCTAAAATTAGTTGGAATATAATCATTCCAAAGGGCATTGCTGTCATAGAAAAAACTGAGATCACCAGAAATTAACGTAGTTCTCTTTTTTGACATGAATGCGGATCCAATAGCCGTGCTCGTGCTCCCATCTATTCCACTAGTTCCACGATTACAAAAAACCGTAATTGTTTTATTCATCTCAAAAAGTTGAGAATATCTAATAATAGCACTATTACTAAATTGAACCTCTGAAAAATCTGGAATTACGTTTAATATCTTCTCAAACACTTTTAAATCTGAGTAAATAGCATTTTTAATATATTGTTTGTGTTTTTCTCTGGTTAAATTTTTATAATGAGTCCAGTGATGTTCGTAGTTACTATTATTATTAAAATCTACTAGCTTATGAAAATTTTCAAAGAAAGAAAAACTATCCGTTTTAATGTGTTTGCTTAAAACATGATACGTATCAAAAGCTCTTAACTCATTAATATGCCAATGTTCTGATGGTGAATAATCTCGTAAAAACTTTTTGATTTTTTTAGAAACTATCAATCCTCCAAAAGTTAAAAGTATATCTGGCTGAAGGTTTGAAAACTCTTCTTTTGTTAAATTAAAAATTAGATTGTCTATAGAATTAATAAATCTTTTGTTGTGAAGGTTAGAAGTAGTTTCTGTGAGTACTAACACAGAAGGATCATCAGCAACTTTATCTAATAAAATTTCTAATTCTGAATTTGGATAATGCACCCCTACCAAAATCATTTTCTTGCTTGCGCTATTCCATTGTTGAGCCAGATTTTCATAATCAATAACAACCTCAGTATCTGATTCTTCTTTTATTAATGAGAAATCACTCATAACACTTACTGTTTCATATAAAGGTTCGTCAAAAGGTACATTGATGTGAATAGGACCTTTTACTTTATGAAGCAATGAAAAAGCCTTTGACAACTTTATTATATTATTTTCAGAATCATTTTCTTTCAAATTTGCACTGAATAAAATATGATTCTCAAATACATTTTCTTGACGGATAGTTTGGCCATCACCAATATCAATTAAATGAGAGGGTCTATCTGCTGAAATTACAACCAAAGGAATTTGACTGTAAAAAGCTTCTGCTATTGCTGGATAATAATTTAACATGGCAGAACCCGATGTGCAAACCAAAGCAACTGGCCTTTGTGATTGTTGAGCAATTCCTAAAGCAAAAAAAGCGGCGCACCGCTCATCAACTATGCTTAAAGCTTCAAAATCTTGATGATTAGAAAAACCTATTGTAAGCGGCGCATTTCTTGAACCTGGTGAAATAACAATAGTCTGGATTTCAAATTGGTGACAAGCAGCGATAATAATTTGTGCTAATTCTTTTTTAGGATACATTTTCTCTTAAAAAATTGATCAATTCCTCGTTTGCAAAGTTACTGCCTTTATCTAGGATTTAATTGTTAAAATAAAAAAATCAGGAAATAAAAAGTGACTTACTTTTTTATTTCCTGATTTTACTGATTATTTGAAATCAAGTACTTTAATTTCCTTTTTTGAAATCAGCTAAAAACTTAGCCAAACCAATATCAGTCAGTGGATGTTTTAACAAACCAGAAATGGCACTTAATGGACCCGTCATCACATCTGCACCTATTTTAGCACAATCTATAATATGCATTGTATGCCTTACTGATGCAGCTAGTATTTGGGTATCATACATATAATTGTCATAGATTAATCTAATCTCAGAAATTAAATTTAATCCATCTGTAGAAATATCATCTAATCGTCCGATAAAAGGAGAAACATAGGTAGCCCCGGCTTTAGCTGCTAGTAATGCTTGACCAGCTGAAAAAACTAAAGTAACATTTGTTTTAATTCCTTTATCTGAAAAATATTTACAAGCTTTTACACCATCAGCTATCATAGGTAGCTTCACAACAATTTGAGGGTTTAAGGCAGCTAAAGCTTCTCCTTCCCTAACCATTCCTTCAAAGTCTGTAGAGATTACCTCAGCTGAAACATCTCCATCTACTTCCTCACAAATTGCTTTGTAATGATTAATGATGTTAGCTTCACCTGTAATACCCTCTTTAGCCATTAAAGACGGATTGGTGGTTACTCCGTCCAAAATACCCATTGCTTGGGCTTCTTTAATTTGTTCTAAATTGGCAGTGTCAATAAAAAATTTCATATGATTTGTTTAGTTCTTAATTATAATTTATAATGATTCATTAATAGTTTTTCGTAAATTTTACTAGGTAGTATTTTTTTTAACACTATGGAAAATTTTTCCATAAATGCACCTACTTTATAGTGCACAGTTGGTTGTTTTAAGTTAACAATCTGATGTATCTTTTCGGCCATTTTAATTGGATTCATTCCACTATCTACATGTGAATCCATTAAATCTAAATTCTTCTGATACTTTTCTTTATAGGCAGAGTTATCAAAAACAGGGGTATGATATCTACCAGCTGCTATATTGGTAGCTACATCGCCTGGAGCAATAGTAACTATAGTAACACCAAACTCCTTTACCTCCATTCTAGCCGCCTCTGACACTAAATCTAAAGCTCCTTTTGTTGCAGAATATACCCCTCTATAAGGTAAACCCATATATCCAGCAATTGATGTGATGTTGATGATGGTTCCAGATTGCTGTTTACGCATCTGAGGTAGAACAGCTTTCATCACGTCTATGGCTCCAAAAAAATTAGTTTCAAAAACTTTTCTCATTTCACTGGTGGGGGTATCTTCTATGGGACCAGTTATTCCCATTCCAGCATTATTCACAAGTACATCTAGACGACCTTCTTTTTCTAAAATCAAATCTATAGCTAAAGTGATTGTTTCAGGTTTTGTGACATCCAAGGGGATTAATGAATACCTGATTTGTTCATTTATTTTTGGATTTCTTCCAGTACCATAAACTTTGAAGCCTTTAGCTGATAAAAACTCAGCTGTAGATTTTCCAATTCCTGATGAGGCTCCTGTGATTAAAACTACTTTGGACATAAAAAAATGAATAAGACTAATTTTTACACAAATATCCAAAAAGAAAGGATGTAAATCTTAGATTTTAATTGCTAGATATTAACAGACTTATGAATAATAGTAAATGAAAGGAAAAGAAAGTTAGATACAAAAGAAGGCAAGCTACCTACATCACACTGCTACAACCAAGTACTCTTGCTGCGTTCCCGCCCTGGGAGATTCCGAGGGAGCTAGTTGTGTAGGACTTGCCGAGGCAAATTTACAACCAATTTTTATTTAAACAAATGAAACTTTATCCTTTTTTAATGTAACTTTTATAACCTTTTGTACTCTAACTATTTATTACAGCTTCATCAAGAGTAAAAATTACTATAATGAAAGCTATATATTTGTAAAAAAAACTAATTAATATAACAATCATGGAAAATCAAGTTTCGAGTAAAAGCACAATGTTAAATTATGGACTAATTTTAGGTCTAACAAGTATTTTCATCAACTTAATTGCCTATGCAATAGGCATTCATCTTGACCAAGACTGGAGAGTAGGCACGATAGGTTTTGTAGCCATGATTATTGTTATAGTTTTGGGTATTAAAAATTTTAAATCTGCAAATAACAACCTTATAACTTGGGGGCAATCTGTTAAGATTGGTGTTGGAATTTCTATCATAAGTGGTTTAATTGGCATCATTTATAATTTAATTTTCATTAATTTTATTGAGCCTGATTTCATGAATCTTTTGATGGAAAAACAAGTTGTTGCATGGGAAGAATTAAATATGACTGAAGAACAAATTGAAGCCTCAAAATCAATGATGGAAACATTTTCTAGTCCAGCAATCACCTCAGCCATTGGTATCATTGCTGCTGCATTCTTTGGTTTTATTATTTCTGCCATTGCAGGAGCTATTATGAAAAGAACAGAAGAAGACCAATACTAGAATTTAGAACTCATCTTGACTTTTTGTTTTTGACCGAAAATACGTTGAAATTTGACCAGATGAGTCACTTTTTGAGGATCATAGCAGCGCTACGATAAAAAAAGTAACAAAATATGGGTGAATTTCGACCATTTTTTAGGAAATAGAAAAAGTCAAGATGAGTTCTTTATTTATTAATGTAAAGAATAGTTTAACTTTGCATCATAAATAATTATTAATGGACATATCGGTTGTCATACCATTATTTAACGAAGAAGAATCTTTAAAAGAACTACACAATTGGATTGCATCTATGATGCAGTCCAATCGGTTTTTATATGAGATCATTTTCATAGATGATGGTAGTACGGATTCATCATGGAAAGTTATTGAAGAAATTTCACAAAAATCCAGCCATGTAAAAGGTATTCGTTTCCAAAAAAACTTTGGAAAATCACAAGCATTACATGCTGGTTTTCAAATTGCAGATGGAAACGTTGTGATTACTATGGATGCTGACTTGCAAGATAGCCCTGACGAAATTCCAGAATTATACAAACTAATTACAGAAGGAAATTTTGATCTAGTATCTGGATGGAAAAAGAAAAGATATGATAATGTAATTGCAAAAAACATTCCTTCTAAGTTATTTAACTGGGCAGCTAGAAAAACATCAGGTTTAGACTTACATGATTTTAATTGTGGATTAAAGGCTTATAAAAACATAGTTGTTAAAACCGTTAAGGTACGCGGTGAAATGCATCGATATATACCCGTTTTAGCAAAAAATAAAGGGTTCGTAAATATTGGTGAAAAAATTGTGCAACACCAAGCAAGAAAGTACGGAGAAACAAAATTTGGCATGAATAGATTTATTAATGGATTTTTAGATCTTATTACCATTTCTTTCTTGTCAAAATTTGGTAAAAGACCTATGCATTTCTTTGGATTATGGGGAACACTTATGTTTATCTTTGGCTTCTTCTCTGCAGGATATTTAGGCGTTTCTAAACTTTACAAAATATCACAAGGAATGAAAGCTATTTTGATCACAGACAATCCTTGGTTCTATATCTCAATGGTAAGTATGATATTAGGTACTCAACTTTTTTTAGCTGGCTTTATTGGAGAACTCATTTTAAAAACCAAAGAGGCAGGAAACTATTACACAATCAAAGAAAAATTAAATTACTAACTCCATAAATATTGGATTTATAAGCAATGAAAAATATTAAAGAAAAAGCAACATTATGGCTATCAGATACATTTGATAGTGAAACACAACAAGAAATACAACAGCTCATTACAAATAACTCAGATGATTTAACAGATCGATTTTACAAAGATCTTGAATTTGGTACTGGAGGTATGCGCGGAATGATGGGAGCTGGAACCAACAGAATAAATAAATATACATTAGGAAAGGCTACCCAAGGATTGAGTAATTACCTAAAAGAATCTTATCCAAATCAAAAAATTAAAGTAGCCATCGCATATGATTGTAGACACAATAGTGATACATTCTCAAGATTGGTTGCCGAAGTGTTGTCTGCAAATGATATCCACGTAGTTCTTTTTGAAGACCTTCGTCCTACTCCAGAACTGTCATTTGCTGTAAATGAATTAAATTGTCATGCTGGGATTGTTTTAACAGCTTCCCATAACCCACCAGAATACAATGGCTATAAAGTGTATTGGACAGATGGTGGTCAAATTGTTCCTCCCCAAGATAAGAGAATTATTGATGAAGTAAATTCTCTAGAATTTTCTGATATTAACTTTAATGCAAAACCAGAATTAATTTCTGAAATTGGTGCAGAGGTAGATGAGGCGTTTTGGAACGCTTCCATTAAAAACGGAACATTTAACATACAAGGAAGAGATAATTTAAAAATTGTTTTCACATCATTGCACGGGACTTCTGTAAAGTTAATTCCAGAAGTGTTAAAAAGAGCTGGCTATTCTCAAGTTCATAGCATCAAAGAACAAGAAATACCTGATGGAGATTTTCCAACCGTAAAATCGCCCAATCCGGAAGAACCTGAAGCCTTAGAAATGGCTACAAATCTTGCTGAAAAAATTGGAGCAGATATTGTTTTGGGAACAGATCCTGATAGTGATAGAATTGGAATTGCTGTTAGAGATACTGACGGAAAAATTAAATTATTAAATGGAAATCAGGCCATGGTGGTTATGACAGATTTCTTAATCAAACAATGGCAACAACAAGGAAAACTTAATGGAAAACAATTTATTGGCTCTACTATAGTCTCTACTTCTATGGTAAATGATATTGCCAAAAGTTATGGTGTAGAAACTAAAATTGGACTCACCGGATTTAAATGGATTGCAAAAATGATTCAAGATTTCCCAGATCTAGAGTTTATTGGTGGTGGTGAAGAAAGTTTTGGGTATATGGTAGGTGATTTTGTTAGAGATAAAGATGCTGTAACCTCTGCATTGCTAGCTTGTGAAATTGCAGCTGCTGCCAAATCAAATGGAAGCTCTTTTTACGATTCACTATTGGAACTGTACGCAAAGCATAGTTTCTACAAAGAGCGTTTAGTTTCTTTTACAAAAAAAGGGATGGATGGAGCAGCACAGATCAAGCAAATTATGATTGATTTACGTAAAAATCCTCTAACTCATATCGATGGTTCTAGAGTAACCTATGTAAATGATTATGATGCATCTACTGAGAAAAATATGAATACTGGAGAAGTTACAATAATGAATCTCCCGAAATCAAATGTATTAATTTATCACACAGAAGACGGAACTAAAGTAGCAGCAAGACCTAGTGGTACAGAACCTAAAATTAAATTTTACTTTAGTGTTCAATCTCAACTAGACTCTGTTGAAAATACCATTGAAAAAGAACAAGAATTGGAGGCTAAAATTGATAGAATTATAACTGAAATGGCAATTTAATGATCTATTTTAAAAAAATATTACAATATGCAAAACCCTATAAATTATATGCGGTTTTAAACATCATATTTAATATTTTTTATGCTATTTTCTCAGCACTTTCTTTTTATGTATTAATGCCGCTCTTACAAGTCATATTCGGTGAAGACCAAAATAAAGAGATTATTGAACCTGTTTACAAAGGTTTTACATCTTTGGGAGAATATATGAATGACTATTTTAGTTTTTTCATGATGAATAAAGTAGGTGATGATCAAGAGAAAAAATTGTTGATAGTTATCGCGTTAATATTGGTTGTAATCATCTTAAAAAACATTTTCAGTTATCTTGGATTTTATGCCATAACGTTTTTAAAAAATGGAGTTTTAAAAGATATTAGAAACGATTTATATCAGAAAACAATCTCTTTACCAATTTCCTATTTTTCTGAAAAAAAGAAGGGTGATATTATGGCTAGAATTGGACCAGACGTCATAGAAGTTCATTATTCTTTTCTGTCAATTTTAGAATTAATATTTAGAGATCCAATAATGATTATTGTAACCATCATCTCCATGTTAGCCATTAGTGTTAAACTAACAATTTTTATTTTTGTCTTTGTTCCCATAGCTGGTTTCATCATCAATATTTTAGGAAAGAACCTTAAGAAAACATCAGACAAAACTCAACGAGAACAGGGGTATTTTTTATCACTACTGGAGGAAACATTATCTGGACTACGCGTAATTAAAGGATTTAATGCAGAAGATGTTTTTGGCACTAAGTTTAAAAACTCCACACTTCGTTTTGAAAAATTAATGAACAAGTTACTTACTAGAACCCAACTTGCTGCTCCAGTAAGTGAAATTTTAGGAATTCTAGTTTTCTGTGTTTTAATTTGGTATGGAGGTTCATTAGTATTAATTGAAAAATCGATTCCTCCCTCAGCATTCATTCCTTTTTTAGGCTTTGCATATAATATCATCACACCTGCTAAATCAATCTCTAAGGCTAGTTTTACCATTAAAAAAGGAAATGCAGCTGCAGAAAGAATTTTAGCCATCTTAGAAACAGAGGACGTTCTCAAAGACAGTCCAAGTGCTATTCATAAAAAAGATTTTAATTCAGGAATTGAATTTAAAAATGTGTCGTTCAAATACGAAGATGACTATGTATTAAAAGATTTTTCTCTTAAAGTTCCCAAAGGAACTTCAGTGGCTTTAGTAGGACAATCCGGTAGTGGAAAATCTACTTTAGCTAATTTAATAACTCGTTTTTATGATGTAAATCAAGGTAGTATTTCTTTAGATGGAAACAACGTAAAAAATCTATCAAAAAAATCACTGTTGGGACTAATGGGTATCGTAACTCAAGATTCTATTTTATTTAATGATAGTGTATCGGAAAATATTAAACTTGGAAAACAAGATGCTTCAGCTAAAGAAATAAGAAATGCGGCGGACATAGCCAATGCTCATGAATTTATTAAAGAACTTCCAAAGCAATACGAAACTAATATCGGAGATGGAGGAAATAAATTATCTGGAGGTCAAAAACAACGTTTATCAATTGCCAGAGCAGTTTTAAAAAATCCTCCAATTATGATTTTAGATGAAGCAACCTCTGCATTAGATACAGAATCTGAACAGTTGGTTCAAACAGCTCTAGAAAAAATGATGAAAAATAGAACATCATTAGTTATTGCTCATAGACTATCTACCATTCAAAACGCCGATAATATAGTTGTATTGAGAAAAGGAATCATTATTGAACAAGGGAAACACGAAGAATTATTGGCTAAAAAAGGAGAATACTTTAAGCTAGTTACCATGCAAACGCTACAATGATGATTTTAGAACAAATCATTTTTACACTGTTATTCAAATGGAAATATTGGATTGCAATTCTTTATTCTAAATTTCTAAAAAAAAGTAAAAAAAGTGTTTTCACATCAATTACTTATGTAGCGAGAGAGGCTGATAAAGATTGGATATTTGGTGCAAAAGTGAGAAGGCTTGCAAAATTCTCTGGTTTACATAGTACTACTTATTTCCACAATAGATTGCGAAACTTACCAGATTCTGATGGATATTTTTTTGTATTTCATCAATACTTTTATAGAGCAATGCGTCATAATCCTAAAATTTTAAATCGAAAGAATATTGTGATGTTTACGCATCCCAACTGGACCTTTTCTTTTTCAGAAAGTCATGTAATCTGGTGCTTAAATAAAGCTGATAAAGTTATTTGTTTAAATTCTAAGGTTCAAAAAGAGTTAATTGCTGCTGGATTAGATGCTAAAAAAACCGCACTAATTCACATCGCTTCAGATCCTGATTTCTTTTACACACATGAACGTGAAACAGGTACTGTTGGTTTTTGTAGTGCATTTGGTGAGCGTAAAAACCCAGAAATGGTATATCAGTTGGTTAAAAATATGCCTGGAAGAAAATTTTATCTAATTGGTAGGTATTGGGAGAATTATGAAAGATATGATGAAATGAAAAACATGGCAAACTTTACCTATTACAATAATGAATCCTACGACACATATCCTGATTTATATAATAATATAGATATATTTATTTCTCCATCTAAATTGGAAGGTGGCCCTGTTCCTGTGTTGGAAGCCATGTTGTCTAATTGTTTTCCAATAGCCTCAAAAACAGGATTTTGCCCTGATGTAATTTCTGATGGCTATAATGGATTTTTATTTGATGTTGACTCAGATTATTCAGAAGTAATAAGACTTATTAAATTGGCAGACTTTAAGACTATTGATGTAAGACAAACTGCTTTGGAACATTCTTGGAAAAACTGTTCTCAAAAAATTGACAAATTATTTCTAGAGTAAATTACCCAATTTTTAAACCAAGCTCCTCCCCTTTTCGAAGCATAAAATTATAGGACGCTTGGTGGTTATTGGGAATTTCACCCTCTAAAATAGCTTCTTTAATAGCCTCTTTTAGCTGACCAATTTCGCGACAAGGTTGTAAGTTGAAGGTTTTCATGATCTCCTCACCACTAATAGGTGGTTGAAAATTTCGAATATGATCTCTTTCTTCTACTTCTTTTATTTTTTCACGCACATTTTGAAAGTTTTTATGATAGCGCTCAAATTTTTTTGGATTTTTTGTGGTTATATCAGCTTCACATAATGTCATTAGTGCATCTATATCATCACCTGTATCAAACACCAATCTTCTAACTGCTGAGTCTGTAACTTCTGATGCTAAAACAATAGGTCTAGAACTTAATAACACCAATTTCTGCACAAACTTCATTTTTGAATTTAATGGCATTTTTAAACGTTTGAACAAGTTATAAACCATTTTAGATCCAACAAACTCGTGTGCATGAAAAGTCCATCCTACTTTCTTGTCAAATCTTTTAGTAGGTGCTTTTCCAATATCATGAAGTAAGGCTGCCCATCTTAACCAAGTATCCTTTGTAGCTTTTGAAATATTATCTACAACTTCTAGAGTGTGATAGAAATTATCTTTATGTTTTTGACCCTCTACTTCTTCAACTCCTTTTAAAGCAATTAATTCTGGAAGAATCATTTCCAATAAATTTGTTTTTTCTAATAGTAAAAACCCTATGGAAGGTTTTGTAGCATCAATTATTTTATTTAATTCTACAACGATACGTTCCTTTGTAATAATAGCTAAACGAGAGGCATTCTTTGTGATTGCCAATAAAGAGTTTTCCTCAATTTTAAAATTAAATTGAGTAGCAAATCTAATAGCACGCATCATGCGTAACGGATCATCAGAATAGGTGATGTCTGGATTTAACGGTGTTTTAATAATTCCTTTTTCTAAATCCTTTAAACCATCAAATGGATCTAACAAAGTTCCATAATCATCTTTGTATAAACTTATTGCTAAAGCATTGATTGTAAAATCTCTTCTATTTTGATCATCCTCTAAAGTTCCTTCAGAAACTTCTGGATTTCTACTATCTTTAGCATACGATTCTTTTCTAGCCCCAACAAATTCAAGCTCCATATCTTTATATACCAACATGGCTGTACCATAGGTTTTAAATACTTGAACTTTTGGTTTATTTGGTAATAAAGAGGCCACTTTTTTTGCCAAGGCGATACCATTTCCAACAGTTACAATATCTATATCTTTAGCGACTCCTCTTTGTAAAATGTAATCACGCACAAATCCTCCAATAACATAACTCTTTACCTCTAAAATCTCAGAAGCTCTGGTTATAATAGAGAAGATATCACTTTTAATAGCTTCTTTGTAGTTTTGATTCTGCATGAATTAAGCTCTTATTACTTCAATATCATTTCCAACTAATTTTAAAATAGTTGAGGATTTATCTGTAATTTTATCTTGTTCCAAATTTACTACATAATCTACGCCCTCCAAAATTGGTAGACTTATTTCTGAAAATGATTTTGGAGTAGATTCTCCGCTTATATTGGCTGAAGTTGAAATAATTGGTTTTCCTAGTTTATTGATGATCTCTAAACAATAGTTATGAGTTGGAATTCTAATGGCTATAGTATTATCTACAGCTATGGCATTATCCGCTAATCCTTTTGGATTGCTATAAATGATAGTAGTAGGTTTCTTAGTCTTTGAAATTATATCAATAGCTTTTTGTGGGACAGTACCTACATAAGTATGCAACATCTCCATAGAACTTACTAAAACCACTAAACTTTTACTCTCTACTCTGTTCTTTAATTTAAAAATTTTGGCAACAGCATCAACGTTTGTAGCGTCACAACCTAAACCCCACACCGTATCTGTAGGATAAAGAATAACCTGCGAATTAAGCAGTACTTCAATAGATTGATTTAAGATTTTTTTTGTTGTCAAATTTTTCTAAAAATTTTATTTATTTTATATCTACGGAACCATGAAATTACTCTTTTTTTTGGAACACCATTCTTTTTAATATACTCCTCTACAGTGTCAACCATTCGATTTGCAGAATTTCCATCTGTGTATGGATGGTATTCTTTTAAAATATTTAAACGCTCTTGTTTAAAAGGGTCTTCTAATAAATTTTTAACAACTCTTTTTACTAAACCACTGTATGATAGCTGATTATCCCACTTTACAGCAAGAGAATTATTTTTAAATGTTATTACAGGCTTGTCTAAAAGGAGAAATTCATAGACAACAGATGAAGTATCACTGATCATTAGATCAGCAATTAACAAATACTTAATAATGTTACGCTCCTCAATAAAAAGCACATTTTCAAAACACATTGATAATTTTTTATAGGAGTCTATTAAGTTTTTAGCCATTAAATCGTGAAATTTAATCACAATAAGGTATTCTTTACTTTTAGCTAACTCCTCAATTTGAGTTAATAAATGTGGAGCACTAGTTAATGATGGTGAAAATGTAGGGGCGTAAAGAATTATTTTTTTTGCTTTAGACTTTTTTAATAAGGTTTGTTTATCTGTATCATATTTGTGTAGTTCTTTACCATAAACATCTAGTTTTGGCCAACCTGTCTCTACCACACTAAAGTCTTTATGTTTGGCTGCTGCTTCAGAGAACCATTTTGTAAAATATGGGCCTTGTGTTAAATACAAATCAAAATAATTGCGAATTCTAAAATGTCCTTTTTTTTCTCCGGCTAAGCCATGAAAAACTTGAGTTTTAACCCCTCTGAGATAATGAGGAACCTCATTTCCTGGAACAAAAATAGCGTCACTCTTAAAACGAACTAAATCTTCAATTTTAGTTGTATAGCTTTGATCTTGGTATGGAAATTTCTCCAAAATAGCTGTTCTTACAAACCAGATGTATTCATACTTCTTTTCTTTTAAAACTTGCATAACAGGTTCTAAAATTCCAAAAGAATATGGATTCATACAAAATAAAATAGTCTTCATAATTAGTAATTATACTATTTCATTAGCGTTCTTTAAATCTTCTTTAAAATCTACTTCTATGCAATTATATTTAGAAATATCTATCACCTTCAATTTTAAATGATCGTTAGCAATTGCCATTTCTAGCCCTTTTTCAAAATAATCATTATCATCACATGTTTCAAGCTGATTAATAAATACATCTAGATCATTTGAAGAAATAAAATTGATCCCAACAGCTTCACCCAATCCATTTTTCACTTCTTTAGAAAGATACTGAACATACCCGTCTTTGAGGGTATATTTTACCTCTTCATCGGAAACACTTTGTGTGTTAACTGAAACAAACGATTGATTATTGTTAATGTCTTCTAATAATAATGATAATAATTGATGGTCAAATACAACGTCTCCATTAAACCACAAAATAGAATTACCTCTGTGTTTTTTTAATGCTCGCAACAAACTTTTAGAGGTATTTGTTCTATCAAAAAATGGATTGTAAACATAATTTACCTCTGGAAATTGTTCCATAATTAAATTCTTTTTAAAACCTACCACAGTGGTTATATCATTTACATCAAAATAAGTTGTAATGTTATTAATTTGTCGTTGCATGATACTTTTCCCATCTTTTAAGGGTGTTAAAGGTTTTGGGAAAGGATTTCCTAATCTAGAACCAATTCCAGCAGCTAGTATTATTATTTTCATGTGATGGTGTTGCTATTATTTTTTTTATTATTTAAATACCAAAGATTCATATACCTATCTAGTACTCTATATGCTCTTATTTTTGATATTAAATACCCAGCATAACCATCTAAAAATCCCAATCGGATGATAAAATGAATGATAAAAGTAACCAGGGGTTTAACAAATAAATGAAATAACCTTACTTTCTGTCCTTTGTCATGTAATTGTTGTGCTTGAATTTGAGCATATAATTTTTGTTTGGTCATGTAATGATCAAAATCTCTATATGAAAAATGGTCAACTCTATTTTTAAAAAACCCAAGAGCTCCTTCTGCATTTATTGTTTCATGAACTTTAAGACCGTTATATCTACATTTACTCCTACGAAATAAGCGAATGACTTTATCTCTTTGACAACCTGTGTATTTTATCTGTTTATCTCCAAGATAAAAGTTTCTCCTAACGTAAAATCCAACAAATTTTATAGTAGTTTCATCTATATTTAGAATTTCTTTTTTTAGTTCTGGAGTAACTCTTTCATCGGCATCTAAAATATAGATCCAATCATTTTTTGCAAGATCAATGGCAAAATTCTTTTGTGAGGAAAAATCATCAAAAACTCGTTGAATAACTTTTACGTTGTATTTTTTCGCAATCTCAACTGTTGCGTCTTGACTGAATGAATCTATCACAATAATTTCATCTGCAAAATCAACTGATTTTATAGAATCTTCAATATGAACTTCTTCATTTAATGTTGGTATGATTGCTGTAATTTTCATTTTTCTTAAACAGCTACATCATATTCTCGTAGCGCATCATTTAAAGAGGTTTTTTTGTTGGTACTTTCTTTTCGTTTTCCGATTATTAATGCACAAGGAACTTGATAATCACCCGCAGAAAATTTTTTAGTATAACTACCAGGAATTACCACACTTCTCTCTGGAACCAACCCTTTCATCTCTATGGGAGTATCGCCAGTTACGTCAATAATTTTTGTACTCATTGTTAATACAACATTCGCACCTAATACAGCTTCTTTACATACTCTAACTCCTTCTACTACAATTGATCTAGAACCTATAAAAGCTCCATCTTCAATAATAACCGGAGAAGCTTGAAGCGGTTCTAAAACCCCTCCTATTCCAACACCACCAGACAAATGAACATTTTTACCAATCTGAGCACAACTTCCTACAGTAGCCCATGTGTCTACCATAGTTCCTTTGTCTACGTATGCACCAATATTAACATAACTAGGCATTAAAATTGTTCCAGGTGCTATAAAGGCACCATGTCTAGCTACTGCATTTGGAACTACTCTTATTCCTCTAGATTCAAAATTTCTTTTTAGTGGAATTTTATCATGATATTCAAATATACCAGCTTCTAAGGTTTCCATTTTTTGAATAGGAAAATACAAGACTACTGCCTTCTTTACCCACTCATTAACTTGCCAATCCGTTTGATTAGGCTCTGCAACACGCAGAGATCCAACATCTAACAAATTAACAACTTCTCTAATAGCTTTGACAGTTCTTTCTTCTTTTAAAAGAGATCTATCTTCCCAAGCTTGTTCAATAATTTCTTGTAACAATTTCATTAAATTAATTATGTCGAATTTGATTCGATTTATCAGTTAAAATATGTTACAAATATAACACACATTGCAGCTCTTTATTGCGAAGATACATTTTTTAAACAAAAAAAAATATGATGTTTAAAATCGCTATTTTTGCATTAAATAAATAGGTATGCCTAGAATTTTAGCTATTGATTATGGAGAAATTAGAACAGGAATTGCTGTTACTGATGAACTACAAATTATTGCTTCTGGATTAACAACTGTTAAGACAGATAAGCTAATCAAATTTTTAATTGATTACACTAAGAAAGAACGTGTTGAACTGTTTATTATTGGAAAACCAAGGCAGATGAACAATACTGATAGCGAAAGCGAAAAACATATTCTTAGTTTTTTAAAACATCTTAAAAATTCTATACCTACTATACCAATTGTTAGGGTTGATGAGCGATTTACATCTAAAATGGCTGTACAAACAATGATAGATAGCGGGTTGAAAAAAAAACAACGAAGAAATAAAGGGTTAGTTGATGAGATTAGTGCTACTATTATTCTACAATCTTATTTATACAGCAAATAAGTTTTCTACATATTCCTTTCTTCGTATTTTTGCAAAAATTTTATAAACTTTATGATTTTACCTGTTGTAGCCTACGGAGATCCTGTTTTAAGAAAAGTTGCCAAAGAGATTGGGCCAGATTACCCAAATTTAAAGGAGTTAATTGCTAATATGAAACAGACCATGTATAATGCTAGTGGTGTAGGAATAGCTGCTCCACAAATAGGAAAATCTGTCCGTATTTTTATCATTGATGCAACACCTTTTGCAGATGACAAAGACATCTCTGAATTAGAGAGAAATCAACTTAAGGACTTTAAAGAAGTTTTTATCAATCCAACTATTACTAATCAAGAAGGTGACGAATGGGCTTTTGCAGAAGGTTGTTTGAGTATTCCTGATATAAGAGAGGATGTTTTTAGACAAGAAACTGTAAGCTTTGAATATGTTGATGAAAATTTCGAAAAACATACTAAAACATTAAGTGGTCTTGCAGCAAGGGTATTTCAGCACGAATATGATCATCTTGAGGGAATATTATTTACAGATAAACTCTCTTCATTAAAAAAGAGAATTTTAAAAAAGAAATTAGAAAAAATATCATTAGGAAAGATAAGCTCAAGCTATAGAATGCGATTTCCAAATATAAAAATTTAAACACATATGGAATTCAATAAAATTATTTCAGTTGCAGGAAAACCAGGATTATTCCATGCAATTTCTCAAACAAAATCTGGATTTATCGTAGAATCTCTTGTTGATAAAAAAAGATTTCCAATACCATCTACTAACAATGTTAGTTTATTGGAAAACATTGCAATTTACACCTATGAGGAGGAAGTACCTTTATTAACTGTTTTTAAAACAATGTATGAAAAAACAGAAGGAAAAGAAGCAATAAACCATAAAGAAAGTGGTAAAAAACTAACCTCTTTTTTCTCTGAGATACTTCCAGATTACGATGAGGATCGAGTATATACCTCGAATATTAAAAAAGTGATACAATGGTACAATATATTAGTATCCTCTGGTTTAGACTTTTCTGTTGTTGAAGCTTCTGAAGAAAACTCAGAAAAAGCATAAATGAATTCAAGAAAACAGCAGTTAGCAGCGTTCAATCGTTTGTTAGACATCATGGATGATCTTCGAGAGAAGTGTCCTTGGGATAAAAAACAAACACTAGAGTCTTTAAGGCATTTAACCATAGAAGAGACTTATGAACTTGCTGATGCTATTTTAGAAAATGACCTAAATGAAATAAAAAATGAGCTTGGAGATGTTTTACTCCATCTTGTTTTTTATGCTAAAATTGGGTCTGAAAAAAAAGCCTTTGATATTGGAGATGTAGCCAATGCCATTTCTGATAAATTAATAGCTAGACATCCTCATATTTACGGAGATGTCGTAGTTAAAGATGAAAGTGAAGTTAAAGAAAACTGGGAAAAACTTAAACTAAAAGAAGGTAAAAATTCTGTATTGGAAGGTGTTCCCAAAAGCTTGCCCGCTTTAATTAAAGCAAACAGAATTCAGGATAAAGTTGCAGGAGTTGGATTTGACTGGGAAGAGCCCTCTCAAGTATGGGAAAAGGTACAAGAAGAAATAACAGAATTAAACCAAGAGATAAAAAAAGGATCTAAAGATTCTATAGAATCAGAGTTTGGAGACGTATTATTTTCGATGATAAATTATGCTCGATTTATTGATGTAAATCCTGAAAATGCACTTGAAAAAACAAATAAAAAGTTTATCAATCGGTTTCAATATTTAGAAAAAGCTGCAAAAAAATCAGGAAAAGAATTATCTGAAATGACATTATCAGAAATGGATGTATATTGGGAATTATCTAAGAAAATTTTTAAATAGAATTATTGGAGGAAATTTTATCTATTGAATTACAAAAGAACTACAGATGAATGTATTAACAACAATTAATTGTAAAGGTCCTTTTAGTGTTTATAGAGCTCAAATTGAAATGATTTGTTTATTAAAAAACAAAGGCGTTAATATCAAAGTAATTGGTTTTTTCAGCAACCAAATCAAACTATTTTTCGATAATAAAGGAGTTGCTAATTCTAATATCTTTCCTAAAAAATCTATTGACAAGCAATACATTAAAGACGTAAAAAATATTATTAAAAATGACCGTATTGATATTTTACATGTCTTAGATGGAAAATCTCTTAGAAACTGTGTTCTTTCAGTTAAAAAAGAAAATGTAAAATTAATAACCTACTTTGGATCTGCTAGCTTGTATTGGCATGATCTAAGCTCTTATCTAACATACTTAAACCCAAGAGTTGATAAAATTATATGCAACAGCATCTATGTTTTTGAACATGTAAAAAAACAACTTTTTAAAAAAAATAAAAATAAAGTCATTAAAATATACAAAGGGTATAACCCAGACTGGTTTAAAGATGTTGTTCCTTTTAATTTTAGTTCTATAGGAATACCAAAAGATAGTATTATTATAGCTTTAGCTGGAAGTAATACCAAGAATAAAAGAATTACTGATTTTATAAAATCATCTGCCTACATAACAACAGAAAAAGAAGTTCATTTTGTTGTCTTCGGAAAAGAAACTGATGCAACTAATCTAAACAAGTGTAAACGTGCAAGTCCTGCAAAAAATAATATTCATTTATTAGGTCTTCGACCAGATGCAGTCTCCTTAATAAAAGGAAGCGACATTTACGTTCAAACCTCTATAAGTGAAGGATTTGGTAGAGCTATTAGTGAAGCTATGTGCGTAGCCAAACCCATTATAATGACAAACGCTGGCGGTTGTACTGAATTAATCGATGGAACTTCGGGAATTGTTACTCCAATTAAAGAACCCAAGTTACTTGGAAAAGCTATTTCTAAGTTGGTGAATAATCAGGAATTAAGAGTTCAAATGGGAAATAATGCAAAAAAAAGAATGGATAAAGTATATCACATTCATGACACAGTAGAAGACACATTGGTGTTGTACAAGAAACTATTTAAACAATAAAAAAGCCACTTTAAAAAGTGGCTTTTTTATTTAAGTAAATTTCTTAGCATTCTTTACTTTTTGTTTTGTAAGAGCAAGGTTAATAACTTCATGCATCTCCGTTACATAATGAAATTTTAATCCTTTTAAATAACTCTTTTTTATATCTGCAATATCTTTTTCATTGTCTTTACAAAGCATTATTTCTTTGATATTTGCTCTTTTTGCAGCTAGAATTTTTTCTTTGATTCCACCTACAGGTAATACTTTTCCTCGCAGAGTTATTTCACCAGTCATGGCTAACTTATTTTTCACTTTGCGTTGGGTAAATACTGAAACTAATGAAGTTAACATGGTAACTCCTGCACTTGGTCCATCTTTTGGGGTGGCACCCTCTGGAACATGAATATGAACATTGTACTTCTCAATTATTTCTGGATCTATTCCAAATTCAATTGCATTTGCTTTAATGTATTCCATGGCTATGGTAGCCGATTCCTTCATTACTTTTCCTAAATTTCCTGTAATAGTAAGTGCTCCTTTTCCTTTCGATAAAATAGATTCAATAAATAGAATATCTCCTCCTACACTAGTCCAAGCTAAACCAGTTACCACACCTGCAACCTCATTATTCTCATATTTATCTCTTTCTAATCTTGGAGCTCCTAGAATAGTTTCAATATCGTCATTGGTAACAGCAATGTTGTATGACTCTTCCAATGCTATAGACTTAGCAGCAAAACGAACCACTTTGGCTATTTGTTTCTCTAAACCTCGTACACCAGATTCACGGGTATATCCTTCAACAATTTTTTCAAGCTGAGCTTTTCCTACTTTAATTTCTTTTGCAGTTAATCCGTGCTCTTTTAATTGCTTAGGTAATAAATGTCTTTTGGCAATTTCTATTTTTTCCTCAATGGTATATCCTGTAACGTTAATTATTTCCATTCTGTCTCTGAGTGCCCATGGAATTTGACCTAGGTTGTTGGCAGTAGCTATGAATAAAACTTTTGATAAATCAAAACCAACCTCTAAATAATTGTCATAAAACTCAGTATTTTGCTCTGGATCTAAAACTTCTAACATTGCTGATGATGGGTCTCCTTGATGACTTTGTCCTAATTTATCAATTTCATCAAGAACAAATACTGGATTAGAGGTTCCTGCTTTTTTTAAGTTTTGAATCAAACGACCAGGCATCGCTCCAATATATGTTTTTCTATGCCCTCTTATTTCAGCCTCATCACGAAGGCCTCCTAAAGACATTCTAACATATTTTCGACCCAAAGATTCGGCAACAGATTTACCTAGAGATGTTTTTCCAACTCCCGGAGGACCATACAAACAAATAATTGGAGATTTCATATCTCCTCTTAATTTTAAAACTGCTAAATGTTCAATAATACGTTCTTTAACTTTTTCCAATCCAAAATGATCTCTATCTAAAATCTTTACAGCTTCTTTCAAATTAAACTTATCATCAGAAAATAGCCCCCAAGGTAATTCTAACATCAACTCAAGATAATTTCTTTGAACACCATACTCGGCCATTTGTGGGTTCATTCTTCTGAGTCTTGCTAATTCTTTATCAAAGGTCTCTCCAACTTCTTTTGTCCATTTTTTAGATCTAGCTTTTTTTCGCATTTCATCTAATTCGGCATCATTGTTTACACCTCCTAATTCTTCTTGAATAGTTTTTAACTGCTGATTTAAGTAGTATTCTCTTTGTTGTTGGTCTAAATCTGAGCGTGTTTTAGATTGTATATCGTTCCGTAATTGAAGCTTTTGTAGCTCTTTGTTAAGATTTTTAAGTGTTAATAATGCTCTTTCCTTTAAGTTATCTTTTTCCAAAATAACTTGTTTCTGCATCACGCTTAACTCCATATTAGAAGAAATAAAATTTACTAAAAAAGAATCACTTTGAATATTCTTTATAGCAAAAGAAGCTTCCGATGGCAACATAGGATTTTCTTTAATAACCTCGAGCGCTTGTTCTTTGATAGAGTCTATAATGGCTCCAAATTCTTTTGGATCATCTACATCTTTATCCTCCTTAGCCTCCTGAACTTTTGCAACTAAATAAGGTTCTTCTTGAATGAGTTCTTCAATTTCAAAACGCTTTTTACCCTGAATAATTACTGTCGTATTTCCATCAGGCATTTTTAAAACTCGTAAAATTTGCGCAACTACACCGGTTTTATAGATATCTTCAGATGTTGGATTTTCTATATCTCCATCTTTTTGAGCAACAACTCCAATTACCTTGTCTCCTTTATTTGCATCATTAATTAATTGAATAGATTTATCTCTTCCTGCTGTTATAGGAATAACTACTCCTGGAAATAATACAGTATTTCTGAGTGGAAGTATGGATAGAATTTCTGGAATATCCTCTTTATTAATAATCTCTTCATCTTCAGGAGTCATCAATGGTATTAACTCAGAATCTTCATTTAATATATTGGATAGCGACAAACTGTCTAGTGTTACTATTTTTGATTTACTCATATGTATTTAATCTGTCATTATGACACTGAATTTTATACTTAAATTCAATATAAAATGATATTTAATTTATAAACATTTGATAAACAGCGCTATAAGCACACGATTAAGCTGTTATTCAACTAATAAAATCAATTGTTATGCCACTAGTATAGATCATTTAAATAAAATACTAAACAGCCTAAGAATTAAAAAAATATAAAATAGGAGATAGTTGCCTCTTTCACTTAAGACTAAGAAGTTCTATTTTTTGAAGTTTCATCAAAAACATGATGTAATATTTTTTTGTCTGTTTCTGTAAGTTCTAAACCTCTTCGTTTCATAACAACTTTAGCAACCTCAAAAACTTTTTTAATTTGGTAGGTTGTAAAACCAGCTGCACCTCCCCAACTAAATGAGGGAACAAAATTTCTTGGAAATCCGCTACCAAAAATATTAGCACTAACCCCTATGACAGTCCCAGTATTAAACATGGTATTAATACCACATTTAGAATGATCTCCCATCATTAGTCCACAAAATTGAAGGCCTGTATTTGTAAATCTTTCTTCTTGATAATTCCATAGTTTTACCTCCGCATAATTATTTTTTAAATTGGAAGTATTAGAATCTGCACCAATATTGCACCATTCTCCCAACACAGAGTTTCCAAGAAATCCCTCATGACCTTTACTAGAATAACCAAATAACACAGAATTATTAATCTCTCCTCCAACTTTACAGAAAGGACCAACGGTAGTTGCACCATAAACCTTAGTCCCCATTTTTAAAATAGAGTTCTCTCCTAAAGCAAATGGTCCTCTAACCAAACTACCTTCCATAATTTCTGAATCTTTACCAATATATATGGGTCCTTTGGATGCGTTTAACGATGAGTAAGAAATCGTAGCTCCTTGCTCTATAAAGATATTTTGTTTCTGAATTGCATGAACTCCAGAAGGAATTGGCTGAGAAGTTCTTCCTTCTGTTAGTAAATCAAAATCTGCTTGAATTGCTTTGTCATTTAAAGAAAAGATATCCCATGTGTTTTTTATCTGGAGAACTTCTTCCTTAAACTCTAATTGTTCATAAGAATCAAAATCTACATTTTCTTGTGTATCAGATGTAAAAAAAGCAACAACTTGCTCACCTTGAAAGATCGCTTGGTTTTTTGACAAATTACTTACTTGTTTTACCAAATTTTTAGTTGGTAAAAAAGAAGCATTAATTAATATATTTTTATTCAACTCCACCATAGGATATTTATCTTCCAAATATTCTTCTGTGATCGTTGTAGTGGTAAAGCCTAAAAAAAATTCCCATTTTTCACGAATGGTTAAAATTCCAATACGAATGTCTGCTACAGGTCTAGTATAGGTAAAAGGTAATAGTGCATTTCTAACATCACTATCAAAAAGTATATAGTTCATATTTTTTACTTAAGGGACTATTTTATACAAAACTAACTTTAAAAAAGGGATAAAAAAAACCGATTGTTTTCACAACCGGTTTTTATTTAAAAAAGGAACTATTATTTTTTTATAAATCTTTGTACTCCAATTTTAGTATTAGTAGCTACTCTAATCATATAAATTCCTTTTGAAATTTTTTGAACATCTATTGAAGTATCATTAGATGAGATGGTTTTTGATGACACCAATCTTCCTGTATAATCAAAAACAGAAACCTCTGCTTTTTCAGTACCTGTTGGTAACTGAATGTTTAATACATCTGATACAGGATTTGGATACATCTCAAAACTTAATAAGTTGTTTTCAGAAATTCCAGCAGTTGAGGTAACTGTAACCGTTCCATTCATATTACCTGCATGAGGATCACAAACATAATCAGTAGATCCTACTTGATTGAAAGTATATGTAAATGTATTACCTGCACCTGTAAAAAAACCACTGTCAAATGATTCTGTTCCTGAAGTAGCTCTTAAATTATGTGTTCCTGCGCCCCAAGTCCATATAATTGTATCGCCCACTTCAATAGTTATTTGTTGATTATCACTACTTCCATCATTGGCCCAACCAAGATTGTGAGTTGTCTGTGCAGAAAGAGCTAATGAGATTATAGTAAAAAATAAGAGTAATATTTTTTTCATAATTGTACTATTTTGAGAGTTAATTAATCATTTTAAGTAAATATAATTAAAATACTTCAATTAATATTTACCATACTTTGATTGTAAAACTCTCATAATCTAATCTTTAAACATTCACAAATTAAGGTGAATTTAAAAAAAAAAACGCTGAGGCATTGTAACAACTAGTTAAAATCTATCCAACTGTTTTTAAAAGGGCTACAGTTTTACATGTTTTTACAGAAATTTTCACACAATTAAATTACTTGATTTGAGTATCAATTTAGGTTTTATTTAACATCTAATTTTATCCTTAAAGTTACTTTTGTCAAAAACAAACTAAATTTTAGATGAGAAAGATAATTCTAGCATTTTTGGGGGTAATATTCATTATAGCCTCTGTATATGTCTCAAAAATAATTATTAGCAACAAAAGTAAAATTAGAAAAGCTCCTCCCAAAGTCATAAAAACTGTTTATGTAGATTCTGTATCAAACAGTACAATACCCATCATTATTCCTGCTAATGGAAATTTAATAGCTAAAAGAAGGGTAGAAATATATTCTGAAGTGCAGGGTGTTTTCAGGCCCGCCTCTAAACTTTTTAAACCAGGAGAAAAATACAACAAAAATGAAATTTTCATCACTATAAACAATACAGAATACTATTCGAGTGTGCAGTCTGCAAAAAGTAATTTATATAACTCTATAGTTGCTATCATGGCTGATCTCCGATTAGATTTTCCTGATGTTTACCCCAAATGGGAAGCCTATATAAAATCCTTTGACCTAAATAAAACTACTCCAAAGTTACCAGAAATGAACTCTGAAAAAGAAAACTACTTTATTACGGGTAGAGGTATTATTTCCAATTACTATAGTGTAAAAAACTTAGAGCAGCGTTTGTCTAAATATACCATTAAAGCGCCATTTAAAGGAATACTTACAGAATCATTAGTAACTGAAGGAACTCTAATTCGCAACAATCAAAAACTAGGCGAATACATAGACCCTTCCATATATGAAATGGAAGTTTCTTTAGGGAAAAATTATGCAAATTTGCTAAAAATTGGTGAAAATGTTCAATTAAACAATCTAGAAAATACTGAAAAGTATACAGGTAGAATCTCAAGAATTAACGGTAATGTTGATACTGCTACCCAAACAATATCCGTATATATAGAAATAAAAAATAGTTCTTTGAAAGAGGGCATGTATTTAGAAGCTAAACTAACTGCTAAAAATGAGCCAAATGCTATTGAAGTTAATCGAAGTTTGTTGTTAGATGAAAACAAAATTTTTATAGTTAGAGATAATGTATTGGATGTTATAGAGGTCACACCCACTTACTTTTCAGAAACTAAAGTAGTCTTGAAAAATATTCCTGACAACACCATCATATTGTCAAATCCTTTTCCTGGAGCTTTTGTTGGCATGTCAGTTAAACCATTACAGCGTGAAAAGGAAAATATTAGCAAAATAAAATAAGAAATATGAGAAAGCTTGTTACTTATTTTATTAAGCATAGTGTAGCTGTAAATATTGTAGTCATTACCTTTTTAATCTTTGGTTTTGTAGGTGCTTACAATCTTAAATCATCCTTCTTTCCGCTTGTAGACTCCAAAAATATAAATGTAAATATTACCTACCCAGGAGCTTCTCCTCAAGAAATTGAAGAAGGAGTAGTTTTAAAAATAGAAGATAATCTTAAAGGACTTAACGGTGTAGAGCGAGTTACCTCTACTTCAAGAGAAAATAGTGGTAGTATAAGTGTTGAAATAGAAAAGGGAAAAGATATAGATTTTATGCTCTTGGAGGTTAAAAATGCCGTAGATAGAGTTCCCTCTTTTCCAGTAGGAATGGAACCATTGGTTGTGGCCAAAAGGGAACCCTCTAGACCAACCATTACTTTTTCGGTAAGTGGAGATAAAATTCCGTTAGTAACACTAAAACAAATTGGTAGGCAAATTGAAAATGATTTAAGAGGGATAGACGGTATTTCACAAATAGAAACTACTGGCTACCCTGAAGAAGAAATTGAAATAGCAATTAATGAAACAAGATTACTGGCCTATAATCTATCTTTTGCTGAAGTTTCTCAAGCCATCAACGAATCTAGTTTAATTACAACTGGAGGTACTATAAAAACAGACTCTGAAGAATACCTAATACGTGCTAACTCTAGGTCTTATTTTGCAAAGGAATTATCTAATCTCGTTGTAAAGTCTGATGCTTCAGGTAGAATTATAAAACTCAAAGATATATCTGTAGTAAAAGATCAATTTTCAGAAACTCCTAACGCAACTTATTTTAATGGAAACCTATCCATAAATATTACCATTACTAGCACCAATACAGAAGATTTAATTTCATCAGCGGATAAGGTAAATGAATACATAGTAGACTTTAATCAAAAATATGATAATGTTGAATTAAATGTAGTAAGTGACTTATCTACAACCTTAGTTCAGAGAACAGAACTTTTAACCGAAAATGCCATTATTGGAATGGTATTGGTTTTGATGTTTTTATCGTTGTTTTTAAATACACGTTTGGCTTTTTGGGTTGCATTTGGTTTACCTATTTCATTTTTAGGGATGTTTATGTTTGCTGGCTACTTTAATGTAACCATTAATGTTTTATCTCTTTTCGGAATGATTATAGTTATTGGAATTCTGGTTGATGATGGAATTGTGATTGCGGAAAATATTTATCAGCATTATGAAAAAGGTAAAACACCAGAGCAAGCTGCCGTAGATGGTGTTATGGAAGTACTTCCTGCTATTTTATCTGCCATTTTAACCACCATCATAGCATTTGCCATTTTTTTGTTTTTAGATGGATCTATTGGAGACTTTTTTGGAGAAGTATCAGTAGTTGTTATTTTAACTTTGGTCGTTTCCTTGGTTGAAGCACTCATTATACTACCTGCCCATCTAGCTCATTCTAAAGCGCTTCGCAAACAAAAAAATATTCAAAAAAATGGTTTGGCAGGGTTATTTCAACATATTTTCTCAAAACTAAGACTTATTAACACTTACGGAGATAAAATAATGAAATGGCTTCGAGATAAATTATACAGCCCAAGTCTTCGATTTACGCTCCAAAACAAATTTCTAATCTTTTCGCTGTTTATTGTATTTTTAATATTAACAGGTGGTAGTTTTGGTGGTGGAATCATTCGAGGTGCGTTTTTTCCTCAAATAGCTAGTGATCGAATAAGTATCTCGTTAAACATGCCAAACGGCACTAATGAAAAAGTAACTGATAGTATCATCTCATATATTGAAAAAAAGGCTATAGAAGCTACCAATGAAATTAACAATGAATATTTGGGGGAAAATCAAGAAAATCATTTGGTGAAAAATTTTATCAAAAAAATTGGACCTGGATCTTCTGCTGCATCTTTAACAATAAATTTATTACCAGGTGAAGAACGCCCTAATGAAATAACTTCTTCACTGGTAACAAATAGAATTGAAGAACGTGTAGGTGCTATTTTTGGGATAGAGAGTTTAGTATTTGGAAGTGGTGGTAATTTTGGAGGTAGACCTGTTTCTGTATCATTCTTAGGAAACAATATCACTGAACTTAAAGCAGTGAAATCAGAATTAAAAAAACGTCTACAAGACAATACCGCTTTAAAAGATGTTACCGATAATGACCCCTCAGGAATTAAGGAAATACAATTAAAACTTAACGAAAAAGCCTATGCTTTGGGCTTAAATTTAAGAACGGTCATGAGTCAAGTTCGAGCTGGGTTTTTTGGATCTCAAGCTCAACGGTTTCAGCGAGGACAAGATGAAATTCGAGTATGGATTAGATATGACAGAGAAAGAAGATCATCCATCAAAAATTTAGATGACATGCGTATCCTAGTTCCAAACGGAAATCGTGTTCCTCTCAAAGAAATTGCTAGCTATGAGATAAAGCGTGGAGATGTTGCTATTAATCATCTCGAGAGTAGGCGAGAAATTCAAGTTTCAGCAGACATTAAAGATCCAAAGAAAACAAGTTCAACAGATATAATGGCTGAAATAAAAAATGATATTATGCCAAAAATCCTAGCAAAATACCCTACAGTAACCCCATCATATGAAGGACAAAACAGAGAACAATCTAAACTTACAGATTCATTAACCCCAATTGGGCTATCTGCTCTTTTGTTAATTTATATTGTAATCGCATTCACATTTAGAAGCTACAGCCAACCTTTATTGTTATTGTTTTTAATTCCTTTCAGTTTACCTGCTGTAGCTTGGGGGCACTGGATTCATGATTATCCAGTAAATATTTTATCAATGCTTGGGATCATTGCTTTAATTGGTATTATGGTAAATGATGGTTTAGTATTAATTGGAAAATTTAATAATAACCTGAGAGAAGGATTGTCTTTTGATGATGCTCTGTATGAGGCAGGTCGTGCTAGGTTTAGAGCTATTTTTCTTACTTCAATAACCACTGTAGCCGGTTTAGCACCTCTAATTTTTGAAGAAAGTAGACAAGCACAATTTCTAATACCTATGGCTATATCTATTGCATACGGTATTGGTTTTGCCACAGTTTTAACCCTTATAGTTTTACCAATATTCCTATCTTTTAGTAATAATGTAAAAACAACATTAAAATGGTTACAAACAGGAAATAAAATTAGTAAAGAAGAAGTAGAACGTGTCACTAGAGAATAAATTTATCAGATGAAAATTAGAAAAATAATCATAGTTTTTTTATCGTTTTATATTAGTTCTGTTACTGCTCAAAAAATAGTAACAGTCTCTGAAGCTATTGAATTAGCCCTAGAAAATAATTATGGAATCAAAATTATTTCCAACACTAAAAAAATTGCAAAGAATAATGCTAGTATTTTAAATTCTGGCTACCTACCAACTGTTACAAGCTCATCAGGTGCTACTTTTAATAAAGATAATATTGAAGCAGAATTTGCAAATGGAGAATCTACTCAATTAAATGGTGCTAAAAGTTCTCGTTACAACGCTTCTATAAATTTAAATTACACACTATTTGATGGATTAGGAAGATATTATAATTATAAGAGGTTAAAAGAGACTTATAAATTATCTGAATTACAGGCTAGAGAGACTATAGAAAATACAATCGCTCAATTATATGCAGTTTATTACAATGTAGCTCAGGTATCAGAAAGTGTAGACGTTCTTGAACGAACGCTTGCTATTTCAAAGGATAGAATTAAAAGAGCCAATTATCAATTTGAATATGGACAAGGGACGATGTTAGATGTATTAAATGCACAGGTTGATGTGAATAACGACAGCATTAATCTAATTAATGCAAAACAACAATTGGTAAATACAAAACGTGATTTAAATGTAGTTTTAGGAAATGTAATTACCTCAGAATTTAATGTAGAAACCTCTATTGATTTTAAATTAGATGTAGATCAAAACGACCTAATAAATAAAATGAAATCAAATAATGTTACGCTATTACAGCTAGATAAAAATATGATGATTAATGAATTTATTATCAAAGCTAATAAATCTGGATACTTGCCAAGCATCGGATTAACAGGGGCTTACGGATGGAATAAAGGAAATAACAATGCTGCTTCTTTTGTAGCCGTATCAACTAACACTGGTCTTTCCGGCGGTCTTAATTTAAGCTGGAATTTATTTGATGGTGGTGCAACATCTACAAGAATAAATAATGCCAAAATAGATTTAGAAAATAAGGCATTAGAAAAAGAATCTAAGATCATAGACATTGAACGTAATTTTAATAATGCCTGGGACGATTATCAAAACAAATTAACAATTTTCCAAGTGCAGGAAAACAATATTCTTACATCTAAAAATAATTTTACTAGAACACAGGAAAAATACAAACTTGGTCAGGCTACATCTATAGAATTTAGACAAGCTCAGTTAAATTTTATCAATTCAGAATTGAATAGGAATCAAGCAAAATATGCCGCAAAAATAGCAGAGTTATCGATGTTGCAAATAAGTGGAGAATTATTAAATATTCAGTTTTAAAAGCTCTTAACTATTAAATCATTAACAAAAAAAGCAACCAATATTGGTTGCTTTTTTTATTACTTCAGTAATCATACTTATTTACTTAAATACATCTTACGTTTTGAGTATAGATCGTAAAATTCATCATCTTTTAAACTATCTATAAACAAAATACTTTCTCCTGTACTTTTCATTTCTGGCCCTAAAGTTTTATCTACATTTGGAAACTTGTTAAATGAAAATACTGGCTGTTTAATTGCGTACCCATCTAGTTGTGGATTAAAGTTAAAATCAGTTACTTTTTTCTCTCCTAACATTACCTTAGTCGCATAATTTACGTAAGGTTCTTTGTATGCCTTAGCTATAAAAGGTACTGTTCTTGATGCTCTTGGATTGGCTTCAATAATATAAACTATGTCATTTTTTATTGCAAATTGAATATTAATTAATCCAACAGTATTCAATTTAGTAGCTATAGTGTTCGTATGATCAATTATTTGCTGCATTACTAAATCACCAAGGTTGAACGCTGGAAGTGTTGCGTTTGAGTCTCCAGAATGAACACCACAGGGTTCGATATGCTCCATAATACCAATAATATATACATTACCATCAGCATCACAAATGGCATCAGCTTCAGCTTCTATAGCACCATCTAAATAATGATCTAACAATAGTTTGTTGTTAGGAATTTTGCGTAATAAGTCTACAACATGTTCTACTAAATCTTCTTTATTGATTACAATTTTCATTCCTTGCCCCCCAAGAACGTAGGAAGGTCTTACTAAAATTGGAAAATCTAATTCATCTGCCAAAGCCAATGCTTGATCTGCAGATTCTGCAACCCCAAATTCTGGAAAAGGAATATTATTTTCTTTTAATAATGTAGAAAAACTACCTCTATCTTCTGCTAAATCTAGTGATTCAAAACTAGTGCCAATTATTTTAACTCCATATTTGGTTAGTTTTTCAGCTAATTTAAGAGCTGTTTGACCACCTAACTGAACAATAACTCCCTCGGGCTTTTCATGTCTGATAATATCATAAATATGCTCCCAAAAGACAGGTTCAAAATACAATTTGTCGGCGGTATCAAAATCTGTAGAAACAGTTTCAGGATTACAGTTTATCATGATGGTTTCATAACCACATTCTGCTGCTGCTAAAACTCCGTGAACACAACAGTAATCAAACTCTATTCCTTGCCCTATCCTATTAGGCCCAGATCCAAGAACAACAATTTTCTTTTTATCTGTAACTACACTTTCATTATGAACATATACCTCTCCAGAAGCTGTTTCAACAGCATTCTCAAAAGTAGAATAATAATACGGTGTTTTGGCTGTAAATTCTGCAGCACAAGTATCAACTAATTTGTAGACTCTTTGAATGTTAAGTTGGTCTCTTTTTTTATAGACTTGACTTTCTAAACAACCCAGCATGTGAGCTATCTGGCGATCTCCATATCCTTTTTGCTTAGCTTCTAACAAAAGCTCTTTGTCTAAAGAATCTATGGTATAGGTAGCTATTTCTTTTTCAAGTTGAAATAACTCTTCGTACTGTTTAAGATACCACATATCAATTTTTGTGATATCATATATTTGACTCAAAGGAATCCCTAAAGCTATGGCGTCATAAATTACAAAAACACGATCCCATGAAGCATTAGTTAACTTATCTATGATTTGATTATAGTCTGTATATCCTTTTCCGTCTGCTCCTAAACCATTTCTTTTAATTTCAAGAGATTGTGTTGCTTTATGAAGTGCTTCTTGAAAAGATCTTCCAATACCCATCACCTCTCCAACTGCTTTCATTTGAAGACCTAGAGTTCTATCTGATCCTTCAAACTTATCAAAGTTCCAACGAGGTATTTTAACAATAACATAGTCTAATGTAGGTTCAAATAATGCCGATGTAGACTTCGTAATTTGATTGTCTAACTCATCTAAAGTATAACCGATAGCTAATTTTGTAGCAATTTTTGCAATTGGATATCCTGTAGCTTTACTGGCCAATGCAGAAGAACGGGAAACACGAGGATTAATTTCTATAGCGATAATTTCCTCTTTTTCATCAGGTGATACTGCAAACTGAACATTACATCCACCTTCAAAATCACCAATACTTCGCATCATCTTAATAGACATATCTCGCATTTTCTGAAAAGTTTTATCAGAAAGTGTCATCGCCGGGGCTACTGTAATGGAATCACCTGTATGAATTCCCATTGGATCCATATTTTCTATGGAACAAATAATAACTACATTGTCATTCTTGTCTCTTAATAATTCTAATTCATACTCTTTCCACCCCATCATTGCCTTGTCTATCATAACCTCATGAATAGGAGAAATTTCAAGACCTCTTCGTAATAATTTATCAAAATCTTCCTCCTCATATACAATTGCAGCACCAGCACCACCTAATGTGTATGAAGCTCTAATACATAAAGGAAAACCAAACTCTTGAGCAATCTCTTTTCCTTTTAGAAATGAGGTAGCTGTGGCTTGAGGAGCCATTCCTACCCCAATCTCACCCATTAATTCTCTAAACTTCTCTCGATCTTCTGTAATATTAATGGCATCTATATCTACACCAATTAATTTTACATCATGATCTTCCCATATTCCTTTCTCATCTGCTTCTATACATAAATTTAGTGCAGTTTGACCTCCCATAGTTGGCAACACAGCATCTATTTGAGGATTTTCGTTTAGGACTTTTAAAATAGACTTCGTAGTCAGTGGCAATAAATACACATGATCTGCCATTGAGGGATCAGTCATGATAGTTGCCGGATTAGAATTAATTAATATCGTTTCAATTCCATCTTCTCTTAAAGATCTTAGAGATTGTGATCCTGAATAATCAAACTCACAAGCTTGACCTATTACTATTGGACCTGAACCGATGATTAAAATAGATTTTAAATCTTCTCTTTTGGGCATGATTCTGTTTTAATGTTATTTTTGTTTTGTAAAAATACTTCGATAGATGGTATAAAAAAAGGTGTTACTTAAAAAAGCAACACCCATATTATTAACAATTGTTAATCATTATTTTTTTGGTCTAGATTCAGATGAAACAGAGATTTTTTTCCTTCCTTTTGTCTTCTACGAGCTAATACCTTTCTACCATTAGCAGAGGCCATTCTTTCCATGAAACCATGTTTGTTTCTTCTCTTTCTTTTTGATGGCTGAAACGTTCTTTTCGGCATTGTATATATTTTTAAAAAAGTATTCTTACTATTATTTTGTTGTTAACGATATTCACCTCGTTAAAAGCGTGCGCAAATATACAACTGTTTTTATTTTTGACAAATACTAAGTCTAAAAAAATTAAAAATATTTATAATCCCTCCTATTAGCTGGTTTTATTAAATGTTTTTAAATGTTTTTTGATGTTTTTGTTTGTGAGAAAATCAAGAGTTAGTACTTTTGCTCAAACCTAACAAAAACATGAACAATACCAAATACGTTTTCGTAACTGGAGGCGTAACTTCTTCGCTTGGAAAAGGAATCATCGCTGCATCTTTAGCAAAACTTCTACAAGCACGTGGATTTTCTGTAACCATTCAAAAATTAGATCCTTATATAAATATAGATCCTGGAACTTTGAATCCATACGAACATGGTGAATGTTATGTAACAGATGATGGTGCCGAAACAGACCTAGATTTGGGACATTACGAGCGTTTTCTTAATATTCCAACATCACAGGCAAATAACGTTACTACCGGTAGAATTTATCAATCTGTTATTGATAAAGAAAGAAAAGGAGAGTTCTTAGGAAAAACAGTACAAGTAATTCCTCACATAACTGACGAAATAAAACACCGTGTGCAAATATTAGGAAATACCGGTGATTATGATATTGTAATAACAGAAATTGGAGGAACCGTTGGTGATATTGAATCATTGCCATATGTAGAATCTGTTCGTCAATTACTATGGGAACTTGGTGAAGAAAATGCAATAGTGATTCATTTAACACTTATTCCTTATCTAGCTGCAGCTGGTGAGCTTAAAACAAAACCTACACAACATTCTGTAAAAACATTAATGCAGAGCGGTGTAAATCCTGATGTACTGGTTTGTAGAACTGAATATGAAATTTCTGATGATATAAAAAGGAAATTAGCACTATTTTGTAATGTAAAAAAAGAGGATGTAATTCAATCTTTAGATGCATCTACTATTTATGATGTTCCTAACTTAATGTTTGAAGAGGGCTTAGATACTGTTGTACTCAAAAAACTACAATTAAGTGAAGAAAAACAACCTATTTTAACCGTTTGGAATAATTTCTTAAAAAAATATAAAAATCCAACATCAACGGTTGAAGTTGGTCTTATTGGTAAATATGTAGAATTACAAGACTCATACAAATCTATTAATGAAGCATTAATTCATGCCAGCGCTTCAAACGAAACTAAAGTTTCTATTCGCTGGATTCATTCTGAAGATCTAACTCCTGGAAATGTTTCTGAACACTTAGAGGGACTGAATGGAATTTTAGTTGCTCCTGGGTTTGGAGACCGAGGTATTGAAGGTAAAATTAAAGCAGTTCAGTATGCAAGAGAGAAAAATATTCCATTTTTTGGAATCTGCTTAGGTATGCAAATGGCAGTTATAGAGTACTCAAGGAATGTTTTAGGTTTGGCAGAAGCAAATTCTACAGAAATGGATGAACATACTTCTAATCCTGTAATTTGTTTGATGGAAGATCAAAAGGAAGTTACAAAAAAAGGAGGCAC
>Ga0209308_10000555_pt1 | contig 37616 bp, 35 predicted proteins | sample COGITO_mtgs_1204_3_FD_184806 | JGI IMG/M metagenome (GOLD analysis project Ga0209308, IMG submission 184806) | Pelagic marine microbial communities from North Sea - COGITO_mtgs_120405 (SPAdes) (version 2) | ecosystem: Environmental > Aquatic > Marine > Epipelagic ... | reverse complement strand
ACGACCGGAGAAATGGCAGAGTGGTCGAATGCGGCAGTCTTGAAAACTGTTGACTGTAACAGGTCCGGGGGTTCGAATCCCTCTTTCTCCGCAAAAAGAAACTCACAACGAAGGTTGTGAGTTTTTTATTTTCCAATATCCTTTTTTGGATTTTTCTTTAGAGCCTGGTCCAACTATCGGTATCATCTCATAATTTTGAGATTTATTTTTCTTTTTAAGTTGATCTAATGCAAACCTAATATACCATTTCCATTTGATAGTGTACCCATCTTTTATTCTAATATCGTTATCATCACATAATTCAGGGTATAAAGATTGTACTTTTAAATAAATTTCATTTAAAGGATAGATTTTTCCTTTTTTTAGGAAAGAGAATTCAGATTCAATTAATTTTTTCTTTAGTACTTCGTGTTTTTCCATTTCCTTTTTAGATTATGATTTGATTTAAATGTTCTTATACAAGATAATTACTTTTCTAATATTTTCAAAATTTATTTGCTCTAAAATTCTTTATTATATTCTATTTAAAAATTACACAACTATTATTTTTAACTTTATTATTTTAATATATAGTATTGAAATTCAATGTCATAAAAAATTTATATTTATAATTTGTTTATATCAAATATTTGTTGCAACTTTGTGAAATAATAATTTTAATCATTAAACTTTAAAAATAATTTATTATGAAAACATATCAAGAATTGAAAAACAAACTAGTAGAGAGTAAATTGCCATGGTGGCAAAAAAAAATTGAATTAGATCTATGGCAAATTTATGAAATAGTAAAAGAGATATATCCAAACCTTTGTGATCCTAATATTATTAGAATCGATAATGGAGAGATCGAATGGAAGCACTCTACAAGATTTGCCCTAGATATATTAAAGAAAAAAGAAATAGTAGCTAAAGTTAATCCTACAAAAAAGGATGGACGTTGGGTGAAATTATAGTTGTTTGGCCGTTATTAGGCTTTAATTTAAAAATTTATAATATGACAAAATTAAAACATACAAAAGGAGCTTTTATTAATTTAATGGGTAGCAATAATAGTTATAGTGAACCAGAGAAGTTCATCAAAAACAGCCCGCTTATTGTCTCGAGGGAACTTTATAACCTAACAATGACTTACAATGATAATTTTGAAAGAGTTAATGATAAATTAATATACCTTACTAAACTTGAGGAGCTTATTTTACAGTATAGATCTATGGAGAACTTAAATGAAATTAAGTTTAGTATTGTAAATGACTCATTTATTTATGCAAGATCTCCATTTTTTAGACTTAAGAATAGTACCAAAGATCTTCGAATTATAGTAGGTAAGACTGAATTCCTGGGAAATAACATTAGCAAGTTAGAGCAAGACAAGAATTTTATTGATAATGCTATGTCAAGCATGAGAAAATCAATGGAAGAGTTAATAGATATTACAAAATTAGAACTTAAAAAATATAAAGAATTTTCTACCAATTTATTTAAAAATGAAAATATCAATAGCTTTAATCTTAATTGTAATAGTTTACTTAATTAATAAGTTTGAGATTTATTACTTCAAATCTTTTGAGGTAATAAACTTAAATGTTCCTGTAGCTCAATTTGTGAGATCTGTATTAAATGAAACTGAAAATTTATTTCCGTGTACTAGACCCTACAATTTAGAATTAAGGTATTACCAACCAAAAACTGTAATGGGCAGATACTTCTATGAAACTAATACTTTGGTGATTTATATAAGTAAGTCCTCTAAACTTTTGGATGTTACCGATACCATAATCCATGAATATTGTCATCATCTTCAAAATCACATGGGTAAAAAAGAAAAAAAAAAGCACTTGAGCTTTATGATTTTGAATACTGGGATCATCCATGGGAAAAGGAAGCTAGAAAATTAGCTGCTAGTAATAGATTAAAAATTTTTAAACGTGTAATTCTTTAGACGCCTTAATTAACAAATAAAAATTCTTTTTAATGAAAAATATTAATACACCCAACAAACTAACTGAAAAAGCATTCGATTATGTTTATAAATTAAAAATTAATGGTTTTTTTGATAGATATAAGATTCAAGATATTCCTTTTTGCTTAAAATATATTCATCGATTACTTTTTCTAAAATCGTCTTATGCTAATATCTCTTCAAACAAAGTAATTCTTGACGAAAAAGAATTGGATAAGGTAAAAATATTTATTAGAAGGCATCATAACCTAATTAGACAATTTAAAAATGAAAAATAAAAATTCAGGAACATTCTTTCCAAAAGAAGTTTCTGTAGCTGCTTCATTAATAATAAATGATCTATATAAGAACAATTGGTATGAAAACAATAATATTGTTGACCCCCAATATTCAATTTCTTATATTAATCAAAGAGTTAATATTAAATATCTAGAAAATTCTAAAAAATTAAATTATTATAGGAGTATTTTTACAAAGAAAGAGTTTTTAAGAATGCAAGACAAAATAGTAGAAAATCAAATTATTCATATGTTGAGTAAAAAAAAAATGATCACTGTGCATAATGAAAATAAAATCTCAAATATATATTTAACAAATAAAGGTGTGAAATGTATATCAATAATTATCGATAATTACATTCTGTCTAAAAATAATAACTTTGACATAAACAAACCAATTTCCCTAAAAAACAACATAGTTTGTTGGTTAGTTGAAAAAAATTTTGTTGAAGCATATGTTGATTCAACAAAAGAAGTCTTAAAAAAAACAGAGGATATTTTATTTAAATTCACACCTAAAGGAATATCAAATTTAAGATATTTAATAAATCCCCAATTAATTAAAATTTGAATTATGTTATTTTTATTACAACAAAAATATAGTTACGAAGATCTTCTGGAGCATAATTTTCTAAAAAATAATGATTACAAAGTTTTAATCATTTACAAATATGTTGAAGATTTATTTGAAATTATTAAAGATAATAATGAAAGACAAATATTAGAAGAAGAGGGTATATTGGACCTTATTGGTCAAACATTAGAAAATATTAATGAACTATTAACAAATTCTAAACAAAGCAATATTGAAGTAATAAGCAATTACGAATCTTGTAAAGAGAGTATTTTAAGTTTGATTTACATTTGTAATATGAAATTCGGAGTGACTTTTTCATTAAATAAAAAAATAAATAAAAAATATATTATTCTGAGCTTTTATGATAATCATTTATTTGTGCCAAAATCAAAAAATAGACGCCTTATAAATTTAGGTAGACTAGATAAGTTTAGACACGAAAAAAATACTGAAATCAATATATATGCAAGGAAGAAGTTTATTCATATTACATCAGATTTATATGTAAAAAAATATTTTCCATCTATCGCAAAATCAAAAAGAGAGAATCCTTTTCAACCAAAACACAAGCCAAGACCAAAAGGGTTTCATAACTTTTAATTAAAATAAAAAATAACCAATATGATTCAATATTTTAATTCTTCTAACTCATTAATAGATGTTCAGAGTATTTGTAATTCTTGGACAAAAACTCAACCAGTATTAATGGTTGTATCTTCTGGCATGGGAGATCCTGAAATAGCATTACAGAGAAGAAATGATGAAAATTACCATCTAGGACTCACCATGGCAGGTGGGTTAAGTAGTACTCCTGAGGATAACTTATTCTTTAATAATCCTCCCTCTGAAAAGGATTTTTATAAAATTTGTTGTGATGTTGAGATAAAAGGAGAAGTTGGCTCTGCTTATCCATATGCTAATTTAGTTTATACTCCTACTAATTTTTTTAAAAATTTTTTACACTGTAATAATAAAAAAAAATATCTTGAGGATATTTTTATCGCTAATGAGGAATATCACAAATTAGATACTATTTGTTTTAGTGATGATTTTAGAGCAGACTCTTTGAGTAATTCTGATATTATATCAATTGGAGATCAATTGAGAAGTTTTTTTAACACTAAGGAGAGTAGTATTTTAAAAAATGTTATTTGCTTTGCCTTTTAATAACAGGAATTTCAAGCACGTTCTAAGGCTAATAAAATTAGGGACTTTAATAATTATAGCGTGGGACTGTATCAAGAATACACTACTATCTAGAAAACTTGGTTTATTATTAGAATATCCATTACAACCTTATGTGTATTTTTTTGCTAGATTATTTATTATTTATTCTTTAATATTTTTATTCTTCTTTTTAATAAGAAATATTTACTGCTTTTTAAGTAGTTGATTGTTTATAATAGAAACTAAATAATATTTTTTTACTTTTAATTTTTTTTAACAAAAACCATACAATGTTGCCATGGAAGGTTACTTATATTTTTTTTGAGTTTAAAGCCAGCAGCTTCCATTTCTTTGACAGCTTGTTTTTCAGACATTTTGTGTATTTTTTTAATAGGAACACTAGAGTCTTCACTTCTATATTCGATTAAGAACAATTCTCCATTTGGTTTTAAGGCTTTTTTTATTGAAATAATTATTTCTGCTGGAAAATTGAATTCATGATATACATCTACCATTAAAATTTTGTCAACTGAATTAGATGGTAAAAGAATACTTTTTTCAGTTCCAAGAATAGTTTCAATATTTTTAATTTTACCAGTTTCTTTTATTTCTTCTATCACCATTAACATTTCTGGTTGAATGTCTACGGCATATACAAAGCCATTCTTAGTTAAAGAGGCTATTTTAAATGTGTGGTATCCAGATCCAGCACCTATATCTGCAATAACGTCATTGGATTTAATTCTCATGTTTTTAATTAATTTAGAAACATTTTCCTCTTTTTCTCTTTCCGATCTTTCTAGCCAACTAATTCCCTCGTAACCCATTACATAAGCAATTTCTCTACCCATATACCATTTTCCAATTCCGTTATAATCTCCTCTTTTAAATGTGTAGATATTAGATTCATTGGAAATTTGACTTAAACATTCATTGAAAGATATAAATGAAATAGATAATAAAAAGATGATACTAATTTTTTTCATTTTATTAATTGAATTTTGAAGCTATAATTATATTACTAGAAATAAATTTGGGGATAAAAAAAGTAGTTAACTTTCACCATATAAGTAAAAGTATCACTTTACTTTTTAATAACATTAAAAGTAAAGTATTTATAGACTTTATTCATTTTTTTATTTTTTAGTAATTAAAAAGTATATTTGAGTTAACTGCAGAATTTTAATATTGTTATTTTCTTATTAACATACCATCTAATGATTTATAAGATTTAATTTCAAAATTTTAAAAAACACACAAATGAAAAAAATAATTTCTCTTATAGCTTTTTTGATCCTATTTTCTTGTGAAAATAAAAAAGATTCAAAATTTTTTAAAGTATATGATGAATCTGAACTAATACAAAAACAACAAGAGCACAAAAATTCTAGAATGAAATTTAAACTACTTCAATCTAAGGTGTTGGATATGAATGAAGTTTTTAAACCATTTAATAATGAGTTAGCTACCAATTTTTCAGAAGAGGAATACAATACATTAAAACCTTTAATTTTAGAGCAAAATATTCCATCTATTCAACAAAGTATCTCTAAAGGACTTTTATCTTATGAGAAATTAACTTTATTTTATCTATATAGAATTAGAAAGTTTGAAAGTAACTCAAATACATCATTACATGCTATTATTTCATTAAATCCCCTTGCTGTAGAGGAAGCAAGATTAAGAGATAAAAATAGAGATGATAATAAATTTTTAATTGATATATCTATGTATGGAATGCCAGTATTAATTAAGGATAATATTAATACAGCTAAAATACCAACTACCGCTGGTGCTATAGCTCTTCTCAATAATAAGAATACCGAAGATGCTTTTATTGTAAAAAGGTTGAAAGAAGAAGGTGCAATTATTTTAGGAAAGTCAAATTTAAGTGAGTGGGCTTATTATTTTTGTGGTACTTGTCCTGTAGGTTATAGTGCCACTGGTGGACAAACTCTAAACCCATATGGGAGAGCTGTTTTTGAATCTGGAGGATCTAGTTCAGGAAGTGGTGCAGTTGTAGCTGCAAATTATGCCGTAGCAGCTGTGGGTACAGAAACTTCTGGATCTATAACTTCTCCATCTAGTAAAAACTCTGTTGTGGGTTTAAAACCCACAGTTGGTTTGTTAAGTAGAACTGGAATTGTTCCTATATCAAGTACATTGGATACACCTGGACCTATGACTAAAAACGTTACAGATAATTTTATTTTATTATCATCAATGATAGGATATGACCCCTCTGATCCAAAATCAGTTGAAGCTGTAGATGAAGATTTTGGTGATTTAGAAGGTTCTTTTAAAGGTAAAAAATTTGGAGTTTTTAAAGATATTTTTAAAGATTCAATATTTAAGAAGAATATAGATATAATAAAAGAAGCAGGAGGAGAAATTGTTTTAATTGCTCCAAGAAAGGTTGAACTTCCAGGTTTTTTATCAATCTTAAATCTCGAAATGAGAGATGAATTGCCAAAATATTTAAAAAATCATGCTGATAAAAAGGTGAAAATTTCAAATGTTAAAGAGATTATTTCATTTAACAACTTAGAACCTAATTTAAGAGCCCCTTATGGTCAACTAAGATTTGTTAATATCGGAAAAGATTTAACAAAACAAACCACCTTAGAAATTATTAAAACTAAGCTAAAGATTAAGGCAATAACTTTTTTTAATGCTTTAGAGACAGAAAATTTAGATGCAATTTTATCCGTCAATAATTTTCATTCTGCTTATTCTGCAGTAGCTGAATATCCGAATCTGTCTATACCAATGGGGTATAAAAAATCTGGAGAACCAACTAGTTTAACTTTTATAGGAAAGCCAAATGAAGAAGGTAAATTATTATTACTAGGTTATACTTTTGAGCAGTTAACTAAGCATAGAAAAATGCCAGAAATATTCAAGTAAAATTAATGTTAATAAACGTATTTTTGCCATTCTAAAAATAGAGAATGAGAACGAAGTCGGTAAAGAGAAATAAGATCAACGTAATAACTTTAGGATGCTCCAAAAATATTTATGACTCAGAAGTTTTAATGGGCCAATTAAAAGCCAATGGAAAAGATGTTGTTCATGAAGATAAAAATGATGAAGGGAATATTGTAGTAATCAATACCTGTGGCTTTATTGGAAAAGCAAAAGAAGAATCTGTAGATACTATTTTACATTATGTAGAAAAAAAAGAATTAGGAGTTGTAGATAAGGTTTTTGTAACAGGTTGCTTGAGTGAGCGCTACAAACCCGATTTAGAAAAAGAAATTACTGATGTAGATCAGTACTTTGGGACTCACGATTTACCAAACCTTCTAAAAGTTCTTGGTGCAGATTATAAACATGAACTCATAGGAGAACGATTAACTACAACACCTAAACATTATGCTTATTTAAAAATAGCAGAAGGTTGCGATAGACCTTGTTCTTTTTGTGCTATTCCTTTGATGCGTGGAAAACACAAATCTACTCCAATTGAAGAACTCGTTATTGAAGCAGAGAAATTAGCTGAGAAAGGCATCAAAGAAATTATGCTTATTGCCCAAGATTTAACCTATTATGGTTTAGATATCTATAAAAAAAGAGCTCTAGCGTCACTTTTAGAAGCTTTGGCTAAAGTAGATGGAATAGAATGGATTCGTATGCATTATGCATTTCCAACTGGTTTTCCAATGGATGTTTTAGAGGTTATGAAAAATGAACCTAAAGTTTGTAATTATTTAGATATTCCTTTGCAGCACATCAATACGGAGATCTTAAAATCTATGAAACGGGGAACTACTCATGAAAAGACAACAGCTTTGATTCATAAATTTCGAGAAGCAGTTCCTAATATGGGAATTAGAACTACATTAATTGTTGGCTATCCAGGAGAAACAGAAGCACAATTTAAAGAATTAAAAGATTGGGTTGAGGAAATGCGTTTTGAGCGTTTGGGTGCTTTTGAATATTCACATGAAGAAAATACAGGTGCATTTGTTCTAGAAGATGATGTTCCAGCAGATGTAAAGTTTAGACGTGTTAATGAAATCATGGAAGTTCAATCACAAATCTCTTGGGAAATTAATCAACAGAAAATAGGAAAAGTATTTACTTGTTTGTTTGATAGAAAAGAAGGAAATTATTTTTATGGGCGAACAGAATTTGATTCACCAGATGTAGATAACGATGTGCTCGTAGATGCAAGAGAACATTATATAAAAATAGGTGAATTTATTCCTGTTAAAATACATGAGGCGGGAGACTTCGATTTATACGGTACTCCTGTAAAATAATTTTACAATTTATAGCAGTAGTATCTTGTGTAAAATTCTAATTAATAGATACTTGTATTTTTTAGTTATTTCTTTATCTTTAAAGAAAACTTAACATAATGAATAAAAGAGAATTTTTAAAAAATGTATCTCTTGCAGCAGTTGGTCTTCCTTTAATTAATACTTCTTTTGCTAATACTCTGAAGACTTTTGAACATCTATCACCTAATCAAATAGCTTCTGAGGAAGATTTTTGGTTACAGGTTAGAAAAGATTATTCATTGAAACCCGACTATATTAATCTAGAAAGTGGTTACTATAATATCATTCCTAACCCTACATTAAATCATATGTTAGATCATGCTAGAATGGTAAACTATGAAGGATCTTATTACATGAGAACTGTTCAATGGGATAATAAAAAATCTATGGTTTCTAAATTGGCTAGAGTAGTAGGAACTAGTGATAAAAATTTAATTATAACAAGAAATACTACAGAATCATTAGACATGGTTATAAAGGGTATGGATTGGATAAAGGGAGATGAAGCGGTTTATGCCAAACAAGACTATGGTGCCATGCAAATGATGTTTGAGCAGATTTCGAAGCGGTATGGAACAAAAAACACTGTAGTTTCTATTCCTAATCATCCCGCCTCTGATGAAGAAATAGTAAGCATTTATGAAAATGTAATAACTCCTAAGACTAAGTTGTTAATGGTGTGTCATATGATTAATATTACTGGCCAAATACTACCTATTAAAAAGATTTGTGATATGGCTCATAGGAAGGGGGTTCAGGTAATGGTTGATGGTGCACATTGTGTAGGACACTTTCAATTTAAAATTGATGATTTAGGTTGTGATTATTATGGTTCTAGTTTACATAAATGGTTAGCTGTTCCTCTAGGTACAGGAATGTTATATGTAGATGATAAACATATCGATAAACTTTGGCCTGTATTTGCAGAACATCACAGAGAACCAGGAGATATATCTAGATTAAATCATATTGGAACCCATCCTGTATATCATGATTTAAGTATAGAAAATGCAATAGAATATTATGATATGTTGGGTGCTGAGAGAAAAGAATCTAGACTTCGTTACTTACAAGAATATTGGTCTAAAAAAGTTAGAAATCATTCTAACATAATTGTGAATACCCCTAATGATTCCCTAAGGGCCTGTGGAATAGCAAATGTTGGCCTTAAAAATATGACTCCAAAGGAATTAGCAAAAAAGTTAATGAATGATTATAATATATTTACCGTTGCTATTAATTATGCTAACGTAAAAGGATGTAGAATCAGTCCTAATGTATTTACTACTACAGATGAATTGGATGTTTTTGTTAGTGCATTGAAGGAGCTAGCGGCTTAAAGAAGAATTAATTTTTTTGTAAAGCTAATTTCTTACGATCAAATTATTTTAAATTTAAGTATTTCTCAAATCACTTTTTTAAAAAAACTATCTCCCTAAAAATAGGGAGTTAAATATTTCACTAATAATAGGGATTGACTTGTTTTTTCTTATAAAGTATATTTGAAATGTATAATATCTACCCTCAAAATTTTTTAAAAGCTACCCTCTTTATAAACAGTTTATAAAATAGTATAGGTATATATGATCAAAGAAGATTTCATTAATAACTTCCCAATAGAATTAGGGAAGGGAGTTAAGTACGTATGTGATCAGTTTTTTAAGTTTAATGACAGTGACCTTTATAGTTTAGAGACAGAAAACTATGAGAAATATATAGAATATTTTATTTTACTTGATTCTTTTTTAAAATCACACAATTTCTTTTCTCCAGAAATTAAGTTTGGTACTGATAATAAAAACAACATTGTTAAAATAATAGATTTTTTTAATTTTATTTTTTTACAATTTAAATTAGACGCTATCTCAAATGAAAAAACATTTATAATAGATAACCATTTCATAGCTTTCAATAATGGTTATTTAGAAAATAGTGCAACAACTGATTTTGATAAACTACAGGTATTTATTAATAAACTTCGAGATAATCTTATAATGTGTAGTGTTTTTAGTATGGAACACAAGTCGAGACTTCTTTCTCAGTTAGGGTCTTTTAATAGAAAATGCATACAAAATTTTATAAGTTATACTCGCTACGGTCTATTATAGGAAACTCTTTTAAAAATTAATATTCTAGTTATCAATAATATTAGAATTTCTAAAAAAAACAGCATTTACAAAAAATAGTTTGCCATTATCCCAAAACGAACGAAATAATGGATTATCTACCATATAAATAATGCTACCATTACCTTTTCTTTCTTCTCCAAATAATAATGATTTTGGAATATTTTTCAATGCTTTTTGTCCAGCAAATCCTGCGTATTTTTTAGCATCTTCATCGAAATAAGCAATATTATTTCCATTTTGAAGATACTCGTAACTTGCATTATTAAGTTTTAGAGAAAAATAAGAATTATTATAACCAAAAGCCATTGGGTGGCTATCGTCTACTGTGCTTTTAAAAATAGCGCCAGTAATTAAATTATTGGCCCTATTTCTTCTAGTTTCTTCATATGAAGTTAGATTAACTGTACTGTTTTCTTCATTACTAATTGATTTTTTACTTTTTAATGCAAAACCATCTTTGTTGGCAAAACTTCGTAAAGCTCCACCTATAGCTATAACAGTTCCACCAGCTTGTACAAAGTTGTTTATTTTTTTTAAACCACTTTTATTTAAGATTGTACTATAATATCCATTAGGTATTATTAATACATCATATTTGTTTAAATCTACTCTATTTATATAATCTGTATCTAAAGCAGTTAGCGGATAATGTAACTGGGTTTCAAAGAAATGCCAAATTTCACCAAAACTTAAAGAAGAGGTTCCTTTACCCGAAATAACAGCTACTTTTTGTTTATTGATTGGTTTTATACTTGAGGACCCAAAGTCTTTACCTGTAGTTACAAAACCTGTATTTACAGGGGTAATTTTTCTATTGTTGTTTCTAGCAATGGATGATATTTGATTATAAAACTTTTCATTTTTTTTATTATCGGCTTGTAAAATAATTAACGTGCCTTTCTTGTATGAATTTCCTTCTACACTAAAATCCTTTTCAGAAAAACGAACACGAATATTTTTATGAAGCAGCTCTGCTAAGAAAGAAGCATCTTCTAAACTGTTCCATTTTGATAAATATGCATATGCATTTTCTTCTATTTTAATCTGTGGAGTATCTACTATGATATCATTTCTGGAAGAGACTTTATTTGAAGATGCCATTGCTTTAAAACCATGAGCATAAGGTAATGACCAAGCGGTAATATCATAGGTTAAAGAGTCACTTAATTTTGCATTAGGCTCAAATAAAACTTTTACCATCTTCCCTTTAGGTTGTTGAGTATGAATAACTAAATCATTTGAACTTAGTAACATACGAGATTCAGTTTGAGTTTGATAATTATACCCTTTTATCGTTCCTTTATTAGCATATTCGTAATCAATTTCATGTTTATTTAGTAATGATATTATGCGATCAGTTTTATCTTTATTTTCATTTTTTAGAATATAACTCTTGTACTTGAAGTTTTTTAAAGTAAAGAATTTTTTAAATTCAGTATTTAATTTCAAAGCATTTTCAGAGGCTATTTCTACAGTAGATAAACCAGTAGTTTTATGATGAGCAACTCTATCTATTAAAGTTAGTTCATACCCATGATCTGTATCTACACCTAAACCACCCATACCACCACCAGCTTGCTCATACGTCATTCCTATTGCACCCATATAGGTAGGATAGGTGTCTCCATAGCTAGGGTAGAGTAGGTCAAAACTCTCTTTGGTAAAATAAAGCCAACCATTTTCATCAAAATATCGGGCATGATTTTTTCCAATCTGAACTTGAAAATTACGTTGCCAATCTGTGATGATTTCATGAAATGGTTCTGCAGCAGGAGCAAAATAATAAGGATTATTTATGTATTGCTCATGAAAATCTACATGAATATGTGGCATCCATTTATTATATATTTTTAAGCGTTGGGTAGATTCTATTTGAGTAGCCCAGGCCCAATCTCTATTTAAATCAAATAAATAATGATTCGCTCTACCACCTGGCCAAGGTTCTCTGTGTTCTTTTGCATTTTGATCTGCATTGTAGGGATTACTTTTAACCTGATTATACCAATTGGCATATCTATCTCGTCCATCAGGATTAATACAGGGATCTATTATTACTAGAGTATTTTCTAGTACATCCTTTTTTTCTGTCACTAATTCAAACAAAGTTTGCATGGAAGCCTCTGTACTAGACGCTTCATTACCGTGAACATTATAGCTCAGCCAAACTATTGCTATGGAATTGTCACTTGCAGATTTTAATCCAGTTTGTCCTAAATTATTAAGTCTAATTTGTTCTAAGTTTTCAATATTCTTTTTTGATGAAATATAACTAACATACAAAGGTCTTCGCTCATTGGTTTCACCATATTTTTCAAGGACAACATTGTCTAATTTATTGCTTACATAACTAAAATAATCCACCACTTTGTGATGACGTGTAAATTGTGTTCCTAATTCATAGCCTAAAAATTCTTTGGGAGACTGAATATTTTGAGAAAAAAGTGAAGATGATATGATAATTGTAAGTAGAATTAAAACTCTAGATTTCATGTGATAAGGATTTTATGAATCCAAAAATAAGAATTTATTTAAATAATAAATAACTTACAAGAAGCTCTTATTACATTTGGTTTTTAAAGCTGACTACAAATTTAGTATTTTTGATAAATTTTTATTTTTAAAATTTATAAACTAAGGTTTTATCAAATCTTGTCACGTATTCATTTTATGAAATTTACTCATATTCCTTTTCACAAAACAGGATTCTTCTCCAAAACAATGACTGATTATTTAGATCAGAAAGAATCTATTAAACAGTTTTATAATAATTTCCCAGATATGAAGGGGTTTGCCTCACAAATTCATGAGAAGGCAACATCTTTTCCACAAGTAACTAGAAAAGAATTGGTGACTGTTTTACAAGACCAGTATAGTAATATAATTGCTTCAGAAGCCACCTTAGAAAACATTAAATCACTAGAAAATAAAGATACTTTTACAATTACAACAGGCCACCAATTAAACCTATTTACAGGGCCTTTGTATTTTTTGTATAAGATACTCTCTACAATTAATTTGTCAGAAACTTTGGCAGAGCAATTTCCTATGCAACGGTTTGTTCCTGTGTATTGGATGGCAACTGAAGATCATGATTTTGAAGAAATTAATTATTTTAATTTTAAAGATAAAAAAGTGACTTGGGATAGACCAGAGGGTGGTGCTGTTGGAAGATTTTCGCTAGAAGGTCTGCAGGAGGTTTTTGCTAGTTTTTTAAAACAATTAGGAGATTCTAAAAATGCCATATTTTTATCACAACTTTTTGAAAAAGCATATGTATCCCAAAACAATTTGGCCGATGCTACCAGGTATATTGCAAATGAGTTATTTAAAAGTTATGGGCTAGTTATTTTAGATGCTGATGACCAACGATTAAAAAATATATTTGCTCCTTTAATGAAGGATGAGCTTCTTAATCAAACTTCAAAGAAAGCAGTTTCTAAAACTATATTAAATTTAGAAAAAGATTATAAGGTACAGGTTAACCCGAGAGATATAAATTTATTTTATTTAACTGAAAACTCTCGAGAACGAATTATAGAAAACGAAGGACAGTATCCAATTCACAACACAGACCTTGTTTTTTCGGAAGCTGAAATACTTAAAGAGCTAGAGAACCACAGTGATAGATTTAGTCCAAATGTAATTATGAGGCCTCTTTATCAAGAAGTAATTTTGCCTAATCTTTGTTATATTGGAGGTGGAGGTGAGCTAGCTTACTGGTTGCAATTGAAAGCCTACTTTGAAGCCGTAGAGATTCCTTTTCCAATATTATTGTTGAGAAATTCAGTACAGATTGTTTCTAAAAAACAGGTTAAAAAATTACATAATTTAGATATTTCTTTTGAAGAAATGTTTATGAAACAACATCTTTTACTTGCCAAAAAAGTAAAAGAAAAATCGAATATTCAATTTAACTTTGAAGATGCAACAGAACTTCTTACTCAACAATTTTTAGCATTAAGAAGAGTTGCTAATGAAACAGATAGTTCATTTATTGGAGCTGTTGATGCTCAACAAAGAAAACAATTAAAAGGTCTTAATAATTTAGAAAAAAGATTACTTCGTGCGGAGAAAAGAAAACACTTTCTTTTAACAAATAGAATTAAATCATTACAAGATCAATTACTTCCCAATAAAATATTGGAAGAACGTTATCGAAATTTCTCTGACTATTATATGATTTACGGTCAAGAATTAATCACCTCATTAAAAGAATCACTAAAACCACTTCAACAAGCATTTACTATCTTAGAACTCTAAATGAAATTAAAACCGGGATTGCATCCTAGAAATAAGCATAAAAACGGTTATGATTTTGATGTTTTAACCCAACACAATAAAAACTTAATCTCTTTTGTTACTAAAAATGATTATGGAAACCTTACAATAGATTTTTCTGATCCTAAAGCGGTAAAAGAATTAAATCTTACTTTGTTGAAGTTCTATTATGGAATAAATAAATGGGTCTTTCCTGATGAAAATTTATGTCCTCCAATACCAGGTCGAGTAGACTATATTCATTATGTTTCTGATTTGTTATCGGAGTCTAAAAATATAGATAAAATTACTGTTTTAGACTTAGGTACTGGTGCAACATGTATTTATCCTTTACTAGGTGTTAAGGAATATGATTGGAATTTTGTTGCAACAGATATAGAATTAGACTCACTAGATACCGCTCAAGATATTATAGATGATAATAATCTTAGTAATAAGATAATTTTGAGACAACAGTTTGATGAAGGAAATATTTTAGAGGGAATAATTGAAAAAGGAGATTCTTTTTCTGCAGTTATTTGTAATCCTCCTTTCTATAAATCTGAAAAAGAGGCTAGGGGTGCAAATGCAAGAAAAAACAGAAACTTAGGAACAAATACTGTTCGTAATTTTTCTGGCAATAATAATGAATTATGGTATCCTGGTGGAGAAAAAGCTTTTTTACATAATTACCTATATCAGAGCTCATTATATAAAAATAGTAGCCTTTGGTTTACTAGTTTAGTTTCAAAAAAGGAAACCATTGAAAGTCTTCAGAAATCTGGAGTCAAACTTAATGTAAAAACAATGAAAATAATTCCTATGCATCAAGGAAATAAAGTTACTCGAATAATAGCTTGGCAATTTTAAAATATTATTTTAAGTAAAAACAACATCATTAATTTTTTTCTTTTTGCAGATAAATGCTAATATCCCATAAACTATCATGTGAACAAAAACTAAACACATGAATGCATAAAGAGGAACACCAAATACTTGATACGGCCAATAGTATGTCCAAACACCTAGATTAATTGTAATAATTTCACCAAAAGCTGGAACAAGAAGTGAAAGCCAAAAAGCTATAATTAGTTTATTTTTAATTGTTTTGTACTTTAAATAAGCAATCAATCTAGATTCAATGCTATACAAGAAATAAAATGCTAACATCCATGCAAAAGGAAGCCATAAAGGGAGTTCTCTAGATACCTTATGGTATTCCCAATATGCATTACTAACACCCCAATTTTCTCCAATCATTCCAGCTAAACCGGTTAAGGACATTCCGTACAACAAAATCCAATTTTTAATTTTAGGTATGATTACATTTTTATAGACAACATGGATTATTTTTATGAGTAAAATTAGTGCAATAATTAAATCATGCGATTTAAGAAGTCCTATTAATAGCCCAGCTATGCATAACTTTATAAAAGCCTTTAAAATTTCTAAGAGAAAGTTGTTGTAATTAATTATCAAGGAGTAATCTATTTAAAATCAGATTATAAAAATACAATTCTTAATCATCTGATAAAAATATTTGTGTAATCTGTAGGGTCATAAAAGTCCAAAACCAAAGCTCAGCTTTGGTTTAGGGGGTAATATCTTTTTTCATACAATAATTCCCGCAAAATACAAATATCAAAATGTATTTTGAATTAATATTGATTTAAAATATATCAAAAACAATGCCATAAAAATCAAGTTTTGGTTTTTTTAATTCTTAAGTATTACTTTTTTATTGTAAGTACTTATAAATGAATAACTTCGTCATAGGCATCAGCTACAGCTTCCATTACTGCCTCGCTCATAGTAGGATGAGGGTGAATGGTTTTTAAAACTTCGTGCCCAGTAGTTTCTAACTTTCTTCCTAATACCGCCTCTGCAATCATATCTGTTACTCCAGCTCCTATCATGTGACAACCTAACCATTCACCATATTTTGCATCAAAAATTACTTTTACAAAACCATCTGGTGTTCCAGCTGCAGTTGCTTTTCCTGAGGCAGAAAAAGGAAATTTACCAACCTTTATTTCATATCCTTGATCTTTAGCTTGGTCTTCAGTAAGTCCAACAGAAGCAATTTCAGGACTGGCATAGGTGCATCCAGGAATATTTCCATAGTCTATTTTTTCAGAATGTAAACCAGCTATTTTTTCTACACATGTAATTCCTTCAGCTGAGGCAACATGAGCCAGGGCTGGACCGGGAACTACATCTCCAATAGCATAATATCCTGGAATATTAGTTTGATACCAGTCATTTACTAATATTTTGTCTCTGTCTGTAATGATCCCTACATCTTCTAATCCAATATTTTCTATATTAGTTTTTATACCTACAGCAGATAAAACAATATCAGCTTCTAAAATTTCTTCACCTTTTTTAGTTTTAACAGTAGCCTTTATTCCTTTTCCAGAAGTATCTACAGATTCTACGGAAGCATTAGTCATGACCTTAATACCAGCTTTTTTAAAGGATCGTTCAAATTGTTTAGAAACATCTTTATCTTCTAAAGGAACTAAATTTGGTAAATATTCTACGATGGTAACCTTCGTTCCCATGGCGTTATAAAAGTGGGCAAATTCTACACCAATAGCACCAGAACCTACAACAATCATAGATTTTGGTTGAAAAGGTAAAGTCATTGCTTTTCTGTATCCAATTACTTTTTCACCGTCTTGTGGTAAGTTAGGTAATTCTCTAGATCTAGCTCCAGTAGCAATAATAATATGATCGGCACTGTATTCTTTTACCTTTCCGTCTTCGCCTGTTACAGCAACTTTTTTTCCCGTCTTAACTTTTCCAAACCCGTCTATAATATCTATTTTATTCTTTTTCATTAAGAATTGAACACCTTTGCTCATTCCATTGGCTATATTTCTACTTCTAGATACTACTGCGTTAAAATCTTTATCAATTGATTCTGCTTTCAAACCATATTGGTCTACATGCTTAAGGTAATCATATACCTGAGCACTTTTTAATAAAGCTTTTGTAGGAATACACCCCCAGTTTAAACAAACACCTCCTAGACTTTCTTTTTCTACAACAGCTGTTTTAAAGCCAAGTTGAGAAGCTCTAATGGCAGTGACATATCCTCCAGGTCCACTTCCAACAATGATGATATCATATTTCATATTTTTACTTTTTAAGAATGTTTACACGGAGTTTTATCAGTTTTAAAATTTTATTGAGGTGTCTTTAACTCCCTACAGACACCATATATTACATTCTATTGGGTACATCTATGCCCAATAAATTGAATGCAGATTTTATAATTTCAGCAACTTTACTCGCCAATTGAACTCGTATTGTTTTTTTTGTTTCATCTGTTTCTCCTAATATGGATACATTTTGATAGAAGGAATTAAATTCTTTTACCAAGTCATATGTGTAATTAGCAATAAGTGCAGGTGAAAAGTTTTTTGCTGCTTGTTGAATTATATCTGGATACAATTCTATTTGTTTAATTAATTCTTTTTCTTTTTTATGTAGAGACACACCAGCAATATCTACTGGCTCATCATATTTAAAAGTAGCTTTACGAAGAATTGATTGTATTCTTGCGTATGTATATTGAATAAACGGACCCGTATTACCTTGGAAATCTACAGAAGATTTCGGGTCAAATAATATACGCTTCTTTGGATCTACCTTTAAAATAAAATATTTAAGTGCACCTAGCCCAATCATTCGATATAAGTCTATTTTTTCTTCATCTGAATACCCATCTAACTTTCCTAATTCTTGAGAAATATTTTTTGCAGTATCTGTCATTTCTTGCATTAGCTCATCAGCATCCACTACTGTTCCCTCTCTAGATTTCATTTTCCCTGAGGGTAAATCTACCATACCATAACTTAAATGATATAATTGTGCTGCCCATGAAAACCCTAATTTTTTTAAAATCAAAAATAAGACTTTGAAATGATAGTCTTGTTCATTTCCAACTGTATAAACCATTCCATTGATGTCTGAATGATCTTTGACACGTTGGATGGCAGTTCCAATATCTTGAGTCATATAAACAGCTGTACCGTCTGATCTAAGCACTAGCTTTTCATCTAATCCTTCGTCAGTTAAATCACACCATACAGATCCATCGTCTTTTTTAAAGAATACTCCACGAGTTATTCCATCTTCTATAACATCTTTACCTAATAAATAAGTATCACTTTCGTAATATAAAGTATCAAAATTTACCCCTAAATTTTGGTAAGTAATTTTAAATCCATCATACACCCATTCATTCATCATTTTCCATAGAGCAACAGTTTCTGGATCTCCTGCCTCCCATTTTAACAACATCTTTTGAGCTTCAATTAGAATAGGCGCTTGTTTTTTTGCTTCTTCTTCAGATAGTCCATCAGATATTAGGTTGTTAATCTCTTTTTTATAGATATCATTAAATTTCACATAATAGAACCCAACAAAACTATCTCCCTTCATTCCTTTTGATTCTGGGGTCTCTGAGTTTCCATACCTTTTCCACGCTAACATGGACTTGCAAATGTGGATACCACGATCATTGATTATCTGAGTTTTATAAACTTTGTTTCCGGAGGCTTTTAAAATTTCAGCTACTGAATACCCTAGTAAATTATTTCTTACGTGCCCCAAGTGAAGTGGCTTGTTGGTGTTAGGTGAAGAATATTCAACCATCACAACATTTTTAGAGTCGGAGCAAAGGCCATAAGATTCTTGATTAAAATTAGTGTAAAAAGACTGAAGATAAAAACGATCATCTATGACTAAATTTAAAAATCCTTTAACTACATTATAGGAAACAACTTCTTCAATGTTTTCAACTAGATACTTTCCAATACCTTCACCTATTTGAACTGGGTTTCCTTTCTTATACCTGAGCATAGGAAAGATAACAATAGTAATATCTCCTTCAAAATCTTTTCGCGTAGCCTGAAATTCAACCGATGGAATTGTAGTTTCAAAAAGTATTATAAAACCTTCTTTTACTTTGGTCTCTAAAAGGGTTTGAATATTCATTGAGTATCTTAAATTGAAGTGCAAAATTACATATTTTATTTGTTTTTATGATGGATGTTTAAGTAGATTTTATTGGTACTTTTGCATAGCTATAGCTAATTTAAAAGATATCAAACTAGAGAAGGAGCAAGCTTTGAGTACAAAAGCAGAAAAGTTTAGTTTTACAAAATGGAAAAAAGATTAAAACAGTTAACCAAATTGTCCAAGGAAACCATGCCTGAGACTCTGAAGTATTTTAAAATGCTTAAGAAAAGAACACCTAAGAATCTAGATCTAGTAATGAAAAATCTTCATGAGGAAGAATTCAAAAAAACTGATTGTTTGTCTTGCGGAAATTGTTGTAAAACAACCAGCCCAATATTTATAGAAAAAGATATTCAACGAATTTCTAAATATCTAAAAATCAAAGAACATGTTTTTATAGATAAATACCTCGTGAGAGATCAAGATGATTTTATGGTTTTAAAAACTGCTCCGTGCTCTTTTTTTGATGAATCTGACAATTCGTGTTTTATTTACAAAGTTAGACCCAAAGCATGTTCTGAATATCCTCATACAGATAGAAAGAAATTTATTCAGATTACAGACTTAACTGCTGCTAATACTGAGGTTTGTCCTGCTGCATTTTCAATTATAGAAAAATTAAAAAAGCATATTCCACTTCAGTATAATAAAAAAGTTAGAAGAAGCTAAGTATTCTTGAAGATGAGTTATTGATTTTTGTAAATTATTTAGTATCGATTAATTTTTAAAAAAAACTTGTATTTTAGTACAAAATAAAAATCATGTCAGATATATTGAATTATTTTGAGACCATTCCTTCTTTGCATAGAAGTTTGATTCTAGTTGGTGGAATTACTTTTTTTTGGCTTTTAGAAGGCGTATTACCTTTATTTAATTTTAATTATAAAAAATGGAAACACGCTTTCCCTAATTTATTTTTTACAGCCACGACTGTCATTATAAATTTTTCTTTGGCCTTTTTACTCTTAAATACAGCAGATTGGGTTCAAGTTAATAATTTTGGTATTATAAATTGGTTACCCGAGATGCCACTATGGCTTTATGTATTATTAGGGATACTTTTGCTTGATTTTTTTGGCGCCTATTTAGCACATTTTACAGAACACAAAATTAAACCTTTGTGGATGATTCATTTAGTTCACCATTCAGATCATAAAGTAGATACCACTACCGCTAACAGACATCATCCATTAGAAAGTGTGATTCGTTTTACATTTACGCTGCTAGGTGTTTTAGTAGTAGGGACTCCTATCGCCATTGTGATGATTTATCAATCGATGTCTTTAATTTTTACTCAGTTTACACATGCAAATATTAAAATTTCAAAATCGTTAGATAAACTACTAAGTTATGTGATTGTCTCTCCAGATATGCATAAAGTTCATCATCACAACCTATTACCATACACAGATGCTAATTATGGAAATATTTTTTCAATTTGGGATCGTTTATTGGGTACTTATATGCATTTAGATAGAGATAAAATTGTGTATGGTGTAGATACTTTTCCTAATGAATCAATCAATTCTTCTTTAAAAGAATTATTAAAACAACCTTTTCAGAAGTATAAAAAACCAACCAATTCTGCTGATTTGGTAAAATAGGTTATTGATAAATCAAATATTTATTTCTAACAATCTTAAACTTATCTAGGCCTTTCTTCCAGGAAGCTCTAATAACAGACTCTGAAGCTTCTTTTTCTAGTTGAGTTTGTAAGGATTTTGTTCCAGCTAATTTTGTGAAAAAAGAATTAAAAAAACTTTTAGTTCTATTTTGTTTGTAGGCTTTAATCAACCAACTTAGATTGATGTTGCTTAGTTTGTTTACTTTTCTCAAATCTTCACCATATGATATTGCATGAGCATGTTTTGGGTATTTTGAACCTTCATTAGGAACAGCAGTAAACGTAAATTTACTTTTTTTGTTTAAAAAAGGTGAACCATAAATTTGAAATTGCATATCTGTTCCGCGACCAGCACTAACGTTAGTTCCCTCAAAAAAACATAAACTAGGGTATAAATTAATAGACTTCTCATTAGGAAGGTTAGGTGAAGGTTTAATAGGTAATATATATTCTGAATTGTGAGTGTAGTTTTTTAATTTAATTACTGTTAAAGCCACCTTAACACCGTCTTTTAACCATTTTTCTCCATTAATCATTTGACCATATTCACCAATTGTCATTCCATAAACAACAGGGACGGGGTGCATTCCTACAAAACTTTTGTGATCAGTTTCTAAAACAGGACCATCTATATAATGCCCATTAGGGTTTGGTCTATCTAACAATATTAATGGGATATTTAGTTCTGCACAAGCCTCCATTACATAATGTAAAGTAGAGATGTAGGTATAAAATCTAGCACCTACATCTTGAATATCAAAGATTACTAGATTAATTCCTTTTAATTGATCTTTAGTAGGTTTTTTATTTTTTCCGTATAAAGAAATAATTGGAAGTTTTGTTTTTATATCTACTCCATCCTCTATAGACTCTCCCGCATCTGCCTTACCTCTAAAACCATGTTCTGGAGCAAATACTTTTTTTATATTTAAATCTAAAGAAACTAGGCTATCTACTAAGTGGGTAGTTTTTTTTCTATCATAAATAACTGAGGTTTGATTTGCAACAATCGCAATTTTTTTTCCTTTTAATTTTGGTAAATATGAGCCAATTTGATCTGCACCAGTTTGTATATAATGCATAGATTCCTGTTCTTGACCGAAGGAAACGATTGTTGAACTAATTACTAGAAGAATAAATAAATATGTATTTTTACGTATAGTTAAAATCATAGCATTGAATTACGAATTATTTTTGGCGAAACGCATTATCTCTAGCAAAGAGTATAAAAATAGTATTTCATCTCCAATAATAAAAATAGCTATCATGGCAATTTCATTAGGAATGATAGTTATGTTGATTGCAATTGCTACAGGAGATGGTCTTCGAGAGAAAATCAGAAGTAAAATTTCTGGTTTTAAAGGGCATGTTCAAATTACAAACTATGATGCTAATAATTCCGATGGTTCTGTTATTCCTATTGATAAAAATCAGAAATTTTACCCAAGTTTTTCAACTATAGAGGGAATAAAAAATGTTCAAGTTTATGCCAATCAAGTTGGGTTAATTAGAACAAAAACAGATTTTGAGGGAATAATTTTTAAAGGAGTTTCTTCAGATTATGATTGGACTTTTTTTAAGGAATATTTAATTTCAGGAAGTCTTCCAAACTTTAATCAAAAAAGAACGAGAGATATTCTATTGTCATCAACAGTCATCAATAGATTAAAATTACAATTAAATGACACAATTAATGTAACCTTCTTTAAGAACAATACTAATAAACTACCTTCTAATAGAAAATTAGTTATCGTAGGTGTCTATGATACTGGTTTTTTGGAATTTGATAAAAATATGATGATAGGAGATATTAGGCAAGTTCAAAGATTAAATAAATGGAAATCAAATGAAGTTGGAGGGTTTGAAATCATTTTAGAAAATTTTGATGATTTAAGTCTCAAGGGGAATGAAATTTACAGAGAGATAGATTCAACTTTAGATGCTACCACTATAGCTGCAAAATACCCTGCTCTTTTTGAATGGATAGAACTTTTTGATAATAATACATGGTTTATTATAATAATTATGATCTTAGTAGCAGGTATTAATATGATTACTGCACTTTTAGTTTTGATTTTAGAGCGAATACCTATGGTAGGAATTTTGAAGTCTTTGGGAAGTACTAATTGGAGCATACGAAAGATTTTTTTATACAATGCCTCTTACTTAATTTTTATTGGATTATTTTGGGGGAATTTAGCAGGCTTAACATTACTTTTTATTCAGAAATATGGAGGATTTATTACTCTAGATCCAGCTACATATTATGTTTCAGAAGTCCCAGTAAGTATTAATTTGTTATCTATAGTTTTATTAAATATTGGAACCTTAATAGTGTGTTTAGTTATGTTAATTGTTCCTTCTATTATTATTACAAAGATTGAGCCTTCTAAATCTATCAAATTTGCTTAATAATCTCCTTATGAAAACACCAGTCCCTAGAAGGTTATCTCTAAAATATTTTGTTCCTTTACACCATAATATTTAATTAAATGCAATACGCTAATAATATTTTAGAAACTATTGGAAATACTCCTTTAGTTAAGATAAATCATTTGACAAAAGATTTACCATGTTTAGTTCTTTCAAAATATGAAACTTTTAATCCAGGAAATTCTGTAAAAGATAGAATGGCCTTACAGATGATTGAAGATGCAGAAGCGGATGGGCGTTTAAAACCAGGAGGAACCATTATAGAGGGCACTTCAGGGAATACTGGTATGGGATTAGCATTGGCAGCTGTAATTAAAGGATATAAGTGTATTTTTGTAATGGCTGATAAACAATCTAAAGAAAAAGTTGATATTCTTAGAGCAGTTGGAGCAGAGGTAGTTGTTTGCCCAACTGATGTTGAGCCAGATGACCCCAAATCTTATTATTCAGTGTCTAAAAAATTAGGAAGAGAAACTCCAAATTCTTGGTATGTAAACCAATATGACAATCCAAGTAATTGCAAAGCACATTTTAAAAGCACAGGTCCAGAAATATGGGAGCAAACTAGTGGTAAAATAACTCATTTTGTAGTTGGAGTAGGAACAGGTGGAACTATTTCTGGTGTTGGAAGCTATTTGAAAATGATGAATCCCAACATCAAAATTTGGGGAATAGATACTTACGGATCAGTTTTTAAAAAATATCATGAAACTGGTGTTTTTGATGAAAATGAAATTTATCCATATGTTACTGAGGGTATCGGAGAAGATATCTTACCACTTAATGTAAACTTTTCTTTGATTGATGGATTTACTAAAGTAACTGATAAAGATGCAGCAATTTATACTCAAAGACTTGCAAAAGAAGAAGGAATGTTTTTGGGGAATTCTGCAGGAGCAGCAATTAAGGGGCTCCTCCAGTTAAAAGAACATTTTACAAAAGATGATGTGGTAGTAGTTTTGTTTCATGATCATGGAAGCAGATATGTTGGGAAAATGTTTAATGATGATTGGATGCGTGAACAAGGATTTATTTAGGATATATTTCTACATCAAGATTACTTACAATAATCAAGTAAGATTAGTATCTTTATGATTAATAATGAAATTATTAATTATGAAAACTTTAAAAATTATCTTTTTTACATTGTTTATTGTATCATGTACTACTATTCAACAATCTTCAAACAATCCTATGAATTATTCAGATAAAGTTTTAGAAAAAGCAAAAGCTATTCACAATAGAGTATTAGTCTTAGATACTCATGTAGATATTAGTGTTTCTAATTTTACTGCTGACAAAAACTATACAAAAGACATAGGAAATCAGGTAAATCTACCCAATATGGAAGCTGGCGGATTAGATGTTGCATGGTTCATAGTTTATACCGGGCAAGGAGAATTAACTCCAGATGGGTATGATAAAGCTTATGAAAATGCAATTAGTAAATTTGATGCTATAGTAAGATTAACTAAAGAAATTGCACCTCAAAGAATAGGTTTAGCAGTTAGCTCTAAAGAAGCCAGAGAACTACATGCTGAAGGTAAGAAAATAGCTATGATAGGAGTAGAGAATGCTTATCCACTAGGTACAGATATATCTAGAGTAAAAGAATTTTATGACAGAGGAGCTAGATACATGTCATTATCTCACAACGGTCACAGTCAGTTTTGTGATTCTAATACTGGAGAAAAAGATAGTTTGTGGATAGACAAAGGAGTGAGTAATCTTGGAAAGCAGGTTATTAAAGAAATGAATAAATGGGGTATGATTATCGATGTTTCTCATCCATCTAAACAATCTATAAAAGACATGATATCTCTATCCAAGGCTCCAATTATAGCATCTCATTCATCAGCAAGAGCTTTATGCAATCATAGTAGAAATTTAGATGATGAACAATTAGAATGGATGAAGTCTAATGGTGGAGTAGTTCAAACAGTAGCATTTAGCTCTTATCTGAACTCAGAAAAACATAATGCATATTCAACTGCTATCTCTGGAAAAATTGAAAATTTAGCCAAAGAAAGAGGAATAGAGATGCTGTCTTGGGATCAGATTAGAAAATTAGAGACTACTGAGAGAGAAACATATGTAAAGGAATACAGAGCAATGTCAGAAGAGGCAACTTTAATGATGAATGATTCAGATCCAAAACCAGTGGATGTTGCAGATTTCGTAGATCATATAGATTATTTGGTAGAAAAAATGGGGTTAGATCATGTTGGTATAAGTTCAGATTTTGACGGAGGAGGAGGAATTTATGGATGGAATGATGCTTCTGAAACGTTAAATGTAACCTCAGAGTTAGTAAAAAGAGGGTACACAGAAGATGAAATTGAAAAATTATGGAGTGGTAATTTACTTAGAGTATTAGATGAGGTAGATGCAGTAGCAAAAAAACTCCAAGCAATTGATAAATTGTAACTTAGTACGATTATTTATAAATTTAAAAAACCATCTCCTCAGAGATGGTTTTTATAGTTAAAACTAATTCAAATCACTTTAAAAAATTAAATAATCAATTTTTTAATTAATAGTTCAACTACTGTGCCAGAATTAGTTATTTAGATTATTTAGTGTAATAAAATATAATTTTCACATTTATTTAACTTAATTGTTTAATATTTATGAAAAAATCGGAAATTTTACTTGGCGTGCTTGTGAGCCTTGTAAGAAGAGCGAACCAATGCACCACTTTCTACATACATAAAACCCATTTCTAAGCCTAAAGTTTCATATTTTTTAAACTGACTAGGAGTAATAAATTCTTTAACAGGTAAGTGTTTTTTTGTAGGTTGTAAGTACTGACCGATTGTTAAAACATCTAATCCAACCCCCTGGAGGTCTTTCATTGTTTGAATGACTTCTTGCTCTGTCTCTCCCAATCCTAACATTAATCCTGTTTTGGTTCTCATTCCTTTTTCCTTAAGGTATTTAAGAACCCCTAAACTTCTATCATATTTTGCTTGAATACGAACTTCTCGTGTAAGTCTACGAACAGTCTCCATATTGTGAGAGACTACCTCTGGATGTACTTCTATAATTCGATCTATTTGTGAATTTTTTCCTTGAAAATCAGGAATTAAAGTTTCTAAAGTTGTGTTTGGATTTGCTCTTCGTATAGCCTCTACAGTTTCTGCCCAAATAATTGAACCACCATCTTTTAAATCATCTCTATCTACTGAGGTGATTACTGCATGTTTAATATTCATAATTTTAATTGACCTGGCCACTTTCTCTGGCTCATCCCATTCAACTGTTTCTGGTCGTCCTGTTTTAACGCCACAAAAACCACAAGAGCGAGTACAAATATTTCCTAAAATCATAAATGTAGCGGTACCTTCTCCCCAACATTCACCCATATTTGGACAACTCCCACTAGTACAAATAGTGTTTAATTTATACTTATCTACAAGTCCTCTAAGTTCAGTGTATTTTTTACCAACAGGCAGCTTAACACGCAACCAATCTGGTTTTTTTTCGCGTCTAGGAAGAACAATTGTATCGTTTACCATTTATAATTTTATAAAAATTTATACAAAGTTACGAAGAAAACAATTAAATATTCAATAAGAACCAGGTACTAAATCCGATTAAAAAAATAATTCCACAGACACTTAATATCTTCATATAGATAGAGGGGTGGTATTTCTTTGGTGTATGCTTTCCGCTTATCAAAATAAAGTTTAAAATAGCATAAAAAGGAGCTGTTAGAAAAGATAGTATAGTTGCTATTTTAACCATTAACCCCATGTCATTTCTAAAGAATCTCAGGATGATGTAGGTCCCTATCCCTAAAAGAAGAATCCAAAACCAATAGTTTAATTTTATTTTTTCAGAAAACAATAAATCATTAGCTTTAGCCATCGTTCTAGGTGAAGCATCTAGAGTTGTAATGGTGGTACTAAACATGGTTGTAAATGCAGCTATAGCAATAAACACATAAGCTAAATTACCTAAATTTTCAGTATATAATGTTATTAATTGTCCTGCAAAAACATCTCCTTTGTTAGAGAAACTTTCACCAGAATTATACATTACCAAAGCACCTAAAATCACAAAACATACAGCTAAAAAAATGGTTCCAAGATAACCAACATTAAAATCGAAAATAGCTTGTTTAGTTGTTGTTTTTTTTAATGTAGCCCTTTCTTTTTCTAATGACCATATTGATTGCCATATTGAAATGTCTAAAGGTGCTGGCATCCAGCCTAAAAATGCAATTAAAAAAGTAATTTCAAAAGCTCCTTTTGGAAATACTTGAGTGAAAGTAAATGCCTGGTTATTTTTTATAAGGGCCACGCTAACTGCAATTAGTGTACAAATAGTTAATAGTAAAATAACATATTTCATCAAATTATCTAAAAGTTTGTATTCACCAATAAGCAATATAGTAATACTAAGAATAGTAATTAATAAAGACCAAGTAACCATGTCAAAAAATCCAAAAAGGTTAACAGCTAATCCAGCAGTAACTATGGTAACAGCAGCTTGTATAATAAACATTGTTATAAAACTAATGCTATAACTAATCACCAACACACCTTTTCCTAATTTTTTGTAACCATCTAACAATGTCTCTCCTGTTGCAGCAGCATAACGAGGGCCAAATTGGAAAAAAGGATATTTAAAAAATGCAGCAATTAATAGTGCCCATAATAAACCAAAACCAAAATCTGCCCCAGCTCTTGTAGACTGAACTAAATGAGAGACTCCAACAGCAGCCCCAGCAAAAAGCAATCCAGGCCCTAAAGATTTAAACGTCAACTTTTTCATTAAGATTTTTTTATAATCTCAGCTAATATTTTTTTCGCTCTTAATAGTTTTATTTTAACGTTGTTCATTGGCTCATTAATTTCATGAGAAATTTCTTTATAACTCAATTCTTTAAAATAACGTAAATGAATGACCTCTTGATATTTTGGTTTCAGCTGTTTGATGTCTAATAATAATTTTGCTAAGTTTTGTTCAGTAATAATTTTATCTTCTGGTGTTGGGTTATCGTCAATAATTTTATAGGCCTCTGCTTCCTGATTTTGAGATGTAGATAGATTAATAGTGGTTTTATTTTTTCTTATGAGATCTATGTGTATGTTTTTTGAAATTGTAATTAGCCAAGTTTTAAACTGATATTTTTCATTAAATGTGTTGATTTTATCAAAAGCCTTTGAAAAAGATTGAATAGTAATATCTTCAGCGTCATTCTCGTTTTTGGTTCTTTTTAGCTGATAATTGTAGACGTCTGACCAGAAATGGTGTAATAAAAAGTTAAAAGAAACTTGGTTTCCTTTTTTTGCTTTATGAATGTTAGCAGTCAAAATTTCTTTTGTTATTTCCAATGCCTTGGTTTTGAAATAGAGTTGGTCATAAATATAGCAAATTGAAATAGAATTAAAAATATTTCTAAAAAGGGTAAATAATAAATAATATTTTTCTCTTTAAATTTTTTTGCACAAAAACCAATTGTAATATAAGAAAGTAATAGATAACTAATAAAAAAGCTAATAGCTATAATAGACGGACTAAAAGTTAAAATTAATGGAGCTAAAATGAAAAATATAAATTTTGACCCATGAAAGAGTCCAAGAAAAAATTGATGTTTAAATTTATAGTATTGGGCAGTAGATATATGTCTTCTTTTCTGACGAAACCATTTTTTAAGAGTGTCAGGAGCCTCAGAGATTGTATAGCTATTTGAGTTTAAGGCTATATTAGTATTGTAAGAACTAGCAGCATCTCTGATAAATAAATCGTCATCACCGGAGAGTATTTTCATGTGATCTATAAAACCATTTACTCTAAAAAAATCACTTTTTGTATACGCTAAATTTCTTCCAACAGCCATGTATGGCGATCCTAATTTGGCATATGAAAAATATTGAATTGCTGCTATTAGGGTTTCAAAACGAATCATTAAATTAACAAAAGAATTTTTCTTTGATTTGTATGCTCCATATCCTAATATTATTGTTTTTGATTCAGTAAAATGATTACTCATTTCTTGAATCCATTTTCTAGATGAGGGGATGCAATCTGCATCTGTAAAAAGTAAATGTTCGTTAGTTGCAGCTTTAATTCCTAGAGTTAGTGCATATTTCTTATTTCCCCAAAAAGCCTCATTATTTTTAACATTGACAATTTTAATTTTTGAGCTTTGTTTTTGAAATCTTGTCATTGTTTCCAAGGTTTCATCGTTAGAACCATCATTAATTAAAACTAATTCAAATTTTTTATACTCTTGATCTAAGAGTAGTGGAATAAGTTTATTTAAATTTAATACCTCATTTTTAGCACAAACAATTACTGATATGGGAAGAGTTTCCTCAAGAGTTGCATTAGTAGTTTTATGAAAAAGAATTGGAATAAAACTAAATAAATAAGCAAGTTGAATTACTGCAGTAGCTACAAAAATGTAGGTTAGAACAGTAAAAATCATCAGTCTTTATTTATGAGTAGGTTCGGCACAATCTTGAAACTGGTCGGGAGTTTTACCACAAAAACCACATGCTTCACCATCTTTGTTTAGTACTGGGTTTTGACTGGCGCAAGTTCCGGCAAATTCACCATCTTTTTTTGCCCAAATTTTTATAGCTATACCAGCTACTCCCAGAGCTAATAATCCAATGGTTAATAAAATAAGTTTCATAGTAATCTATTTTTATCGTACAAATATACTCTTTCTTCTAGAGAAAATAGTTGTGTCATGTGCCAATATTAAGTAGCATTTAATATCTAAATAAAATGAAATAAATAACAATATTTATACTTTAATAAAATGTTATTAAAGCCTATTTAATAACATTTACTTCAATTTCTAATGCAATTTCAAAAGTAACCAAGATAGCTTGTTGAATTTTTTTTGCAAGTTTAAGAATATCTGACCCTTTAGCATTTCCATAGTTAACTAAAACTAGTGCTTGGTTTTCATGAACTCCACAATCTCCAAAACGTCTCCCTTTAAAACCAATGGTTTCTATTAACCAACCTGCAGGTATTTTATATGAAAGAGTGGTACCTGTGTTATTGTTTGCTTCCACTTTATAAAAAGGAATAGTAGGATATCTTTTCTGAATTCTTTTAAAAAGTTTTGATGAAATTACTGGGTTTTTAAAAAAACTACCGCTATTGCCAATTTCTTTGGGATCTGGTAACTTAGATTTTCTAATTTTAATTACAGCATCAGCTACGTCTTTAATGGTAGGGGTACTAATGCCATTTTTAACAAATTCTTTCTCAATAGCTCCGTAACTTGTATTTAATTGGTGTTTATTTTTGGTGAGCTTAAAACTAACAGATGTAATGATAATCTTTTCTTTTAATTCATTTTTAAATATTGAATTTCTGTAATCAAAATTACATTCTTTATTAGTAAACTGAAATTTTTTGGAATTATTGATATATAAACCCTCTACTTTAGTTATAACATCTTTAACTTCAACACCATAGGCACCAATATTTTGAATAGGAGAAGTTCCAACATGTCCAGGTATTAATGAAAGATTTTCTAAACCACCATAATTTTGTGAAATACACCATACTACAAATTCATGCCAATTTTCTCCCGAATTTACAGTTAGAAGAACTTCATTTTTATTTTCAAAATCAACAGAAATCCCTTTAATATTAATATAGACAACAAGCTTATTGATGTTTTGAGTGAGAAGCATATTGCTACCTCCACTAAGCAAAAAAATATTTTTTTCTTGTGCTAAAATTTTTTGAAGATTGTATACACTATCTACACTAACAAACCTTTTAGCAAAAACATCTATTCCAAACGTATTGTAGGCTTTAAGAGATATGTTTTGTTGTATATTCAAGTTGTAAGTATTGTAAAAAAAATAAATTAAGAATAACTAAATTGAGTTAGTTCAAACTTACATTTTTTATTTTTGATAACTTATCAATGCCATTTTTAAAATTTCTACACATCTAAGTAATTCCACTTTGTTTAAAACATATGCCAGACGAATTTGATTTTTACCCTCACCTTTAGTTGAGTAAAAACCACTTGCGGGAGCTACCATTAACGTTTCATGTTTATGGTGAAATTTTTCTAACATCCATTGAGCAAAATGATCAGCATCATCGACTGGTAATTCAGCTACACAGTAGAATGCTCCTTTTGGATTAGCAACTTTTACACCTTCTATTTGTTTTAATTCAGATATTAATGTGTTTCTTCTGGAAACATATTCTTTGGTAACTTTATTAAAATAATTTTGAGGAGTATCTAAAGCAGCTTCACTGGCTAAAAGAGCATAAGTTGGGGGGCTTAATCTTGCTTGAGAAAATTTAATAGCTGTATTCATAAACTCCTTATTTTTGGAAACTATGCAGCCGATTCTGGCACCACACATGCTATAGCGCTTAGAAACAGAGTCAATCATAATTGCATTTTCCTCTAAGCCAGGTTCAGACATTACAGAGTGATGTTGATGACCATCATAAGTAAATTCTCTGTAGACTTCGTCAGCAATTAAGAATAAATCATATTTTAAAACAAGTTGTTTTAATTTTTGAATCTCATCTTTACTGTAAAGATATCCTGTTGGATTTCCTGGATTACAAATTAAAATAGCCTTAGTTTTTGAAGTGATTAATTTCTCAAAGTCTTCAATAGAAGGTAATGCAAAATTTTCTTCAATTTTTGAAATTACAGGAACTACAGTAACTCCAGAAGCTGTTGAGAATCCATTATAATTTGCATAAAAAGGCTCCGGTATAATAATTTCATCTCCTGGATCGGTGATACTTCCAATAGTAAACAATAGAGCTTCAGAACCTCCTGTAGTTACATTAATATCTTTAGCATTTATATTAATGTTATTTTTTTTATAATATGTAGCTAGTTTTTCTCTGTATTCTTCAGATCCTTCTGATCTAGCGTAAGAAAGTACTTTTAATGTATTGTTTTTTACTGCATCTAGAGCAACTTTTGGTGTTTCAATATCAGGTTGACCTATATTTAAATGATAAACTTTAGTACCGTTCTTTTTTGCTGCTTCTGCATAAGGAACGAGTTTTCTTATTGGAGATTGTGGCATTAAAAGCCCTTTGGTAGAAATTGATGGCATTTTTATTTAAAATTGAAATTCTTTTGCAAATTTGCAAAATATATTTAAGATAATTCTAAGTTTTTGTCATAGTCATTAAGTATGTACATGATTTTAAAAATATTTTTTCTTTTATCATAATAAATGTATCTTATGGCTATAACATTTCCCTATGAAAAATACACTTCAGATATTTTTAATCTTATTTTTTGCCATATGTATTAATATTAGAAGTCAAAGCGAAGGTTTTCGTATGATGAATACTATGAAAACTTACGAAGACATTCGTTTTCAATTTATTAATAATCTTATAGTAATCCCAATTAAAGTTAATAATAAAAAACTAAATTTCATTTTAGATTCAGGAGTCAATAAGACCATTGTTTTTAATTCTTCTAAGGTAGATACAATACTTTCAAATTTTGAATATAAGTATAAACTCAAGGGTTTAGGTAAGGGTTTACCAGTAAATGCAATTGTTTCAAAAAATAATTTATTTAGAATTAATAATTTAATTGCTGTCAATAAAAATGTGTACGTAATTTTAAAAGATGATTTTGATTTATCATCAAAAATGGGGATTACTATTCATGGTGTTATTGGATATGATATTTTTTCTGATTTAATTTTAAGAATTAATTATAAGAGTAAAAAAATCCGTTTTTATAATCCTTCAAAATACAAACAAAAAAAATGTAGTAATTGTGAAGTACTACCTTTAACTATTTTCCAAAAGAAACCCTATGTTGATGTAACGGTTAAACTTAATAATAATTCAAAAAAAGTACCAATTAAAATGCTCATAGATTCTGGTGGCTCAGATGCTATTTGGTTATTTGAATTTAGTAATAAAAATATTGTAACACCAGAAAATTTTTTTACTGATTTTTTGGGTGTTGGTTTGAGTGGAACGGTTTATGGAAAACGTAGCAGAATATCCTCTTTAGGGTTGGGTAAATTTTCATTAAATAAACCCACAGTTTCTTTTTTAGACACTCTTTCAACCAAAGAAGCAAGGAAATTTAATAAAAGAAACGGAAGTATTGGAGCTGGTATCTTAAAACGATTTACTGTTTGGTTTGATTATCCAAATAACCGGTTAATGCTAAAGAAAAATAGTTCTTTTAATGAGGTATTTAATTATAATATGAGCGGTTTAGAGATCGTTTATGATGGAAAGATTTTGGTAGAAGAATCAACAAGAAATTATGCTGAATTAAGCAGAGGGACCCAAGATCCAAACGGTAATAGAAATTCTGTTAGCTTAATTGAAAATTATGTGTATAAATTTAAACCTAATTTTAAAATTTCTAATGTATTAGAGGGATCCCCTGCAGATTTAGCTGGAGTTATGAAAGACGATATTTTAATTAAAATAAATGGAAATCCAATTTATAATTTTCAATTGCATGAAATTATTTCCATTTTTCAGGAAAAAGAAAATAAATTAATTCGTTTGACTCTAATGAGAAATAATAAAAAAATTAAAACTGAATTTAAGTTAAAGAAGATTATTTAGTTATCTTTAGATAGGATACTTTTTTTCTTTTCTAGTAACGATACTTTTTCTACGTATCCTTTAATTTTTATCATTTTCCTCTCTGTTTTAGCATTTGAAAAAATAGTGATAGCTTTTGAGAATCCTCCAATTCTTTTGGTATCGTAAGAAACCTCAATTTTACCTTTTTCACCTGGCATTATGGGTTGGTCTGGTTTTTTAGGAACTGTACAACCACAAGAGGCTTGTACTCTAGATATTATCAAAGGAGATTTTCCTGTATTAGTGAACTCAAATACTCGAGTTCCATTTGAGCCCATTGAAATTTTCCCATAATTGATTGTTTCTGTTAGAAATTTAAATGCTGGTTTTAAATCATCAACTTCTTGAGCAAAAGAACTGATATTAAAAAATAAAAATGTAATAAGTATGTTAAGGCTTTTCATGAAATTTTATTTTCTATAATTAACTTAAACAAATTTAATCAAAAAAACTTCCACACACTTTTAAATACTTCAGATAATTGTACTTTTGTCAGATACAGGTAAAAACTATTAAAAGGTATGAATATTCCATCTAAATATGATGCAAGTTTAGTTGAAAGTAAATGGTACGATTACTGGATGAAACACAATTATTTTCATTCAGAAGTAGATGAAAGGGAGCCCTATACTATAGTCATTCCACCACCTAATGTAACTGGTGTCTTGCATATGGGCCATATGCTAAATAATACTATTCAAGATGTTTTAATTAGACGTGCCCGTTTATTGGGGAAAAATGCTTGCTGGGTTCCTGGAACAGACCATGCGTCTATAGCCACAGAAGCAAAAGTTGTAGCAAAATTAAAAGAACAAGGGATTGATAAAAACGATCTTTCTCGTGAAGAATTTTTAACACATGCTTGGCAATGGAAACATGAGTATGGTGGTATTATTTTAGATCAACTCAAGAAATTAGGAGCTTCATGTGATTGGGAAAGAACAGCTTTTACCATGGATAAAGAAATGTCAGAATCTGTCATCAAGGTATTTGTGGATCTATATAACAAGGGATTGATTTACAGGGGTTTTAGAATGGTTAATTGGGATCCTGAAGCAAAAACCACTCTTTCAGATGAAGAAGTTATTCATGTGGAGAAACAAGGTGAATTATATTATCTTAATTATAATATTGAAGGGAGTGAAGAAGTATTAACAATCGCAACCACACGTCCTGAGACAATTTTTGGTGATACAGCTATTTGTATTAATCCAACAGACGAGCGTTTTAGCCATTTAAAAGGTAAAAAAGCTATTGTTCCTTTATGTAAACGCATCATACCAATTATTGAAGATGAATACGTAGATGTTGAATTTGGTACAGGTTGTTTGAAAGTAACTCCAGCACATGATGAAAATGACAAAGCTCTAGGAGAAAAGCATGCATTAGATGTAATTGATATATTTAACGATGATGCTTCTTTAAACTCTTTTGGGTTGCATTATGAGGGAAAAGATAGATTTGTTGTTAGAAAAGAGGTTGCTAATGAACTAGAAGAAAAAGGGCATTTGGTAAAAACAGAAGTTCATACAAATAAAGTTGGGACCTCAGAAAGAACGAAAGCTATTATAGAACCAAGATTATCTGATCAATGGTTTTTGAGGATGGAGGATCTTGTGAAGCCAGCTATTGATGCAGTTTTAGGGAATAATACTGACATTAATCTTTATCCAAAAAAATTCGAAAATACATACAGGCACTGGATGGAAAATATTCGAGATTGGAATATTTCTCGTCAGTTGTGGTGGGGGCAACAAATTCCAGCCTATTTCTATGGAAAAGGGAAAAATGATTTTGTAGTAGCGGAAAGTAAAGAGGATGCCTACGAACTAGCTATAAAGGAATTATCAAAATCATCAAACAACAACGGTAATTCTTTTTCAATTGATGATTTGCAACAAGATGAAGATGCTTTAGATACCTGGTTTTCTTCTTGGTTGTGGCCAATGTCGGTTTTTGATGGAATAAGAAATCCTGAAAACAAAGAAATTAAATATTATTATCCCACAAATGATCTAGTAACTGGGCCAGATATTTTGTTCTTTTGGGTTGCTAGAATGATAGTAGCAGGTTATGAATATAAATCTGAAAAACCTTTTCAAAATGTTTATTTAACAGGTTTGGTTCGCGACAAACAAAGACGTAAAATGTCAAAATCATTAGGAAATTCTCCTGATGCTTTAAAACTGATAGATACATACGGAGCTGATGGAGTTAGAGTTGGTTTACTCCTGAGTTCAGCAGCAGGTAATGATTTAATGTTTGATGAAGACTTATGTCAACAAGGAAAGCAATTTGCAAATAAAATTTGGAATGCATTTCGTTTGATCAAGGGTTGGGAAGTAGATGAAAGTCTTATACAACCATCTACTTCAAAAATAGGTATTGCATGGTATGAGGCTAAATTTCAAAAAGCGTTGACAGAAATTGAAGATCATTTTTCTAAATATCGATTATCTGATGCTTTAATGACTATCTATAAATTAATTACAGATGATTTTTCTTCATGGTTGCTAGAAATTGTAAAGCCTGCTTATAAACAGCCAATAGACACTCATACCTTCAACGCAACTATTAGAATTTTAGAAAATAACTTAAAAGTTTTACATCCATTCATGCCTTTTTTAACCGAGGAAATCTGGCAATATATAGCTAAAAGAACCCCAGAGGAAGCATTAATCATTGAAAAATATCCAATACTTGAAGATTTTGACAAAGAAATTATTTTAAAATTTGATTTTGTAACTGATGTTATATCTGGAATTAGAACTGTTAGAAAAAATAAAAATATTCCATTCAGAGATTCTATAGAATTAAATGTTATTAATAGAGAAAAGTCCACCAATCAGTTTGATGACATAATTTTAAAGTTAACCAATACCACTAAAATAAATGAGGTTATAGAAAAGGTAGAGGGTGCATCATTTAGAGTAAAGTCAAATGAATACTTCATTCCATTATCTATTGATAACATAGATATACATGCTGAATTATCAAAGTTAAAAAGTGAGTTAAAAAGAGCTGAAGGTTTTTTGTTTGGCATTCAAAAGAAATTATCTAATAATAAGTTTGTTGAAAACGCTCCTGAACAAGTAATTTCAATGGAAAGGAAAAAAGAATCTGATACCTTAGCAAAAATCAAAACCATTACATCGAGTATTCAAAATTTGAGTGATAATTAACATATGTATAATTTATAGTCTTAAAGTTATGTTATAATTGAATAGTTGTTAGAAAAAACTAATTTTTTTTGAATTTTTTATAACTAATTTTTG
>Ga0209308_10000536_pt1 | contig 38193 bp, 33 predicted proteins | sample COGITO_mtgs_1204_3_FD_184806 | JGI IMG/M metagenome (GOLD analysis project Ga0209308, IMG submission 184806) | Pelagic marine microbial communities from North Sea - COGITO_mtgs_120405 (SPAdes) (version 2) | ecosystem: Environmental > Aquatic > Marine > Epipelagic ... | reverse complement strand
TTCATCTATTTATTTGATCGTGAAATACTTGAAACGTGCGCGATCATCAGGTGAGACTGTCGTTTGAACCTTGTTAGCCATACCCCAGTTGAGAACCTGGTGGTGAATTGGCAAATAAAGGAGATCTTGCTGAATTTGTGCCCATATTTCGGCAATAGTAGTGTCACGCGTCTGAAGATTGGTTTCAGACGCCAAACTAACAATCTTTTTATCGATTTCTGGATTAGAATAACGCGTTCCATTCCAAGAGCCACGCTTATCACCTTTAGTGTGGACAAGAAAGTTAAAGATATATTCCGAGTCATACGTTGGCACACCCCAACCGAGCATATAGAAGTCAGTCTGAAGTTTGCCAATCAAAGGAAAATGTTGTGCTTTTGGCTTGGCGTCCAAATTTACTTTGATGCCAATCTGGCCTAACATGCCTACAGCCGCCTGACAAATTGCCTCGTCATTAATGTACCTGTCATTGGGACAGTTCAGAGTAATAGAAAACCCATCACCAAAGCCAGCCTTCGTCATTAAGGCTTTCGCATCATCGATGCCACCAGCAGGAATTGCGTCAAGCTCTTTAGTCCACCCGTTTACAAATGGTGGCATAGCTACACCAGCGGGAATCGACTGCCCGCGCATTACAACTTTTTGAATTGCTGCACGATTAATAGCTATATTCATAGCTTGACGCACACGAACATCAGCGAAAGGGTTTCTACCTTCGATATTGTCAGTTTTCAGATCATCGTCACCCTGATTCAAACCGAGAAAAATCACACGGTTCTGAGGTGCCTTAATTACCTTTAGTCCACTGTCATTATCAACTCTACTCAAATCTTGAACTGGGACATCTTGAATGAAGTCAACTTCACCTGATAACAAAGCAGCCACACGAGTTGCGGCATTTTTGATTGGAGTGTAGTTGATTTTTGTAATTTCTAGCGGAAACTGTCCCTTGCCCCAATAATTTGTATTTGCTTCAAGAACTGTTCTACTATCAGTAACGCGGCTAACCAGCTTATATGGGCCGGTGCCATTGGTATTTTTGGCAGCAAACGTATTTTCACCACCCTTTACATCCTGGACCTTGACCGCTTTATTAGCCTCTGCCCATCCTTTGTCCATGATATAAATGTCGTTAAGGTTTGCCGCCATGATCGGATTCGGACCATTGGTTTCAATCTCAAAACCATATTTTCCAGCAGCGCGCACCTCCTTAACAGATGAGAGCAGCTCTTTCATATCGGAATTTGCGCTCATTGCGCGCTGAAAAGAGAAAACCACATCTTCAGAGTCAAATTCTGCACCATCATGAAACTTAACACCTTGCCGAAGTTTAAAAGCCCAGACATTTGGGTTTTGTTTGCTTGGCCCCCAGGCCGTCGCAAGCGCAGCAACCTGTTTACCCGACATATCTCGTTGAATTAAAGGTTCGTATATCTGGCTCGATAGAGCGTGAGTTGGCCCTTCATTTTGAGCATGCGGATCCATCGTTAAACTATCACCCGCTCGCGCCCAATTCAGAGTTTTAGCTATTGCTGTGTCCGCCATTAATGCAAAAAGCAATGAGGACAAAAATATCACTCTTTTTTTCATTGTTTGCCTCCCGTATCAAAACAAGTAACTTGTAATTTTATTCAGTCGATCACAACACATCTGAAAAAACTTTGCAATTCAGCCAGCGGCAGTCTAAGCAAAAAACTTGCCTCGGCCAAACCTGGATTTCAAAGAGGGCAAGACAATTAGCAAAACTGCGATTGCCAATAATACTGTTGTCATTGGCCTTTCCCAAACAAAAGAGACTCCATCATAAAGCTGTGAAGCCCGTGAAAAATTGTTTTCCAACATAGGGCCGAGAATAAAACCAATTAGCAGTGGAGCCAGAGGAAACGAAGCAAGTCGTAATATTGTTGCCAGCACTCCTAGCCCAACAAGAAACAAAAGCTCTGTCGGGTTGTTTTGCCCTATGTAGGCACCCATTAGGGTGAAAAATAAGATAAAAGGAATCAAAAATGTTCGAGGCACGGTCAGCACTTTGGCGATGTAAGGTATTAGCGGAAGGTTGAGGATCAGCAAAACCACGTTCCCTATGTACATTGATATAATCACAGACCAAAAAATCTCCGGCTGATCTTGCATCAATCTCGGTCCTGGCGATACATTGAGAGCAATCAGTGCGCCAAGTAATATCGCCGTTGTACCTGAGCCAGGTATTCCAAGTGTCAGGAGTGGAACAAATGATCCGGTACAAGCCGCATTATTGGCACTCTCTGGGGCGGCAAGGCCTTTTACTGAGCCCTTCCCAAAAAGATCCCGATCTGATGGCTTCGCAATATTCCGTTCTACAGCATAACCAAGGAAAGAAGCGATAGTTGCTCCAGCACCTGGCATGACGCCTATAAGAAACCCTTGAATGGATTGTCGAGCAATAACAGGTGCAATTTGCTTCGCTTCTTCCGCAGTTATTCTGAGATCTTTGATCTCAGAGGAGCCCTCACCCGACTTATCTGATCTTGACGGATCTAAAACCAAGAAAAGCGTCTCAGGGATAGCAAACATAGCCATTGCTAGAGTGATAAAGCCAATACCCGACTGCAAATCCATTAGACCCATCGTAAATCTTGGTAAGTTAAACTGTGCTCCCTCCCCAACAGTCGCCAACATAAGACCCATGACAGTCATCAGTAGCGCCTTAGTAACTTGGCCAGAACCTGCGAAAGCTGCAATCGCTGAGAGTCCCACGACCATCAATGCAAAATATTCTGCTGAATGAAAGAGAAGTGCGACGCTTGCAAGAGCAGGGGCAAAGAAGAGCAGCAGAATAGCACCAACTGTGCCCCCTACAAAAGACGCTATGGCGGCTACTGTGAGGGCTTTTCCCGCCTTGCCAGCGCGAGTAAGCGGGTAACCATCAAAACTTGTTGCAACTGTGGACGCGACCCCAGGTGCGTTGATAAGAATTGAAGAGGTTGAGCCACCAAAAATAGCGCCATAATAAACGCCGGCCAATAAGATCAGCGCAGCTGAGGGATCGCCAATAGATATTGCAACGGGTATCATTATCGCAATAATTGACATAGGTCCGAGGCCGGGCAGCATCCCTATGAAGGTGCCTATCAAACACCCTCCAACAACCATCAAAAAATTTTTGATCGACAGTGCTGTTTGAAGTCCAATAAGCAATCCTTCAACCATTATTTGAACCTCATCGCGTAGAAAGCCAGGATGGCAATGGAGACATGTAAATCCCCAGCACATCATCAACTAGATACCAGATTGAAAAGCTGGAAATCAGGCAAACAATAGCCAGCAAAAAGTATCTCTTCTCACCAAGAAGCAGGCTGCTGGCGAACAGGAAAATAAAAGTTGCGCCAATGAAACCTAACGGACGCAATACCAAAGCGTAGACGACCATGCCAAATATTAGCATAAAAGCATGGATGATTTTATAGGCCCGCCAATTAGAAATATCTAAATCGTCACCAACTTGCTTTTCTGATTTTTCAATATTTAAAAAAACTAAAGCACAAGCAATTAAACCCATCACAGAAAGAATCTTAGGGAAAGTAGAGGGCCAAACCGGGTTCCTTTGAAGAATTGGCGGCAAAAGGTAATCCATTTCAAAGAACGCAGTGTAACTGTAAACAGCTAGAACCAGCGCTAAAAACAAAGCTATGGCTTTTTCAAAATTCATACCGCCAAACCTTAATTTGAACCCACCCAACCGATTGGCTGGGTGGGCGATAGGAAAATTTATGCAAGTTTCTTCCCAAATTCCTCAGAAGTTACACTTTTAGAGGAACCCAAGCTTCTTCATCAGGTCACCGATTTCTTTTTCCTGTTGCTCAAGGAAAGCTCTAAACTGATCACCAGGATTATGAATATTTTCCCAACCGTTTCGAGAGCGTACCGCCTCCCACTCCGGGGTTTTATACATTGCTGCGATAGCGCCCTGATAAGCCGCTAGCTTGTCTTTTGGCAAACCAGGAGCTGCAAAGAACCCCCGCCAATTAACAAAGGAAGTGTTTATGCCCTGTTCCTTCATGGTTTTAGCGTCAGGATAAGCAGACACTCTATCGTTTGAGGTAACACCAATAATATTAACCTCACCTGCCTTTGCCATCGCTACAGCTTCAGAGAAGCCGGTAGAAAGAGCTTTAATCTCTCCAGAAAGCAAGCCTGCCATTGCTTTACCACCAGCATCGTATGCTACGTATTTGACATCAGTTGGGTTCGCTCCAGCAGCCTGCATCACCATTGCCGCAACCAAATGATCCATGCCACCAGGAACTGAACCTCCCCCAACAGCAACACCGTTCGGGTCAGCTTTGTACGCTTTAACCAAATCACTCATGTTTTTAATTTTGGAGTTCGATGGAACAACAAGGGCTGCATAATCTCCAATCGTTCCAGCGACCAAAGTTAGATCCCGAAAGTTTTGTGGAAACACCTTTGTGAGCGACCGAATGACAATTGGAGTCGAATTGACCATCAATGTACCATGATTGCTCTTGGCATTCTCAATCAAATATCCAATAGCTTTGCCGCCACCGCCGCCAGACATGTTTTCATATGTTGCAGACCCAACCAGCCCAGATTTGGTTAATGCTTCTCCAGTCCCTCTTGCGGTTCCATCCCAACCACCGCCGGCCCCACCAGGAATCAGAAAATGAATTGAGTCTACTTTCTGATGGCCGCCTGCATAACTGAAACTTGATATCATAATAGCAGAGGCCGCTACAGCAGCAGCGGCAAAAGCGCGTCGTGTAAACAATCTTTTAGACATTGTTATCTCCCTTTAATGTCTCACACCCACCAATATCAATTCAAAGGGGTGCTTTACCAATAGATCTAAACCTACTAACCTGACACCAACCTGACACCGCCTAAATGAAAAAAGTGACATGAAAGTACTGATTATAGAGGATACCGCGGAACTGGCAGAAGCATTGATTGATTTCTTCGTAATAGGGGGACACAGTGCTGACAGTGCCGGCGACCTGGCATCAGCTTACGATTTTTTATCGGTCTCACATTTTGATTTAATTCTTTTAGATATCATGTTGCCAGACGGAGATGGCCGGAGCTTGTTACGATCTGTTCGCGAAAAAAATGACAACATTCCAATAATTGTGATGACTGCAAAATCCGAAATCTCGGATCGAATAGATGTGCTTGACATTGGGGCGGATGATTACATCGTCAAGCCATTTGAGTTTGCAGAACTGGAAGCGAGATGTCGTGCAGTTCTGAGACGTCACAACGGTCAAAATCAAATCAAATTAAACTTTGGAAAAGTTAACCTTTTTCCACTTCTTGCAATGTTGGAATTTGGCGACGAGCAACAACAATTGCGAAATCGCGAACTTCGACTTCTCGAAATTTTCTTTAGCTCACCAAAAATATTGTTTTCAAAAGAGCAACTCACAGACAGGCTTTTTTCAATATCTGAAGACATAACTGAGAACGCAATTGAAGTTTACATTGCTAGGATAAGAAAAAAGCTTATCGGTAGCGGGTTAGAAATCACAACCGTAAGGGGGCTTGGCTATCGTCTCACAGAACAAAATACATAAAAAATTGAAAACAACGTTTTCAATAAAAAAGCGCTTGATGTTGTTATTGGGCACAGTTGCACTAGGTATATCTGCTGCTAGTTTTGCACTTATATATACTGTTGTTTCTCAGACCGTTGGCGCAACACAAGACCGCCTTTTGTCAGCAGCCATAGCATCGATTGTTGATAAGCTTTACACAGAAGACAAGGAATTTAGCTTAGACCTGCCCTATGACACTTTTTCTCTACTTGGAGCAATAGGTGAAGACAGAGTTTTCTATAAAATCAGTAAAAGTGAAGAAACTATCACAGGGTACGAAGACCTACCAAGCGTATCAAAGCCTGGCAACCTTCTGAAGCCAACCTTTGAAGAGTTTGTTTATCGAAATAAGACGGTAAGGGTGGCGGCTGCCAATTACCCCCTAATCGTCTCTGGTCAGACAGAAATCATAACTATACATATAGCCCAAACAAAAAACTTTGAAGAAGCCACCCTACGGAAAATAAAGGAAAACTTTATCCCACTGATCGTAATTTTCTTGCTTGCACTCATTTTTCTAGCGTTAATTGCTGCAAATCTAATCACAAAACCATTAAACCAATTCGCAAATAAAATTAAACGGCGTGGTCCAAATGATCTTCGCGATATCACCCAGGAAGTGCCTGAGGAAATCATCCCAGTCTTAAAATCTTTCAATGGCCTGATCACCAAATTGAGAAACACTCTTCAGCAAACTGAGACCTTTATCGCTGAGGCTGCACATCATATCAGGACACCATTAGCAGTCGTTAGATCTGAGAGCGAGCTTGCGTTACGCAAATCAAAGACACCCGAGAACCGAAACCATCTCAGGAAAATAATTCGTTCAGTTGACCAAACTAATAGATCGGCAACGCAACTACTTGACCATGCAATGGTTCTTTATCGTGCAGAGCGTCCAGAAAAGGTGAGCCTTGTTTTAAACGAGTGCATGTCAAATCTCGTACAGCAATTTGAACCAGCAGCAAGTTTGAAAGACGTAAATATAAACTTTGCGTCTGTTGTTGATATTGCCACAACTATGAAGGTTGATAGAAACCTGTTTGAAACAGCCGTTCGTAATTTACTCGATAATGCCATCAAATATTCACCAGCTGAAAAACAAATTGATATCAAGTGCCTAACTTCACGAGGCAAATATAAAATCGAAATTAGAAATGAATACAACAGCATTAAAAAATTAAAAATCAGCGATCTTTTCAAAAAGTTTAAGCGTGGTTCGAATGCACGCGAAATAGCCGGGTCTGGATTAGGATTGAGTATCGCCCGTGAAGCCATAGTCGCTTCAAAAGGAGATTTAAAAATACGACAATATGATGGGAATTTAGTATGCGCTACATTAACTTTGCCATTGTAATAGTTTTCTGGGCAGCACCTGTGTTTGGGTTGACGGTCGAATCTGTGTCGGACTATGGCCCATCAGACCAGGCTGTGCATCTTGAAATACTGTCCTCAACAGACAAAGAAATTTTTGAACCGGTTTTACAGAGATTTGTTGCTGAGTTCCCTGAAAAGAGGATCCGTTACACCGTCGCCTCAACCACTGATATTTCTACGTCTATTTCTAAATCTCAAAAAAACTTTGATTTGGTCATGTCATCAGCAATGGATCTTCAAATAAAATTGGCCAATGATGGTTTGGCAGCATCATTGGACTTGCCAGATTACCTCAATGTTCCAGATTGGAGTATATGGCAAGACCGTTTGGTAGGTTTTTCTGCTGAACCGATAGTGATGGTGGTTTCCCGAAAAGATTTTGTTGGTAAACACGTACCGGAAACCAGGAGAGAGTTGATAACTCTTATACGTAACGAACCCAATTTCTTCAGAGAAAAGGTGATAACATATGACGTTAACACATCTGGAGCGGGCTTTTTATTTGCCTCTCAGGATGTCAGGCAATCAGATTCATTTTGGAGATTGGCTGAAGTTTTTGGGGGCATAAAAACCAAGTTAGTGTGCTGCTCGGGAAACATGCTTGATGAATTAGAGAGTGGAAAAAGTATACTTGCCTACAACCTGATTGGTTCTTATGCCGAACAACATGCCAAAACCAGAAGAAATTTGCAGGTCGTTTATCCGAAAGATTATACACTAATTTTATTGCGCTCCGCCTTGATACCTCGCGAGTCAAAAAACAAACAAGCAGCTAGGCAGTTTCTTACTTATCTTTTGAGCGAGCGTGGACAAAGTCACATGACCAAAACAACTGGATTGTTATCACCAAAAAGCCAAAGCAAATTAAATCAAAGTAATTTTAAACCCATTCGACTAGACACCGGGCTTCTCGTTTATCTGGACAGACTAAAAAGAAAGAGGTTTCTACGTGAGTGGAACGAGGCACTGGTACAATGATCAAGCCTTTCGTTTGAAAATATTTTTAGCCTTTGACTAAAACTCTGAAATTAGGAATTAAAATTGCCTGAAGGTCACACAATCCATAGAGCCGCGAGGGATCATCAACGAATACTAGCTCGCCAGAAACTGATTGTTTCTTCACCACAGGGGCGATTTTCCGAGGGCGCCTCACTTCTTAACGGGCAAATTTGTTCCGCTGTTGAGGCATTTGGTAAACATCTTCTTTATAAGTTCAATAACGAGTATACACTGCACATACATTTGGGACTATTCGGCCGAATTCAAAAACAAAAATTACCATTAGCAGAGCCAAAGAGCTCCGTGCGTATCCGCTTGATAGGCAAAAAACATCTTGTGGACATAATTGGCCCAACTATTTGCGAGGTCTTAGGTCAAAAAGGGGTGATGGCCCTTATTGGTCGAATAGGACCAGATGTTCTTCGCCCCGATGCAAATCCTGACTTTGCTTTTGAAAAGATATCACGAAGCAAAGCACCAATTGGCCGCCTGATTATGGATCAATCTGTTATGGCAGGAATTGGCAACATATATCGCTCAGAAATCTTATGGCGCCAGGCAATCCACCCTGAAACGCCCGGCAGAGCAATTGACCGGCAAACTTTTAATCGAATTTGGGATGACGCTAGCGCCTTGCTTGCTATCGGTGTTGAGCGAAATGCTATCATCACGGTATTTGACGGGCAATTATCAAAAAAACGATATGGTAAAAAATTCAATATCTTTGGAAAAGCCAGCTGCCCAAAGTGTGAAGGTGAGATAAGGCGTTTTGAGATTAGTGGACGACGAACTTTTGTATGTAACACCTGCCAGCCTCTTATGAGGCAACTGGGTTAAAAGTTTTGGCAATTTTTAAATCACACAGCTCAAGCAGTCTAAGCAACTAATCTTCTGTTTTAAAACGACTATTCTGGATGATTATAACCATGCCAATAGGCATCACAAGGGTGATGAGTAAAACGGTGATGAGCAGCATCCCTAATTCGGAATAATCGGCCGTGGTGACAATGGCATCACTTAACTTGTCCTTTACTTCGCGTGTGACGACAAAGGCCTCATTCAGATATTTGGTGCCAAGTGCGCTCGCCGAAAGTGCCAGATTGGTAAATGAAGCAAAGACGGCAAAAAATGTTGCCTTCATATGGGCTGGAGCATTCCGAGCAATCCAGGCCAAAAGAGGTATCATCGAGACCTGGCCGAGTGGGGATTCGACAGCGGTATTGATAATCGCAATAAATTTTGCATCAACAATGCCGCCGCTATAGGTGGCGGTCCATTCATGTAGGCCATAATACATACCAATACTCGGCAGAAACAGCGCGGCACCAGCAATGGATAAAATAACAACAATGCGGGCAATCGAATTATTCGCCATAAAAGGCCGCAACAGGATAATGCCAGCAAGGGTCAAAATTGATGCAATAAGTGAAAGAATGGACAGGAACTGTTCATTGAAAAAAAGTTGGTCAATTTCAAACCATGTCAGCCCCGGGCCTGGACTTGGCATCGCCCGGAAGGTAAAAATAATGATCGCTGTTCCAACAATCATCAGCCGTTTTTCAGGCGTTAGAAAGCGCACCAGCCGGTTCATTAAAAACAGGATAATACCAACTGATCCGGCAAAGACAATTTCCTGTGCATAGCCGATACCCGATGTGCCAACACTTAGCGAAAAAACCACAAAGACCAGACTGCCCAGCAAAATTGACCAGTTGATTTCAGGCCGTTGATGAGAGCTTGTTGCGGTGTGATGTGCTTGTTGTGTGCGCGCATTACGATAAGAGTGTTGCAGGCGTGCTAGCACGACCCCAGCAATCGAAATTACCGGAATGATCAACGCATAAAGATAGATATCAGCATAAAGATCAACCCGGGCAGCGGCATCAAGGCTATCGACATCACTAAACATAATCACATTGGCAAGTGAAACCAAAACTGTGCCGCCAATAATGGCAAATCGGCCAAGTGTCTGCATCGTTGTATGCATGACCTTTAGCTGGTCCGTGGCGATATCATTACCATTTTTATCCTGTTCAGGAACCGCCTCAACCGTCATCGCATCGGCCACAACATCTTGAATGACATAACCAATCGGCCCTAAAATAACGCTGGTCACAAACCATGTTTCAACAGGCATGATGCTGGCCATAAATCCGGTATGACCAATCAGCCCATACATTATCAAAAGGCTGGCCGCAATTACCGCTGCCCCAAGCCCAACAAGGTAGGCTTTATGTTTCCAGATCAAATCGACCAGATGCCCAAGCGGCATTTTTAGCGCCCATGGCAATCCCGCCCAAAAACCAAGGCTGGCCAGAAATGCAGCAGATAAATTCAAATAATCTTTGATAAAAAAAGTGCCAACAATCGCCGTTAATCCAGACACACCAGCGGCGAGATAAACCATAAGAGGTGGAAGATAGCTCCAGCGCAGCTGCTTTGGCAGTTCACAAAGACCTTGGAAAATTGAATGGAGACCACTGTTCATAAAACCAGTATTAAGCATTTCGCTAATTTTTCAAGTTGCAATAGATGCATGTCATTGCAAAAGCCGCCTCAAATTCGAGACGGCTAGTTAGCTGTAATCATATAAATGAATTGGTTGTGGGGGCAGGATTTACTCAAGACCCGACAATTAGTTCTTGGGTATGATTGCACGTGAAATTGTGATCGCTGGCCATCTCCAGATCATAGGCTGAAATAATGACACAGTTTTCCGATTACAATTTGCGATTGTTTGCAAACATTAAGCTTACGCGAACTGATTTACCGATCGACGGTTTAGCGAGACATTGTTGAGATTGATTTGTTATTTCAATAATGTTTTCAGTAATTATCTTTATCAAGAGGGACGCACCGATGAAAATTAGCGCTTATCGACTTGGCTCTGATTCTATGCGAATCAATTGGCAAAATGGAAAATCTTCTATTTTTTCGTATTTTTGGCTACGAGATAACGCCCGAGATCCCATCAGCTTTGATAGTCAGAGTCACCAACGTGAATTGTTCACCGCTATGGTGCCCGCCGAGATCACCCCAGATCAAGTAAAACTTAAAGAAAATGGTCAAGTAATTTGCATCAAATGGCCTGATCTAAATAATTTTGTGGATTATGATAGTGGGTTTCTTGCAGCCTACTTGCACCCTCGAGCCGTCACTGATGTGCCACAGCCCAAGCTGTGGGATGCGAGCAGCATAACCAATGATCTTATTTCCTTTGATTTTGACTGCGCTTTAACTTGGTCAGGCACCACTGAGGTTTTGCGTAAACTTTCCGATTATGGATTTGTACTTTTGAAAAGCTGCCCATGCGAAAAAACATCTGTGGCCAGCGTTGCTAAAAATATTGGTTATATTCGTGAGACTATTTTTGGTGGGTTGTGGGAGTTTGAAGCGAATGAAACGATGGCAGATAGCGCCTACACACCCAAGGAATTACGACCGCATACCGACTCTACTTACAGTTTAGACGCGCCAGGCCTGCAAATTTTACTTTGTCTTGAATATAACGCTACTGGCGGTGAGTCTGTCATAGTTGATGGGTTTAGAGTGGCTCAACAACTTCAACAAGATAATCCCATCCTCTATTCGGCACTTGGCCAAATTGAGGTTACTGGTACCTACAAGGGTGACGGCGCATATTTGCAGGCAAGTCGACCCATCTTTCGGCATGACAGTGAAGGGCGGATCGTTCAGGTAACGTTTAACAATTATGACCGAGCAACGACGCGGCTTGCTGAGCCGCAAATGACTCAACTCTATTCCGGTATCCGCTATCTTGACTGCCTTTTTAATAGCTCAGAATATCAATGGCGGCATCAATTGAGGCCTGGCGAAATGATTGTTTTTGATAATTGGCGGCTTCTGCATGGCCGCGGTGCTTTTCAAGGTAAACGAAAAATGGCAGGCGCCTACATAAATCGTGAGGACTATCTGAGTAGTCTAAAAAAGTATGATCTAATTAAATATTATGCATAAAGATTAAACCAAAACAAATCTCAATAATTGAGTTTTTGTTCCTAAATTTGCAGCCGCATAAAAAACTCTCAAAAAAAGCAACTATGATATGTGGGATAAGAAATACAGTTGGATTTTGAGCTTCATAGATTCAAAAATTTCAAAAAGCTTGTCAAAGCTCTTATTTTCTGGATAGGCTTTAGGCAAAAGAAAAAGGTGGCATCTGTAAAAACATGAAAAAGTCTGGAAATCAGCTCGCTGCCATATAATTGATATTTTGGGAGAATGTTGAAATGAAGATTCGTATATCGAGAAGAACAATGCTGCAGACAACTGCAGCTGCAGGATTGCTGTCAACCATTGGTTTGCCTGCCATGGCAGCCGCTAAACATGGGGGTCGTCTTCGGTTAGGCCTCGCCGGTGCAAATACTTCTGATACCTGGGATAGCCGCACCCATTCTGATAATTATATGATTAACATGGGCGCAGGGTGCGTGTTCGAAACACTTACTGAGGTGGCATCAGACGGGAGCCTTAGAGGTGAGTTAGCTGAAAGCTGGGACGCCACTCCAGATGCGAAAATCTGGACCTTCACTTTGCGAAAAGGTGTAAAATTCCATAACGGTAAAAGTTTTGGCGCTGATGATGTTATTGAGTCAATGCAAATGCATGTTGCAGAAGGTGCTAAATCAGCAGCCAAGCCAATTGTGGCTTCCGTTGCAGAAATGAAAAAGCTGAGCGACTCGCAAGTTCAGTTTACGCTAAAGTCTGGCAGTGCTGACTTCCCTTACCTCGTATCTGACTATCATATTTGCATGTTCCCAGCTGGCATGGTCGCAGAAGCTATCAGTAAAGGCATTGGCACTGGCCCATATCAGGTTGTTTCATTTGAACCAGGTGTTCGCACATTGGTGAAAAAGTTTGAAGACCATTATCGGGCGGACACGGTTGGTTATTTTGCCGAAGTGGAGGCGATTGCGATTGCAGACGCATCCGCACGCATGAACGCAATGATGACTGGGCAAGTTGACGCGGTTAACCGCGTTGATTTCAAAACTGTGCCATTGATGAAAGCTAACCCAAATGTCGAAATCATTGAAGTTACGGGTAACATGCACAATGTCTTCCCAATGCTTTGCAAGATGGACCCTTTCAAAGATGTAAATGTGCGAAAGGCGCTCAAATATGCCGTGAACCGCCAAGAAATGGTTGATAAAATTTTATTGGGTCATGGAGCTGTTGGCAATGATCATCCAATCGGCCCGGCTAACCAATATTATGCCGCTGATCTTCCGCAAACTTCCTATGATCCAGATAAGGCTAAGCACTATCTGAAAAAAGCGGGGATGAGCAATCTGAAACTTGATCTTCATGTTTCAGAGGGTGCATTCGCTGGTGCAACAGATGCGGGGCAGCTCTATTCTAACTCAGCCGCAAAATGTGGAATCAACATTAATGTCATTCAAGAACCAGCTGATGGCTATTGGTCAAATGTCTGGATGAAAAAGCCATGGTGCGCAAGCTATTGGTCAGGCAGAGCTACTGAAGACTGGATGTTCCAAACCGCATATGAGAGTGGACAGCCATGGAATGAAGCCGGATGGGAAAATGAGAGATTTCAATCTCTCTTAAAACAGGGACGTTCTGAACTAGATACTAAGAAAAGGCGTACGATTTACACTGAAATGCAGTCGCTATGCTCTCAAGAAGGTGGAACTGTTATTCCAATGTACCAGAACTACCTAGATGCGGTTTCGACAAAACTTGCCCATGGACCAAAAGTGGGAAATTTGTGGATGCTAGATAACTCACGCATATCAAAGCGTTGGTGGTTTGCGTAAGATAGTCGGCTAATTTTAGCAACACTCCACGCAGTTTTCAGAGACTGCGTGGAGCTTTTCAAAACTGCTCCATACTTTTTGGTTTTAAGTTGGCTTTGATTCAAGCAGGAAAATGCAACACCAACAATTTTGGCGAACATGGAAATCCATGGGTATTTTATCAATTATACTAGAGCGCCTCGGACTGGGTTTTTTGACATTATTCTTAGTGTCGATCATCATTTTCCTGGCGGTAAACATGCTGCCGGGTGATTTTGCTCAGGCGCTATTAGGTCAGGCTGCAACACCGGAAGCCGTTGCAGCTATTAGGTCCGACCTTGGGCTGGACAGGCCTATTGTGACACGCTATTTCGACTGGCTCCTTAATGCTGCCAGAGGAGATTTTGGCACCAGTTTTGCCCAAGCCAATTTCAGCGCATATGTTGGTGAAAGCAGCTCTTCAAACTATGGGACAGTCGCGGCCCAACTAGTGCCACGTTTTACCAATACCATTTTTTTGGCAAGCGTAACTGCCGCCATCGCCGTGCCCCTGTCATTGACCATCGGCATTCTGGCGGCACTTTATCGAAACTCAGTCTTTGACCGTGTTGCGAATGTTAGCACCCTGACATCAATTTCCAGCCCAGAGTTTTTTGTTGCCTACATCCTTATTTTGACCCTTGCCGTTCTAAACCCCATCCTGCCGTCACTATCAAATATTTTTGAAGGAATGAGTTTTGCTGAACGGCTGCAAAAGACCCTCTTGCCAGCCCTGACACTTACCCTCGTCGTAACAGCGCATATGATGCGGATGACCCGTGCCGCCATCATCAACCTGCTTGCATCACCCTATATCGAGATGGCGCGTTTGAAAGGGCTTAGTCCCTTTCGGGTGATCGTTGTTCATGCTTTGCCAAACGCATTAGCGCCGATCATAAATGTGATAGCACTGAACCTTGCTTATCTGATTACCGGTGTTGTCGTGGTAGAGGTTGTGTTTGTTTATCCGGGGATTGGCCAACTATTCGTTGATAGTGTAAAGATCAGGGACATTCCTGTGGTCCAAGCTTGTTGCATGGTATTTGCCACTGCCTACATCATGCTTAATCTGTTGGCTGACATTATGGCCATTTTGTCAAATCCGCGTTTGCGGATTCCAAAATAGGGGCGGCAAGATGGAAAATTTAAACATAGTTTTTTGGCTTGGCGGAATAATCACCGCCAGCATCTTATTGCGTCCGATTGGTCGTCTTTTGCCAATTGCTCGGGTACAAGGCAGTTTTACCGCTATGAGCCTTGCCGCTTCCTTTGGATATGTGTTGGCCACAGTCACCGTTTATCACATGCTGTGGCTATATTTTGTGAAAGAATTGATATTTTTTCAATGGCTAGTCCATGGCATTATTGGTCTTGGCCTTGCCGGCTATCTGTTTCGTTCCATTGGTCGCCATGTCGGCTCTGAGAGAAGCCGCAAAGTATTTCGGCAAATGCCGGTAACCGCGGCGTTGGGCATATTGATTATTATCAGCTATGCAATCATCTCAATTTTTGCTGATTGGCTCGCGCCTTATGGGCAAGCCGAGATTTTTTCCAATGTGAATGTATTGCCAGGCGGTGATCCAAATCTTGGCGGAAACCCAGCACATCCTCTAGGCACCGACCAGATTGGCCGCGATCTTTTATCACGTTTGATTTATGGCGGACAAAATACTGTTGGCATTGCCTTCATTACCACTTGCCTTGCATTTTTAATTGGCACTTTTTTCGGATTTCTAGCAGCGGCGATTGGCGGGTGGTTTGATCAGTTCCTGTCGCGGTTCGTAGATATGATGATGTCAATTCCTCAATTGATTTTTGCGCTGCTGTTAATGACCATTGCATCAGCATGGGCCGGTTCAGAAAGATGGCTGTTAACAGTATATATGATTGTGATCATTGCGGTGTTGGACTCAACGCGGGTATTTCGTTTGTCCCGTGCAGTCGGCATGAATATCGTTGTAATGGACTTCTTTGAGGCCGCGAAATTGCGCGGTGAAAAGATGTCCTACCTAGTCTTTTCGGAAATTTTACCAAACGCGATGGCACCACTGCTGGCCGAGTTTGGTTTGCGCTTCTGCTTTGTGTTTTTAACGATTGCGTCGCTGTCCTTCCTTGGCGTTGGCATTCAGCCGCCGTTGGCAGATTGGGGCACCATGGTCAAAGACCTGGCGCAATTTATCAATTTTGCGGTTTTCAGCCCACTTACTGCAGCACTTCCATTGATGGCAGCAGGTGCGATTGCGCTATTAACGGTTGCTGTCAATTTCGTGGTTGACTGGGTGCTGCACCGCGCATCCGGTCTGAAGGAGTAAGCCATGTCTGACAGAGAGCCTTTGTTAAAGATTCGCGATCTTGAAATCGATGGCATAAGTGATGAAACCCAGACAAGGATAATCAACAAGATCAGCCTCGATTTGCATAAAGGCGAGGTACTGGGTTTGATTGGCGAGTCTGGTGCGGGCAAGTCAACACTTGGACTTGCTGGCATGGGCTTTACACGTGATGGCTGTAAAATTGTTGGAGGAAGTATTGAGTTTGACGGTATTGACCTGGTCAATGCGCCGCTCGAACAACGCCGAAATTTACTTGGCAGTCGCATCGCCTATGTTGCACAATCGGCTGCAGCCAGCTTTAACCCATCTCATAAAATTATTGATCAACACACTGAGGGCCCTGTTTTTCACAACAAATTTATCCGGAGTGAAGCTGCGGCCGACGCGGTAAATCTGTATCGCCGTCTGCGGTTGCCACAGCCCGAATCGATTGGCTTTCGTTATCCACATCAGGTTTCAGGTGGGCAATTACAGCGTGCCATGACCGCCATGGCGATGTCTTGCCGGCCAGACCTTATCATTTTTGATGAGCCTACAACTGCTCTTGATGTGACAACTCAGATTGAGGTTCTATCGGCGATCCGTGATATTGTTGAACAGTTTTCAACGGCGGCAATTTATATCACCCATGATTTGGCGGTTGTCGCGCAGATGGCAGACCGGATTAAAGTTTTGTTGCGCGGCGATGAGGTTGAAGAAAACACAACTCGAGCAATGCTGAAATCACCGCGCGAAAGCTATACTAAATCTCTGTGGGCAGTGCGTAGTTTTGAACGAAAACAAAAGCCACCGGCCAAGGCTGGCTCAACGCCTGTGATTAGCCTGTCAAATGTAACCGCTGCCTATGGAAAGGGTGATCCGGTTGTTCGCAATGTCAGCTTTGACATTCATGCCGGCCGCACAGTTGCCGTTGTTGGCGAATCCGGATCAGGCAAGTCCACAACTGCGCGCTGTATTACTGGCTTATTACCGCCACTTGCCGGCAGCATAAATTTTGCTGGCACAGTTTTGCCAGTCGACTACCGAAATCGCACCAATGATCAACTTCGTCAAATCCAGATGATTTATCAGATGGCTGATACGGCACTGAATCCACGCAAAAAAATTGGCGAAATTATTGGGCGACCGGTTGAATTTTATCTAGGGTTGACCGGTAGGGAGAAACGCCGACGTGTAGAGGAGTTGTTGGTCCAGATTGAACTTGAACCAAGTGAATTTATCGACCGTTACCCATCGGAAATTTCGGGTGGTCAGAAACAGCGCATCGGCATTGCACGTGCGCTCGCCGCTGAGCCAAAGTTTATCATTTGTGATGAGGTGACATCTGCCCTCGACCAGCTGGTTGCTGAGGGAATCCTGCGCTTGCTAACCGACCTACAGGACAAAATGCAATTATCCTTCATGTTAATCACCCATGACCTTTCGACGGTTAGGGCGATTGCTGATGAGGTGGTCGTGATGAAAGATGGCATCGTGGTTGAGGCAGGTCCCAAAAACGAAATGTTCAGACCGCCACACCATGAATACACTGATTTATTGTTAAGTTCGGTGCCAGAAATGGACCCAAGCTGGCTCGATAATTTGCTGGCGGCGCGGGGCGTTGATAATGTTGACGACGAAGCTGTTGAAAAAATGAGTGGCGAGTGACGACCGTGAAAATAAATGCTGAAACCTTTGATTGTTAAGTGAGGGTAAAAAATTGGAAGAGTCATTTACCACACAAAAAATTTTAAAACCAAGTGAATTAAAATCATTAAATAAAAAATCTGATTTTATGGGTTTTTTTCAACTTGGCAGTCATGCTGGCGCGATCATTTTTTTAGGGTGTTTACATTATCTGGCCATGGAAAGCTGGTGGATTCTTTTGACCGGGGGGCTTCTTGGTATCGCTCTGAACTTTTTATATGCAGGACAGCATGAGCTGTCACACTGGACGGTTTTTAAAACAAAACATCTGAATGAATTTTTTGGACGGTTAATCGGGTTTATTATGCTGTTTCCGCGTGACTATGATCAAGTCATGCATTTTGCGCATCATCGATGGACCCAAGACTGGGAACGTGATGGCGAATTAACCCGTGACCCTTACACATTGCAAAGTTATCTGATTTGGATGACCGGAATTAGCTATTGGCGCAACCGCGTTACCGGCATGATTAGACGTGCGCGCGGCATTATTATAGAACCCTATATTGGCGCAGCACATGAGCGCAAAATCATCCTTGAGTCACGCTTACACCTTCTTGGTTATGCGATAATTGCGGGGGCCTCATTTTACCTTGAAAGCTGGGTAGTCGTGACCTACTGGTTACTCCCAATGTTGCTGACCAAGCCTGTTCATCAGTTGCAAAACACCATTGAGCATCTCGGCCTGTCACATGAGTCTGATATTTTGAAGAACACCCGATCAACCCGCACCAATGCGGTGATGCGATGGCTATGCTGGCAGATGCCATATCATACCGCGCATCACAGCTACCCATCTGTCCCCTTCTGGCAATTGCGTAAACTGAACGATCGTATTGAGTCCGTTGCTGGTCAGGTTCACCGCATGGGCTGGATTGAATTTCAAATTGCGGTTATCCACAAACTTTTGCAAAAGGACGAAGATCAATGGCCTACCAATGAGGTTTGGGTGGTACCACTTGCGGCGGGCAAGACTGTTAAGCTGGAAGCCTGATCTTTGGAAAAGACCAAACGCCAATTAAAGTTTTATACATCGCTCTGGGCGATGATGCCACATGACCAGACGGGGGTAGTTTTACCCTATGATCAGATATGTGAAATGGTTGCAGAAGCAGGCTATGACGGCTTGGCCATTGATCTCGGTGCTGGTGATGTGGCTCAGGCAAATGCCGTTAGGCCACACTTAGAGCGGTTTGGGCTGACGCCGCTGATTGTTGCTTTTCCGAAAACTATTAACGCCCTAGAAGACACCTTGCTGATGGCCAAGGATTTTGGCGCGCCTTTCGTTGATGTGATTGGTCAGGTGATGCCTTTGTCCGTTGACGGTATGATCCCAGTGATCCGAAAGTGGATTGAAATGGCGGACCAGTTGGATATGCCAATACAGTTTGAAACGCATCGCAACTGCATAACTAATGATTTATATGCAACTTTATGCCTCATTGATGCTGTGCCAGAAATGCGGCTTTGTGCAGACCTCTCGCATTTTGTCGTTGATCGTGAGTTCAAACTGCCCCTAGATGATCGCGACGCTGGCCTTATTCAGCGCATTATTGCACGGTCTGAAAGTTTTCAAGGACGTGTCGCAAGTCGCCAGCAAATCCAGCTCCAGCTGAGCTTTCCACAGCACCAAAAATGGGTCACGCTATTTCGCCAATGGTGGCGTGATGGATTGATAAGCTGGCGCCAACGCAATCTGCACGGCGATTGTATTTTCCTCTGCGAACTTGGCCCACCAGAATATGCCATGACTGATGCGAATGGCCGGGAATTGTCCAACCGCTGGGAGGAAGCATTACAAATCAAAAGCTGGGTAGCAGACATCTGGTCTGATCTGGAGCGCCATTAGCGGCGCCTATCAATCGCCTCTGCCAAAACACACATCAATTCAAACATCAAGGACACACCTAGCCACGCAGTGCCCCCAGATGGGTCAAAAGGCGGCGACACCTCAACAAGATCTGCGCCAACAAGATCAACCCCGCTTAAAGCGCGAATTACCTGTTGCGCTTGAAAGGAATTGGGGCCCCCGATTTCTGGCGTGCCGGTACCAGGGGCAAAGGTTGGATCCACAAAATCAATGTCAAAGGAACAATAGGTTGGCGAATTTCCAACAATACCACGCGCCTCATCCATTACCGCCGCAATACCGCGTTCAAATAATTCTTCGATACGGATGATGCGCACACCTTGCGCCTCACCCCATTCAATATCATCAAAATTGTATGAGGTGCCGCGAATACCAATTTGAACAACCTGTTTTGGGTTCAGCAAGCCTTCCTCAATTGCCCGTCTAAAAGGCGTGCCATGCGTATATTTGGATCCCCCAAAATAGCTGTCAAACAAATCTGTGTGCGAGTCAAAATGAATCATCGCGAGGGGCCGATCTTTTGCAAGGCCCCGCAAAACAGGCAATGACACCAGATGATCACCGCCAGCAGTCATTGGGGTGATGTTGCGCTGTTTTAGATCAGCATAAAATGCTGTGATGCGTTCAAGGCTGTCTTGCAAATCAACTGGATTGGGGCCAACGTCGCCAAGATCAGCACAATTTACCATCTGAAAAGGATTAAACCCGGTGACCGAGTTCATCGCACGTATCATCGTTGACAGGTCCCGAAGTTGACGTGGTCCGTGGCGAGGCCCCGGTCGGTTAGTTGTGCCAGCATCCCAAGGAACGCCAACAAGCCCCATATCAACACGACAAATTTCTGCCGAATCCATGCTAAGGTGCGGCAAACGCATAAAGCTTGGCATGCCAGCAAAACGCGGCATCTCAAGCCCCGACACTGGCTGGAAAAATGGATCATTACGCATCAGATACCTCCCATCTTGAACAATAAAAACTTTGACATAACTGTTCGAAGCACGCCAATCATTTTGCTTCTTTTGTGGCTTTTCCCACACCCGCTCATCACCGGCAAGCTTATATCTGCCAAGCTCAATTTTCCTCCATCTTTTTTATGAACGAACAGGCTTGCAACAGCGGCTGATCTGAATGTTAATTGATGCAATTTGATTGCGGTAGCGCAAGCGATCCGAAAACAGGGGAGTGAAAAAATGAAGGGGCAAAGAGTATTGATCACGGCTGGTGGATCGGGCATCGGTCATGCCCTTGCAGAAGCTTTTACCTCGGCCGGTGCAAAAGTATGGGTGATCGATATATTACCCCCAACAAAAATTGATGATTCAGCGAGGTGGCTATACGACAAAGTGGATGTCCGCGATATTGCCGCAATGCAGAATTTGTTTGATCGCATTTTGACAGATTGGAATGGCCTTGATGTGCTTTGCGCAAATGCCGGTACAGCAGGCCCAACCGCACTTATAGAAGATCAGCCAATCGAGGCGTTTCGCGATTGTCTCTCTGTCAATCTGGAAGGTGCCTTTATCGCAGTTCGAGGCGCACTTCCAATGATGAAACAACAGCAAAAAGGCGTTGTGCTCTTCACCTCCTCCACCGCCGGATTATATGGGTTTCCCTATCGCTCACCCTATTCTGCCAGCAAATGGGCATTACATGGATTTATGAAAACTCTGGCGATGGAAGCAGGCCCCTATGGTGTTCGCGCGAACGCGATTGCCCCTGGCTGCGTAGACGGACCACGGATTGATGAGGTGATCCGTAAAGAAGCCGTCCAGAAAGGCGCCAAGCCTGACGAGGTGCGCCGAGCTTATGAGTTGGGCGTATCAATGCGGAGTTTTGTCACCGCTCATGACATTGCCGAAATGGCAGTGTTTCTCGCTTCTGACGCAGCCTGCCGGGTTTCTGGCCAGATCATCGCGGTTGACGGACATACCGAAAACCCAGATCCAAAAGTAGGAGCATCTCAATAATTTAGTTCCGAGTTAGAAAAAAACAAGCTTGAGGCAAAACCCAAACACAGCCCCTGAAATAAAATTCAACTATCTTTACCACCCAGATGATCTTCCTGAGTTTCGCAAGGCATTGCTACTTAGCAGCAAAATTTTAGCGCAAAAGGCAATGCGTCCATTTTTCGATTACGAGATTCAACCGGGTTCGAACGCGGCACTGGATGCAGATCCGGACGCATTTATTCAGAACCAAGCTGAGTCAGCCTATCATCCGTGTGGAACCTTTAGAATGGGTGCCGAAAATAATCCCTTGGCTTTAGTCAGCCCAGACTGCCGTGTCATTAGCACAACAAATCTGTTTTGTGCGGGTTCATCGTTATTTCCGCGTATCACCAACGGTAATTTGAATGCACCATCAATCATGGTTGGTGAGAAAGCGGCTGATCACATTTTGGGGAAACCGCTGTTAGCCCCAACAAATGATAGGCCTTTTACACATCCTGACTGGCAGTCAAAGCAACGATAGGCAGACGCAACCATTGGTATGTTTGAATTTTAAAGCCCGCCAGGGTAAAGGATTTTTCAGATACTGACCTAAACCATTTTCCCTTTGCTTGGGCGCGCGTTAAACTGTTTATGATTATTGCAAAGCTCGATGTAAATAATTGTCAAATCCTTTGCCCAGATGTAATGCTTTAGTGATGGCTTTTATTGTTGTTAAGGGGAAATGACAGTTGAGTTCTGAATTTTCTTTGCTAATCAAAACATTGCTTAACGGTCCCATACAGCAAGCACCGCAGCAGCAGATTATCAGCGATGGGCTTGGCTCTTACAGCTATGTTGAATTTATCAACCGCCTTAGTCGCTTTGGACAGCTATTGAGACGTTTTGGCGTTGGGCGCGGTGATGTCGTCGCAATAATGGATTGGGATACGCACCGGTATCTCGAAAGTTTTTTTGCGGTGCCGATGTTGGGCGCAACATTGCATACTGTGAATATACGTCTCTCGCCGTCGCAAATCGCCTATACGATCGATCATGCAGACGATGATGTTATTCTAGTTCATGTCGATTTTTTGCCATTGCTTGAGGAAGTCATGCCGCAAGTCAAACGGGATGTTCGTTTGATCATAATGCGTGATGCGCCAGATCGTGAATTGCCTCACACAACCCTTCAAATTGAAGCAATCCTTGATGAATTGTTTTTAGAAGCGGACTCAGATTTCTCATTCCCCAACTTTGACGAAAACACCCGGGCAACAACATTTTACACAACAGGTACAACCGGTGATCCGAAGGCGGTTGCTTATTCACACCGCCAACTTGTTTTGCATACGATGGGTATTTTGGCAACGCTGGGACCAATGTCGGCAAGTAACCGCTTTCATAATCGTGATGTTTATATGCCGGTTACACCGATGTTTCATGTGCATGGATGGGGCTTTCCCTATGCTGCAACCATGCTTGGCTTAAAGCAAATATACCCGGGCCGCTATGTTCCAAACAGGCTGATGGAACTTGTCTGTGAGCATCGGGTGACCTTTTCGCATTGCGTTCCAACCATTCTACATATGTTACTAGGTTGCAATGCAGCAGCCTCAGCTGATCTGTCAAATTGGAAAGTGGTTATCGGTGGTTCAGCATTACCGCGAGGGCTTGCAGAACAGGCATTGGCTAGAGGTATCAATTTGTTCTCCGCTTACGGTCTCTCCGAGACGTGCCCCTTCTTAACCGTGGCGCATCTAGATCCAAATGATGAAGGTGATATTGAAGCAAGGTTAAAAACCGGGCGGCCCGCAGCAATGGTGGAGATACGCGTTGTCGATGCAGTGATGAATGATGTTCCGCGTGATGGCAAAAGCGTTGGTGAAATTGTCGCCCGTGCTCCGTGGTTAAACGAGGCCTACCTAAAGGATGAAGTTGCAACAAAGGCACTTTGGCACGGAGGGTATATGCATACAGGAGATGTAGGTAAATTTGATGAACGAGGTAACCTTATTATTACGGACCGCGTCAAAGATGTTATAAAATCTGGCGGCGAATGGATTTCATCTCTAACTCTGGAAAGCATTGCGTCAACTGTCCCCGGTGTTGCCGAAGTTGCAGCGATTGGCATTCCTGACTCAAGATGGGGTGAACGTCCTATGTTGGTGGTGGTACAAGATAACTCAAACCAGACCACCGCATCTGATCGCAAAAACATCATTCAAGAGATGATAAAAATAGCATATCAAGAGGCAATTGCCGCAGGTGTTATATCAAAATGGGCATCGCCTAACCGTATAGATATCGTTGATAAAATTGCCAAAACGAGTGTCGGCAAAATCGACAAGAAAACCCTTCGCACAACAATTTTAAATGCTGAAACCTAGGATACAGGCAAGGATATTCTATCACAGCAATCTACCTGTCAAAGCGGTTCTGGCAAAATTAATCTGCTTCGCCTTCGGGCCCGTTTGAAGGCTGAGAAACCGACGGCGCACCAATATTTGCCCAAGGCCTAAAGAATTTTTAATCATAGACGATTGATGGTCAATTCATCCGGCAGATGGATCGATTGTGCCGAAGTTATAATGTTATAGTTACAGCCGTTTACAATGAAACTGAAAGGTGATTATTTAAACTGACAAAGTGGGGAGGGCCAAATGCCATTAACGATGAATAAAGAGGTTTTCATTACCTGTGCCATCACAGGTTCTGGCGGAACGCAGGATCGAAGCCCATATGTGCCACGCAGCCCTAAACAAATTGCCCAAAGCGCCATTGCTGCCGCCAAAGCAGGGGCTGCGATTGTTCATTGCCATGTACGTGATCCAAAAACAGGCAAACCAAGCCGTGATCTTGCCTATTATCGTGAAGTTACGAACCGGATTCGTGACGCTGCAGTGGATGTAGTGCTGAACCTGACAGCAGGCATGGGCGGGGACATAATTTTTGGCGGCACAGAAAACCCCCTACCGCTAGCGGCAGGCACTGATATGGCCGGTGCAGAGGAACGTGTCGCACATGTGGCAGAATGTCTGCCCGAAATTTGTACGCTTGATTGTGGAACGATGAATTTCGCCGAGGCGGATTATGTGATGACAAACACCCCGGGCATGCTGATAACGATGGGTCAGATGATAACTGAACTCGGGGTGAAGCCCGAGGTTGAGGCGTTCGACACTGGCCATCTATGGTATGCCAAGCAACTGGTTGCTGACGGCGTGCTTAAACCGGATGTGCTGGTTCAGCTTTGTATGGGTGTTCCCTGGGGCGCACCAGATGATCTCAATACCTTCATGGCGATGGTCAATAATGTCCCCGAAAACTGGACCTTCTCTGCGTTTTCGCTGGGGCGTCACCAGATGCCTTATGTTGCAGCAGCGGTGCTGGCGGGTGGTCATGTTAGAGTTGGGCTGGAAGACAATCTCTGGCTGGACAAAGGTGTTTTAGCTACCAACGAACAGCTGGTCGCCCGCTCAAAAACAATCATTGAGACGATGGGCGCACGCGTGATTGGCCCTGATGAGGTACGACAGAAGCTCAAGCTGATAAAGCGTGCACCACGCGCCTAAGGAGCGGTTTGTGATAAAGACAATTGCGATTATTGGTGGCGGTGTGATTGGCGCGGGTTGGCTAGCACGGTTCCTTTTAAATGGCTGGGATGTATCTTTTTACGATCCAGATCCCGAGGCAGAACGCAAAATCAGAGATGTGCTGGTGAATGCTCGTCATGCTTTGCCGATGCTTTATGAGACAAGTATGCCTGTTGAGGGCAACCTGCGTCTGTGCAGCACAATTAAACAAGCCGTACAAAATGTAACCTATATTCAAGAATCTGTGCCAGAACGACTTGAACTGAAGCAAAAAGTGTTTGCTGAAATTCAGGCCCATTGCCCAGAGGACGCGGTGCTAGCCTCTTCCACCTCAGGGTTCAAGCCTTCCGAATTGCAAGAAGGTAGCGCTCGTCCACAGCAGATCATGGTCTGTCATCCGTTCAATCCAGTTTATCTTTTGCCATTGATTGAACTGGTGCCAAGTCCGGTGACTGGCCCAGGTCATATTACGGCGGCAAAAGAAACCCTCTCAATGGTTGGGCTGTTTCCGCTACATATACGAAAGGAAATTGATGCCCATATTGCCGATCGTTTTTTGGAGGCGGTCTGGCGTGAGGGCCTGTGGCTGATCAAAGATGGCATAGCAAACACTGAAGAAATTGATAATGCGATCCGCTATGGTTTCGGTTTGCGCTGGGCGCAGATGGGCCTTTTTGAAACATATCGTATCGCTGGTGGTGAAGCAGGGATGGCGCATTTTCTGTCACAATTTGGACCTGCTTTGAAATGGCCTTGGACCAAGCTCATGGATGTTCCTGAGCTAACCGAGGAGCTTGTTGAAAAAATTGCTAGTCAGTCCGATGCCCAGTCTGGGGCAATGTCGATACGTGCGTTGGAACGTTTGCGAGATAATAATCTGGTGGCTATGATGCGTGCTCTTAAACAGCAGGGAAGTGCCGCAGGCCAACTAATCAAAGCGCATGAGAAGACAATTGCTGTACGGGCGAAAGCCGCGCGCGCGCTTCGTACCATTTCCCGCACTATTCCAATCGACTGGACCGATTATAACGGCCACATGAATGAAAGCCGCTATGGACAGGTTTTTTCTGATGCCGCAGATAGTTTTTTGGTAAGCGTTGGTATGAATGAAACCTATGTAGCAGATGGTCACAGCTATTTTACAGCTGAGACAGCAATTAAATACATGCAGGAAACGCATGCCGGCGACGCTGTAATTGTAGAAACAGAAGTGCTGATGGCTGATGGCAAAAAACTAAAATTGGCCCATCAGATGAAGCGGGCTGATGATAATAGACTATTGGCTTCATGTGAGCAGTTTCTGCTGCATGTTAGCCTTGTAACACGTAAATCATGCGCACCGCTGAGCCCGGTCGCAGAAGCGCTTGCAGCGTTATAAGGGCTGGCTGGAAAGATTAAGGGGCAACAAAGATGGATTTTGGTTTATCTGAAGAACAGAAGATGATTGTTGAAACCGTGCGCAGCTTTGTTGAAAATGAAATCTATCCACATGAAAATCTGGTTGAGCAAACTGGTGAAGTGCCAAGGGACATCGCCCAAGACATTATCGATAAAACCCGCAGCCTAGGATTTTATGCCTGTAACTTTCCAGAATCTGTTGGGGGCGCTGGTCTCAGCCATCTGGAATTTGCCTTGGTTGAGCGTGAACTTGGCCGTGGGTCGATGGCACTCACACATTTCTTTGGCCGACCGCAAAATATCCTGATGGCGTGCAAAGGTGAACAAATTGAACGCTATCTTTTGCCAGCGGTTCGCGGCGAGAAGATGGATGCGCTAGCGATGACGGAGCCTGATGCTGGTTCTGATGTGCGCTCGATGAAATGCGCCGCTATACGTGACGGTAGTGACTGGGTTTTGAATGGCAGCAAGCATTTTATTTCTGGTGCGGAACATGCGGATTTTGTGATTGTCTTTGTCGCGACAGGTGAGGATGATACCCCGCGCGGACCCAAAAAGCGGATTACAACTTTCCTTGTGGATCGTGGCACGCCAGGGTTTGCCATACGTGATGGCTACCGGTCAGTTAGCCATCGTGGTTATAAGAATATGGTGCTGGAATTTGATGATTGCCGGCTGCCAAACGCACAGGTTCTTGGTGAAGTTGACGGTGGCTTTGAGGTTATGAATACATGGCTTTACGCAACGCGCATCACCGTTGCCGCAATGAGTGTTGGTCGCGCCCGTCGCTGTTTTGATTATGCGCTTGATTACAGCGCAACCCGCAAACAATTTGGCCAGCCGATTGGTAAATTCCAGGGTGTCAGTTTTCAGCTGGCTGATATGCTGACTGAGATTGATGCCGCAGATTATCTAACCCTTGCTTCGGCGTGGCGGTTGGACAAAGGTTTGCCTGCCAATCGTGAAATCGCATCTGCGAAACTCTATGCAACGGAAATGCTAGCCAGAGTGACTGACAGCACCTTGCAGATACATGGCGGTATGGGATTAATGAGTGATTATCCGATTGAACGCTTTTGGCGTGATGCAAGGGTCGAGCGGATTTGGGATGGCACCTCTGAAATTCAACGTCATATAATCAGTCGCGATCTTTTGCGTCCACTGGGCGCCTAATCTGGGAAGGCAAATGACATGTCTGTTTTGCGCCGATTATTAAGCCCGCAAAATGTTGTGGTGATCGGTGGCGGGGTCTGGGGGCGTTCAGTCATAGAGCAATGCCAAAAACTTGGTTTTGAGGGGAAGATTTTTGCGGTTCATCCCACCGCAGAAACCTTGGCTGGCGTTCCTACCTATCGCTCGGTAAGTGATTTGCCAAATGCTCCAGACGCGGCCTTCATTGGGGTGAACCGAATCGCCACTATTGAACAGGTGAGAACTCTAAGCGCAAGAGGTGCTGGCGGTGCGGTATGTTTTGCCTCTGGTTTTCTGGAGACGAAAGACGAAGATGCTGATGGCGCCGCATTGCAGTCTGCGCTGATTGAGGCGGCAGGTGTGATGCCGATTATCGGTCCCAATTGCTATGGTTTTGTGAATTACCTGGATCGGTTTTGCCTATGGCCGGACCAGCATGGTGGGCGGGCTGTCGATACTGGTGTGGCTATTGTCACGCAAAGCTCTAACATAATGATCAATCTGTCCATGCAGCAGCGCGGTCTGCCAATCGCCTATGCGCTGACTGCAGGCAATCAGGCGCAAACAAGTTTGGCGGCATTGGGGCGGGCAGTGTTAGATGACCCGCGAGTAACGGCGTTGGGTCTATATATTGAAGGTATTGGCGATCTGAAGGATTTTGAAAATTTGGCGCGTCATGCTTCTACACTTAACAAAGCTATCGTTGCTTTGAAGGTTGGCTGGTCGGAACAGGCGCAGCAAGCAACCATTTCACATACCGCTTCATTGGCAGGCAGCGCGACATCGGCAGATGCGCTTCTGGCACGCCTTGGTGTGGCGAGGGTGAACAGTTTAGCTGAGATGGTTGAGGCTCTGAAAATCCTGCATCAAGTGGGCCCACTAGCTGGCAAAAGGCTAGTCTCCGCCTCCTGCTCCGGCGGAGAAGCTAGTTTGATGGCGGACACCGCACACAGGCAGCAGAACGGAGTCGTTTTTCCAGCCCTGAACCAAACCCAAAGAGACGGCTTACGATCGGTTTTGGGTGAGAAGGTCGCCTTAGCCAATCCACTGGATTATCATACTTATGTATGGGGCAATTTGCCTGCAATGGCTGATGTCTATAGTGCAATTCTTGATGCGCCGATTGATTTTGGTATCATTGTGGTGGATTTTCCACGCGCAGATAGATGTGATGGTGCAGCATGGGATTATGTGATTGAAGCGGCGCAAATAGCACAAAAGCGAACCTCTAAAGCCGTTGCCCTGCTTGCCTCGCTACCTGAAAACATGCCTGAAGATCGCGCCTTACAAATCGCCAAGGCGGGCCTTGTCCCGTTATGCGGTCTAGAAGTTGGGCTGGCGGCTATTGCGTCAGTCGCCTCGGTTCATCCAGTACCTGAAGCATCAGTTATTGCGGCGCCCCGCCTTTGCCAAACACATATATTAGATGAGGTGGAGTCAAAAGCCATTTTAGCAGAGTACGGGGTTGATTTGCCGCACTTTATAGTGGTGGCCCAAGGCTCGTTGCCAGAAACCTTGCCCTTTTCATATCCTGTAGTGCTTAAAGCCATTGGTGAGAATCATAAATCGGAGATGGGTGGGGTTATAATAGGGTTGTCAAATCGAGCCAAGCTAGAAATAGCAATGTTAGAAATGGACCAACCACGTTATATAATCGAAGAGTTGATAACTGATCCAATTGCTGAGTTGCTGGTTGGAATTGTCGGTGACCAGGTACATGGCTATGTGCTCACACTTGCTGCGGGCGGGGTGCTTACAGAGTTACTCAGAGACAGTGTCAGCCTGTCATTGCCCGTTAATCAGATTGATATTCTGGCCGCACTTCAGCGGTTGAAATTAGCCCCCATGTTGGCAGGCTACCGAGGCAAACCAGCGGTTGATAAAGCCGCTCTGGTCAGGGCCGTGCTGGCGATGCAGGCATGTGTGCTAGATAGACGTACTAGCTTGGCTGAAATTGAAATTAATCCATTGATACTGACATCAAAGTCAGCAGTAGCGGTGGACGCGCTTATTCGGATTGGAGAAAATGCAGATGCCTAACCCTATTCAAACACAAATCAATGGTCATGTTTTAGAAGTGACGATTGATCGGCCAAAAGCCAACGCTATAGATTTGGTGACCAGCCGGAAAATGGGAGAAGTCTTCCGCGATTTTCGGGACAACCCAGAATTAAGGGTCGCTATCCTCACCGCCGCTGGTGAGAAATTTTTTTCAGCCGGGTGGGATCTGAAAGCAGCAGCAACAGGTGATGCGGTAGATGGTGATTACGGCGTTGGTGGTTTTGGTGGATTGCAGGAATTGCCGCATCTGAACAAGCCATTAATTTGCGCAGTAAATGGAATTTGTTGCGGTGGCGGGCTAGAAATGGCGCTCTCTTGCGATATTATTTTGGCTGCGGAACACGCAACTTTTGCTCTCCCAGAAATTCGCTCCGGCACAGTTGCAGATGCAGCTTCTATCAAATTACCAAAACGTATCCCTTATCATATCGCAATGGAGATGCTGCTAACTGGTCGCTGGATTAATGCTCGCGAAGCCGCTAAATGGGGTCTGGTTAACCATATTTATCCTAGGGATCAAATTATGGAAAAAGCACGAGAGATAGCCCAGCTATTAGCCTCTGGCCCACCTCTTGTGTATGCAGCCATAAAAGAAGTGGTTCGCGTAGCAGAAGATATGAATTTTCAAGATGCGCTAAACCGAATTACTAAAAGCCAACTAAAAACGGTTGAAAAGCTCTACAATTCGGAAGATCAGCTCGAAGGCGCTCGTGCTTTTTCTGAAAAAAGAGACCCTGTCTGGAAAGGTTATTGAATCCTCGTTGGCGGTTAATATTCTTAGAGGTGGCTAATCAAGATGGAGCCTCCCCTTTGGCCTATGGCACTCTGAAACAGGAGAGTGCCTCAGTAACCCCATTCCGTGATCCTTGGCTGTTGAACGGTGGTCCTTTAAACTTGGGCCTTGGGCCTTGGGCCTCGGACCTTGGGCCTTGGAACAGGGGTCTGGCAAGATTTCGATGAATCAGTTTAAGATAGGCGAAGTGGTGATCTTTGCTTTGTTCGCCTCCCATTTTGGTGCAGCTCTCCATAGACGCAAAAGACACTCTTGGGTCACATCCTCCGCCTCTGCACGGTCATTCAAGATCCGTAGGGCTTGGATGAAAACGATAGGAGCGAGACGTGAAGTCAAGGCCATAGCTGCGTTGCGATCGCCATTTGAAAATCTAGTAAAAAGCTCCTCATCCCTGTGCCTTTTCATTGTTTCTAAAAAGTCATCTGTACAAGAATTTTTCAAACTACCATCCAATTTCGTCTCAGCCCCTACTTAATCAAGTCTGCGGCAAAACCAATGTCGTTGTTATCAACACGGGTTGTCTAACGTGCTGGGCGTTGCAAAGAAATCATGCAACCAAGTTGACGGTTACGAAGATTATCGGAGCCAAGGCGACAATTAAGTTAGCAATAATCAACCATTCTTCGACCATATGCTCGGACTTTGGTATTTCATCCCTAAACATTTCTTGTGCTGTAAAGGCCTTAACTTCTTCGTCAGTTAGGCTCTTTGCTTTTGGCCTTGTCATCCTGCTATTCATTGGAAGCGTCCAACTCTTTTCGAGAAATCATCCCATCTTTATTTTTATCAAGAAATTTAATCATCCGTTGCCCGCCAAGCCTGGCTTGCATTTCTGTTTGCTCGACAGTGCCGTTTCCATTTGTGTCCAGACGCTTAAGTAACCAGTTTGACCGTTTTGTCATTGTGAGCATTAACTCATCTCTGCTCAGGCTACCGTTGCCGTCGATATCAATATTTGCAAACCTTGCTGTGCCATAGGCCTGGATTTCAGCCTTGATGATCATACCATCACCATTGGTGTCCAGAACTGAAAACTCTGTTCTATCGCCGCGGAAATGCTGTGCAGATGCTGGTAAGAATGTGAGGGCAGCCATAATAGCTAATGTCACAATTGCGATCTTGTTCATTTATAAATTCCCTTCAGTTGATCTGTTTATGGCTGTTCGAGCGCGTAGCAATTTTCCTGCTTGGTGTTCATAGAACGCACCAGCTCAAAGACTCCGTCGAATAAATTAGAAAATTATTTTGGACCTAACTTGCTGGCGCAAACGAAACTGTATCTCGTAGCCTTCGCAAACCCATCAAAGCCCCAAAAGTGAAAGCTTCAAAGATCAAACAAATGCAATTAATGTTGCGAAATTATTGTTAAATGATAAAATTATTGCATATTAATATTTCTTTGAAAAAATGTGCGCGATGGAATTTAGACAAGTAGTAGAAAATTTTAACGGAAAACTAACCGGATCGGATCGTTTATTAATATCCCTCGTGCTCGGTGATCCCCTAAAAGTTGCCTTTCAGTCTGCAAATGAGCTTGCTAATCGGGCAGACGTTCACTCTTCAACTGTAGTGCGTTTAGCCAATAAACTTGGGTTTGATGGTTTCCCTGGTCTGAAGAGAGCACTCCACCAAGAGGCAAGAACAGCTTATGATCCAAGCGATAGGATCCGAAGACGACTGAACAAGGCAGGTGAAAGTTCAAATCTCGCAGTGCTAATTCAGAGTGAAACTGCTGCAATTGAGGCAATTCTCGAAACGTTATCACAGCACGAGATAGACACAGCGGCAAATATTCTTCTTCAAGCCAAACAAATTTATCTTGTAGGGCGCGGCAGTGCAGCTCCATTGGTAATACACTTAGAGCGCCGTTTGCGTCGATGGGGTTTCCAGACTTTAATTGCTCTTAACATGCAAAAGAGAGACCTAGCAGCAAGCGTCATAGGCATGGGCGAACAAGACGCGCTAATTTCCTTCGCGTTTCAAGCGCCAACCTCATTGCATGCTGGTTATTCAGCACTGTTAAAACATGCCAATTCAGTCGGGGCTAAATCGATAGTCATTAGCGACTCTTTTGGACCAACCTTAAGACCAAATCCAGATGTCCTGCTGAGCGTTAGTCGGCACGACGAGGCAGAACTCTCAATGCGCACAGGGCCATTAGTGGTTTGTGAGGCATTGGCTGTTACTTTAGCTCATTTATCGCCTGCAAGAGTTGTGAAGGGATCTGAAACTCTAGAAAAATTGCGTTGTGAATTTAGAAATGATGAGACGTAGATGGAAACCCTTTTGATCCGATCAGACTTTCTCACGAAGACACTCAAGGATCCTGTTAACTTATTGTTAATAGCGTTGTTAGCTGTCCTAAGTTATCTAATTTTATGGCCATTTTTTGAATTAATATTACAAACAATAACTTGGGGTGATGGAGACCGCCGGCTGTCTCGAGCTGCAATCCCAGGTGAGCATACATGGTTCCACTGGCTACAAGTTACAGCCAGTCCACTATCATCAAAAATCCTATATGAACCGCTTATAAACACTCTAAAAACTGGCTTGATCTCAACTGTGTTAGCTTTGTTAGCAGGTGGTATGCTTGCTTGGTGCGTTGTACGATCTGACATTCCTGGTAAAAATTGGCTGCAACCAATTCTAACGTTGCCTTACATTGTGCCCTCATTTGCTATCGCACTAGCATGGGAAAGTCTGTTCCGTAGCCCGAAGGTTGGTGGACAACCGGGCCTCTACCAAGCTTTATTTGATCTATCACCTCCCGAGTGGCTTTCTTATGGGACTTTTCCAATTTCTGTTACCCTCGCAATACACTATTTTCCCTTCGCTTACCTTTTGGTCTGTGGGGCTTTAGCTACGATTGATTCGCAGATGGAAGAGAGCGCGCTTATTTCTGGAGCTTCTCGAATGATGATACTACGCCGGGTAACGTTCCCAGTCGTAGCGCCAGCGTTTGCTGCGGCATTCATTCTGACGTTCGGCAAAACTATCGGTCAGTTTGCTCTACCATTCTTACTCGGAGCCCCCACACAATTTCATACGGTTGCAACAATGGTCTATGCAACGTTAGCCCTTGGTCTGGACTCCATGGCTTATGTTTTAGCAATCGTTCTTATCGTTATGTCGTTGATCGCAATCTGGCTCTCAAATCGCTACGTTGGTAAAAAATCAAGGCGCTTTGAAACCATTAGTGGAAAAGGGTTTCGAAACCGTCAAGTCAGTCTGGGGGGTTGGCGTTGGCCAATATTTCTAAGTGTTGCACTGTTTGCTTTTGTTGTTGGGATTTTGCCTCTTTTGCTTTTGGGTTACCAATCGCTAATGTTGTTCGATGGTTTTTTTGATTTAAGCAACTTTACTTTACACTTCTGGACCGGAGAGTCTGACCCAGAAATTGCCATGGGTGAACCTGGCGTGTTGCACAATCACAATATTATAGGTGCAGTTTGGAACACATTAGAATTAGCATTTCTTTCAGCAGTAATCGCCTCCCTGATTGGATTGTTAATAGCCTATATCGTCGTGCGAAAACCCAATAACCATCTAGCTAAATTACTAGATCAGGTTTCTTTTATACCATTTTTATTTCCTTCAATTGCCTTTGGAGCAATGTACCTTACGATGTTTGCAGAGCCAAATGGACCCATTCCCGCACTATATGGGACCTTCACTTTATTGGTGTTAATTTCAGTAGTTAATCGATTGCCCTACTCTGTCAAAACAGGGGTCACTGCGATTACCCAAATTGGTAGAGAATTGGAAGAGGCTGCAGAAGTTGCGGGCGCATCATGGATACAACGTTTCCAGAAAATTGTAGTGCCACTGGCTAGTTCTGGAGCACTAACGGGCATGATGGTTAGCTTCGTCGGTGTAATGCGGGAGTTATCATTGATCATTCTGCTGATTACACCATCAACAAGGGTCTTAATGAGCGTTGGCTTTGGCTATGCAGAGGAAGGACTAACGCAACTCTCACATGCGTTGGTGCTTATAGTGGCCGTGCTAACAATCATTGGCGAGTTGATTTTATGGTGGGCTGGAAAAAGCAAGTTTGTACGATTAAGAGAAAAAGAAACATAAATTAGAGGATCAAATGTCAGACATCAAAATTCAAAATTTGACAAAGCGCTACGGTGACATGTTGGCGCTCAACGATGTTTCTTTGACAATCGAATCTGGTGAATTTTTAATCCTGTTGGGCCCCTCAGGTTGTGGAAAAACAACTTTACTTCGGTGCATTGCTGGCCTTGAAACTCCTGATGAAGGAGAAATTATCATCGGAGATAAAGTCGTTTTTTCCTCTGAAAAGAATATTTTTATTCCACCTGGCGACCGCAATTTAGGAATGGTTTTTCAGAGTTACGCTTTGTGGCCTCACATGACAGTACGTGACAATATGAAGTTTGGCCTCGATGTCATAAAAATGCCTGTCCAGCAAGCAGACAAACGTCTTGCGAAAGTGCTAACCGACCTCGGGATGAGCGAGTTACGGGATCGCTATCCTTCTGAACTGTCAGGTGGACAGCAACAACGTGTAGCATTGGGCAGATTACTTGCAGCTGAGCCAGCGGTATTTTTAATGGATGAACCTCTATCTAATCTTGATGCCCGGCTTCGAATGGACATGCGGGTTGAATTAAAAAAATTTCAGGCATCTACGGGCTCCACTACTGTTTACGTAACCCATGATCAAACCGAAGCTATGACAATGGCCACACGGGTTGTGGTGATGAAACATGGAAATATTCAGCAAGTTTCTCCACCAACTCAATTATATAAAAATCCGCAGAACACTTTCGTTGCTGACTTTATTGGCATGCCAAGAATAAATTTATTATCAGCCAAACGTCCGAAACGCGCCGGATCAGTATTTACAAATGGAGATATTGAACTCGATATTGGATGGTGCCCTGATCAAAATGAAATAATAATTGGCGCTCGACCTGAAGATTTAGCCATCTGCAAAGCCACTAAACACAAAAGTAGTAATTTTACAGTATCCTCAGTCTTGCCGAATGGTCCTGAGGTCATTGTCCAGCTGATTGGCGGCTCAACAAGCCTTCTTGCCCGAGTGAATCACGACGTCAATTTACAACAAGGTGAGTTGATGGAAATTAGTTTTGATAAAAAAGCTTTAAATATTTATGACGCCGAAACTGGACAACTTATAAACCGTCCAGAGAGTTAGGCGCATTAATAGGGATCAGTTTGCTGACGACTGTAATACCCATAAGAAAACCGAGGGTCAGCTAGCATAGTAAGGGAGGAAATTATTATGATACATAAAATAAAATGGAGCGCTGTGTTGTCTGCATTATCAGCAGTTTTTTTAGCAGGTAATATTGCGCATGCTGATGATGCTTGGCTCAAAGCGTCGGGCCTTGGCCCCTATGCAGATACAAAACAAGATTGGTCTGCAATTGAAAAAGCTGCTAGGGCTGAAGGAAAAGTAGTAATCTATTCAGTGTCATCACGTTTCTCAAAGTTAGTAAAGGGATTCAAAGAGAAATATGGTGTTGATATTGAAGGCTATGACATACCCTCTGACCTTCAATTAGAAAAATTTCGGCGCGAACACAAGGCAGGAGTGCATGTTGTCGACGTTTTATTCAATTCCGAAGCGCCTTTGCTTCTGAACGAAGCTCTTCCAGATAAATTAGTTTGGAACTTTGTACCCGATAGTGTCGCCAGCGATCTTAACAGCAACGAAAAAGAACCATTGTTGATTCAACGCCACAGTAGTCGCGTTGTTTATTACAACACTGCGTTAAATCCAAACAGCCCACCAATAGATAGCCTATGGGATTTAACCCGGGAGGAATGGAAAGGCCGCACACTCCTACCTAGCCCTCTGGAAGACGGCCTAATGGCTAATTTCATGCAGACTATTTTGCATAATTCAGAAGCCATGGAAGCTGCCTATAAAAAAGAATTTGGATCGGACATTGAATACTCCAAAGGAGTTCTGAAAGCAGTCAAAAAAAATCCACTCATCGAGAAACCAACTGCCTCTATGGAATGGTTGCACAGGTTTTTAAAGAATGAGCCCGTCTTTCAAGGCTCAACAACAAAAATCTTCAAAAACGTTGGGGATGTGAAGCAAGAGAAAGCCCCGATTGGTATCACGACATTCTCAAAGATGAGGCAGAATAAAAAGGGAAAATATGCTGCTGCACCAATCTATAGTCTTGAACCAGCTTTTGGTGTCAGTTACCCAACTTCTTTGATGATCGCGGATATGGCGCCTCATCCGAATGCAGCCAAATTGTTAATAAAATATATGATGGAAGAGGGATTCAAGCCCTGGAACGAGCCCGGTGACTATGCAGCTAGATCATCGATCGAAGCTGAACAGGTTAAGAAATACAACCTACCAAGTTTTGGTGACCTTAAGCTCTTCGCTCTAGACCCGGACGAAGTATACAACACCAAATATGGATTCTTGGCAATATACCTTGCTTTGAACTAAGGGTGAAAGACGGCACTTCACCCTTTGAAGTGCCGTTCTCCGATCTCATTATCTGTTAAATAATCATATTAAAGCTTAATTTGACCATGAAAGGATCATTTAATGATACGCGCTATCCTGTTCGATGCGGGCGATATTCTTTACAATAAACCGGGACGCAAGAAATCACTTGATGAATTTTTGATGTCGAGAGGCTATGAAGCGTCTTCAAGCCCAGATCCTATCGCAAAAGCTCTGCGTTTGAGCGCTCACGCTGGAGAGATTTCAGAGCGTTCATTTTTTGAAAAATTGATGGATCATTACGGTGTCACAAATCCACAACATGTAGAAGAAGGCATACAACTGCTTCATCGAGAACAAAGAAACGTGGTTTTCTTTGACGGTGTTGCGGACACTTTATTCCAACTAAAATCTTCGGGATTTAAACTTGGCATCGTAACCAACACCTATAACTCAAAGGAGGAAAAATATCGGTGGTTTGCATCTATCGGAATCGATCAGCTTTGGGATAGTTATGCAAATTCGTGCGACCTTAAAGTGATTAAGCCTGATCCACAAATATATCTTGCAGCGCTTGATCCCATAAATGTTTTGCCCACGGACGCAGCATTCGTTGGCCACGCTAAAACTGAAATTGAAGGCGCTAAAGCTCTAGGAATGACCACGATACGTTTTAACCCTGACCCAAACTGTGTTGAGTCTGATTTTTTAGCAAAGAAGTTTTCTGACCTTCTTAACCTGTCTTGTATTATTGAGGCAAATAACGAACCAAAAGAATGATATGACTATCTCTTGGACCCTCCTTAACTTAAGTGCTGCAGCCATTCTACTCATTCGGGCAGTACGAATGATTCAAACTGGAGTTCAGCGCGCGCACGGCCCACTAATACGTCGACTTCTTAAAAGCACAAAAAGCCATCCTTTGTTGACCAAGAAGATAGCGGTGTCCGTATAGTCTTGTTGGTTGCGGGGGCTGGATTTGCTCAAGACCCTACCATTAAAAAGTGGGTGTGAGGGCGCTGCGGAGGCGCGACATTGATTTGCCCTATTGCCTTCGCGCCTGCTCTGCGTCGTCCCAA
>Ga0209308_10000535_pt1 | contig 38328 bp, 36 predicted proteins | sample COGITO_mtgs_1204_3_FD_184806 | JGI IMG/M metagenome (GOLD analysis project Ga0209308, IMG submission 184806) | Pelagic marine microbial communities from North Sea - COGITO_mtgs_120405 (SPAdes) (version 2) | ecosystem: Environmental > Aquatic > Marine > Epipelagic ... | reverse complement strand
AGGTGGTGGAGCTATTTTCATGAGAAGGTCATTTAATAACTCTCTTTACAGCACCATTTTTTTTCAACACATAAGGAATCTAATAAGCAGGGGAAGTTCAATAGAATTCTTTCCTGAGGGAGGCAGGAGCAGATCCGGCCTGTCTTTACCATCAAAACCTGGACTCATCTCAATGATCATCAGAAGTTTTGCAAGTTTAGAATCGGTTAACGTAAAAATAGTTCCCATTTACATAGGTTACGAAAAAATTCTCGAAGGCCAGAGCTATCTTTCTGAGCTCTCGGGTAAATCAAAAAAAGGTGAAAGCCTCTTAGATCCGCTAAGAGTTTTAAAAGATTTTAATAACTACCTTGGAAATGCTTACATCAACTTTGGATCTCCTATCGACTTGGCAGACTTTCTTAGAGAAGAAGTTGGAAAATCAGATTTTAAAGAGAATGAGCTTAATGAAAAACCTGAATGGTTAAGAAAAGCCACTACAAGCTTGGGTGAATCAATTATCCAAGGCATTAATTCTTCTGTAGCAGTCACAACGACAAGTTTATTTTCGATAAGCTTATTGACTGATTCAACTCAATCCTTGAATGAAGATAAATTAAAACAAAGAATAAACTTGTATCTAAACTTGATTAAAAATTCCAAAACCTATGATCACGTCTGGCTAACCAACGCTGATGCTTCGGAAATCATCAATAAGACAGTGGAGCTAAAGCTAATCAAAAGTCAGCTTGTTGGTAATTCTAAAATATTTAAACCCACTGATGATGAAACTTCCATTCTTTCGTTTTATAAAAATAATATTTCACATATTTTTATACTTTATTCAACTGTGTGCGAGTCACTCAGGTACGTTAATGAAATTTCTTACGATGAAGTCGTACGATTGGTTAGATTGGTTTTTCCTTTCTTAAAAAGAGACTACAATCTGCTGGAAACTGATTCAGAACTTGATGAACTTATTAAGAGTGCTTTAAAAACTCTTATAAAATCGGGCTTGATAGAAGAAACTGAAACAGGAAACTTAATCAAACCCAATTCCAACACAACAAAATATGAAGATTTCATAGCCTTATCTAATATATGTGAACCGAGCATTAAACGATTCTTCATAGTCTTAAACACTCTGTGGGAGCGCCCTTCTATACAACGTGAAGAATTAAAAAAATTATGCACCAATATTGCCAAAAAACTTGAGACCATTGAAGGTTGGCCTTATCCAGAATTTTCTGACAAGAATAAATTTGATCAGTTCATAGACAAACTTTTATTGGATAAATTAGTAAAGGAGGATGAAGACCTTAACCTTCAGGCTGCAAGAATTACCAAGCGTGTTAAAAAAGATTATTTAAATTTCTTTAATCAACAATTCATCAATCACATCAATGAGATGAACTGATGACGTACACGTCAAATCTAACCACCCTACCCTGAATAGAAAAGCTGGGTTTTTGATTATTTAAATAACCTGAATTTTTATGTCTTTTAACTATCACTCTTTTTTTTGCAAAATCTAAGGCCATTAGAAGCAAGTCATTGGAAAGGTCTTCTTCAGACAAGTCTCTTAAAGCCTGAATGTTCTTTTTTGCTCTAGCGCTTCCGGTGTTAGGGAACATAGGATCAAGATAAACAACGTCTGCTTCATTTTTCTTAAAAGCAAAGAAATCTCTAGCATCTGATTGAATCAATTCAAACTTACTGACCAAACTCAAAACGTATCCCTCTGTTGAATTCTTAATGCCATCTTGCAAAAGGTAATGCAACCATGGAACCCTCTCAATCAATACTACCGAACTAGAAACAGTGGCTAATTCTAAGGCATCTCTTCCGAATCCAGCCGTTGCGTCTACGACAGAACAATCCAAAGGCAACCCCTTCATGCACCTCAAAAGGTTACTTTTCTTTTTATTGTTTGCCCATTCCGTGAAGTTACAAAGAATTGGTTTTTGCTTACCTTTTAGCCCTATTTGTAAATGACTCTTTTCTTTACCCCTAACGAGATAATATTGATCATTGGCTAATTGGGATTCCTTTTCTTCTGCACCTCTGATTAAAAGATCCAGTCCAAGCTTTGAAGCAAGATCTTGAATAATTAATTCAGATTCATCGGTGTCAGAAATCAATACAGGCAACATTAAACCCAGTAAGAAAGAAGCCAAACTCCCAATAAAACTCTATAAACAACAAACGGGGTAAAGCTAAAGCGATTCACTAATTTTAAAAAAACATCGATGGTTAAGTAGGCGATTACAAAAGACACACACATTGCTAACACAAGGTCTGAACCCTGGTTTAGCAAGTCTTTTATGCTTAAATTTATTAACTCTGAGGCCGCTATTGCTCCTATTGTTGGAATGGCTAATAAAAAACTAAATTTTGCAGCTGCTTCTCTGCCTATACCTAAAAAAAGAGCTGCTGATATGGTTACACCTGATCTGGAGGTCCCAGGTATCAAAGCAAAACACTGAGAGAGGCCGATGATGAAGGCTTGTTTAGTTGTTATCAAGTTGATGTTGTTAGAGGTTGTTTTTATCTTATCCGACCACAACAAAATAAGACCAAAGAAGATTGTTGCATAAGCTATAATTTCAGATGATCTGAGATTCTGATCGACAAAATCTCTCAAAAGAAAACCCAGTACGAGAATCGGTAAGACAGCAACTAAAATATTGACCAGTTGATGAGTTTCCTCTTGATTCTTTTGATTAAAAGACAGCCCTCTTATCATTCCTGTAACTTCTTTTCTAAAATAAATCATCGCTGCTAATAAAGTACCTAAATGCACTGCCACATCAAAAACAATTCCTGTATCGCTTGAGTCAAGAAATTCACTAACTAAGATGAGGTGTGCCGAGCTGGAAACTGGTAAAAATTCAGTCAGTCCCTGGATAATAGATAGAAGAAAAAGATCAATGATGTTCATTTGGTCTTCTTCCATTGGTCTTCACCAAAAAGGTAAATAGGAAGGAGTTCGGCAGGCTCTAATAATTCTTCATTAATGTATTTGTCTTTTGCAATTGATAGAAGATCTGAAGCTAAAGGAAGATTTAAAAATACATTCTTTGATATTTCCTTAAGTTGATTCTCGATCAGATTGCATCCATCGCCAACAAAGAATGTATTCTCCTCATAGGCAGATAATTTAAATTCTTCTACTGGAATGACGAAAGTATTGGAAGCAACAAGTACTTCTTTTGAATACAAGAATTCGCCGACGTAAAGCTGTTGCATTCGCGCATCAACAATAGAAATGATTCGCTCAGCGCCAAAATTAGCATTAATATTTCTTGCTAACACTTCAAGGCTGGAAACCTGTATGGTTCTCAGATCATTACTAAATGCCAAACCTTGAGCTATAGAACACGCCAGTCTAATACCAGTGAAAGATCCAGGACCGCAACCGACAGCGATTGCATTTAAATCATGCAATTGAGCGTTTGCTTTTTCAAGTAAAGCTTTGATCTCTATTAATAGCCTTTCCGTGTGCTGTTTGGGTAAAATTTCGTGGAAATGAAAATCATCATCGTTAAAAGAAAGGCTGAGAGAGCATGCATCACTAGAAGTCTCTATAGCGAGAATATTTGCCATATTAAGATCTTGTTATTTGATCAAGAATAGCTTGAGAAACCTCTTCAGGAGACTGACTACCGGAAACCTTCACGTAACTAATGGATTCTATTTCTTTGGAGTAGAACTCAATTAGAGGGGAAGTTTGGTTACTGTAAACTTGCAATCTATCTTTAACCGTTTCTGGCTTGTCATCCTCTCTTTGGACTAAAGGTTCGCCCGTCTCGTCATCTATATCGGGTACTTTTGGTGGGTTAAATTCTACGTGATAATTTCTACCGGACCCTGGGTGCATTCTTCTACCTGACATTCTGTTTATTATTTCTTCTTCGGGTACATCTATCTCTATAACGAAGTCAATTTCTATGGATCTTTTTACTAGAGCTTCTGCTTGAGGAATGGTTCTTGGAAAGCCATCGAAGAGAAAACCTGACTGACAATCACTTTGGGCTATTCTTTCTTCAACCAACCCTACGATAACTTCATCAGAGACCAATATACCAGCGTCCATGAGTGCTTGAGCTTCTTTTCCTAGATCCGTTTGTGCCTCTACTGCCTCTCTCAACATATTTCCAGTAGAGATGTGCGGTATCCTGAAGGTTTTACATAAAATGTCTGCTTGCGTGCCTTTACCAGCTCCTGGAGGGCCTAATAATATTATTTTCATCTTTTTTCTCCTATTGCAAATGCCAAAGAGTAATCCTTTGTATCGGTTATTGTTAAATGAAATTTTTTCATGCCTCTTTCCTTGGCTAACCTGCCTGCTTCTCCTGTCAGATTGGTATAGGGTGCTCCTTCTGCGGTTCTGAGAATTTCAATATCTTTTATTAAAACCCCTTGGGAAAAGCCAGACCCTAAGACTTTTGAAACTGCCTCCTTGCAAGCAAAATTATTACTTAAGTACGAAACTTTTTTTGTTAAGTTTATCTTTCGATTAAATTCATGAGACTCTTTTTCAGATAAAATCTTGTTAACAAATTTATTCCCAAACTTTAAAAAAATATTTTCTATTCTAGATTTTTCTAAAAAATCTGCGCCCACGCCTTTAATCATTGTTTTGCCTCATTTTCGATTAAGTATTTTCTTATATTTAGGGTCTTATTGCCAAGATGAAAATCCAATGCACGTCTCATTATTTGCTTTGAGGCATTTCTAGAGCTCGTGTTCATGAAATCGCCTTTAGCAAAACTCAGAATGTCTTTACCTGAAAAAGCATTAACCACAGATTTATTATCATCCGCCCCTAGGTTGGTGAATCCTAGGGTAGGATCAAAGCTATATAAAGAATCTGCATCTATGGGCTTTCCTGTTAAAGCTTCACTTTCTAGATCAATCCCATAGCCAAGCTCTTGAAGTAAAATCAATTCAAACGATCTTAGTTGTAACTCTATTGCATCTTGATTCTGCTCTTTTGATAAATTGTAATAGAGCATCTTGAGTTGTTGGAATATTTCAGGATGAGGATCTTCCTTTTCAAGAGTTTTTGTTAAAAGTTCATTCAAGTAGATAATGCAACTTAATGCAACTTTAGAAGAGAGCCTAAAATGATCTATGATTTCGCAATGAGTAAGATTCTTTAAGTCACTCTTCCCTGCAAAAGAGATTGAGAAAATAGAAGAAGGCGTTTGAATAACCCTTAGACCGCTTTTCGGTCGCTTGGCCCCTTTGGCTACAAAAGAAATCTTTCCAAAATTTTCAGTGAAAGCGTCGACAATAAGACTAGTTTCTTTAAACGACCTTGTGTGGAGAATAAACGCAGGTTCTAAGTTTGCTCGATTAACCAAGGTCATATCCCATTGTGCTCATGAGAGCTTCGTTATCGGTCCATCCATTCTTAACTTTAACCCAGAGACTAAGCATTACTTTTGTTTGAAGTACCTCTTCTAGGTCCAGCCTGGCTGCGGTGCCAATGGATTTTAAACGCTTCCCTCCTTGACCTATAACTATGCCTTTCTGACTTTTCTTCTCTACAAAAAGAGTAGCGTCTATATGAGTTATGTCATTTTCTAATTTAAAAGAATCAATCATCACAGAAATGCGATAAGGAATCTCATCTCCAACTCTTGTTATGCACTTTTCTCTTATTATTTCGCTCGTTAGAAATCTTTCAGTTGTATCTGCCACCTGATCTGCTGGGTAAGAATGAGTACCTTTAGGCAGCTTAGAAAAAATAGAATCTTCAAGACTGTCAATATTTTGATGCTTTAAAGCAGAAATAGGAACGATATCTGAGAAATCAAAATTCAGTGATAGTTTTTCAATAAACGGGAGCAACCTTCCCTTATCCAATACCCTGTCCACCTTGTTAATCACCAGGATGACATGATCTAAATTAGCAGGTATCTGAGACAACAATCTTTCGTCTTCTTCATCAAATCTCAGCGCTTCAATGACGTAAAGAAGAACATCTACTCCTGACATTGCATCCAAAGCCACTTTATTCATATAACGATTCAACGCTCTTTTCTGACCTTTATGAAAGCCGGGGGTATCTATAAATATTGCTTGAGCACCCGCCTTAGTTTTTATACCCAAAAGTCTATGACGAGTTGTTTGGGGTTTTCTGGAAGTAATAGAAACCTTTTGTTCAACTATTTGGTTAAGCAAGGTTGACTTGCCCACATTGGTTTTGCCAATCAGGGAAACGTATCCAGTTCTTGAATCTACTGATTTAGTCATTCTGTAATTCTATTAACTCTAACATTCTTTCCGCAGCTTTTATCTCAGCTTTCTTTCTTGTGTTTCCTTCGGCCTCTGCGCTCAACCCCAACCCTTCAAGATTGCAGACAATTTTAAATTTTTTGACTTGATTGTTATTCTCTTCATCAATTAATTCGTAATAAGGTAAGTCGTCTCCTCTCTTTTGAAGGTGTTCTTGCAGTCTGGACTTTGAATCTTTCAGGTCTTGAGAATCGCTAAGGGCACTCAATCTATCATTAAATAAGGACGATACGATTTTAGAAGCTTCAAGAAAACCTCCGTCGAGATAAATGGCTCCTATTAGTGCTTCAAATGTATTACCCAATATTGAATTCCCTGTTACGGTCTCTCCTTTCCCTATTTTCACACTTTCCTCAAGGCCAATTTCTTTTCCCATCTCATTGAGCAATTCTCGACTAACCAAAGATGCTCTAAATTGGGTTAACTTCCCCTCTGGTAAGCTCTCAAATCGTTTAAAAACTTCTTCCGCAATAATAAAATTTAAGAGCGAGTCACCTAAATATTCCAATCTTTCATTATTAACAGATGAACTGCTCTTGTGGGTAAGAGAAAGGTCCAATAAAGAAGGGTCTCTAAAAATATATCCTAATTTCTGACTGATAGAGCGCATGAGTCGCTATTGAATCCTTCCGTTCCTGCTAAAACCCGGAAATTCAGAAAAAGAACCCCAATGCAACCATATGTATTCAGCCCTTCCAATAAGGTATTGATCAGAAAAGTATCCCCAAGCTCTGCTGTCTAGGCTGTTGTCACGATTATCTCCTATGGCCAAGTAACTGCCTTCAGGCACTTTCCATTTGTGCTCCTCATAGTCTGAAATACCTTGAGATCTGATCACATGAACACCACTATCCATTGTTTCCTCTATCAAATCTCCCGTTTCATCCTTTCCAATTGTCGTATGAGGAAGCTTCTTGCTATTTATCCAAACTTCGTAGCCCTTAATTTCAACTAAATCTCCAGGTACACCAAGAATACGTTTGACGTATTTTATACCCAATTCCGTGCATCGCTGTTCTTGCAAAGCCATAAACCTATTCAAAAAAGACTGACTCTTTTGAAGAGATAGGTTGATGATATCCGGTCTGGCTTCTTGGGGTTTAACGTCACACAAAGTGTGGGGTGGTAAAAAAACAGCTATCTCATTTCTCTTAGGTGCAACTAAATCTGACAACAAATAATGTGTACCTGGAAACTTAAGACCATAAGCGTATTTATTCACGAGCACAAAATCACCTATTTGCAATCCTGGCTCCATAGATCGTGAGGGGATTTGATAAGGTTCGTAAGTAAACGATCTCAAGCAAGTAATTACAAATAAAATAATAAAATAGGATTTACTCTCTTTTCTAAGATCTTCTATTTTTATAAAATGCCCAATTGCCCATGAAATAGCTGCTAATAAAGTGGCAATAGATAAAACTAGGCCAAAGTCTAGATTCAATTGGAACACCCTCACCAATATCGCTAAAGCCATGATAAACATTATAAAGCTTACAATATCTCTGCCTCGAGTGTTCTCAGACCGAGTAAAAGAGACCCAAAAAGAATAGAAAATAAGTTCACTGATAACAAATAAAACTAGAGCCGTATCCATTTTAATCCCTTACCCTTAAGACTGATAAAAAAGCATCTTGTGGTATTTCGACTCTTCCTATGTTCTTCATTCGCTTTTTACCTGCTTTTTGTTTTTTTTGCAGCTTCATCTTCCTGGTCACATCGCCACCATATAATTTTGCAGTTACGTCCTTTCTGTATGCCTTAACTGTTTGTCTAGAAATAATCTTCCCTCCAATCGCAGCCTGTATAGCAACATCAAATTGCTGTCTGGGTATAACCTCTTTAAGGGACTCAGTAAATTGCTTACCTTTTAAAGATGCAACAGATCTATGAGCCATATGGGCAAGAGCATCCACACGATCTCCATTAAGAAGAATATCTAACTTTATTACATCTGCTTCTTCATATCTATCCAAAGAATAGTCCAAAGAGGCATAACCTCTGCTGACAGATTTTAGCCTATCGAAGAAATCAACTACTATTTCGCTTAAAGGAATGTCATAAGTTAATTCTGCTTGATCAGCCACGTATCTCATCGTTATTTGCTTGCCTCTTTTGTCATTACAAAGCTTCATCACTGAACCAATATAAGCCTCTGGAACTAAGATATTTGCTCTAGCAATAGGCTCTAGTATTGATTTAACCTTGCTGTAGTCTGGTAAGGCACTAGGATTTTCAATTCTTAATGTTTTTCCTTCCGTATTAATTATCTCGTATGCAACAGTGGGTGCTGTGGCAATAAGATCCATGCCGTGTTCTCGATTTAATCTCTCAGAGACTATTTCCATGTGCAAAGTGCCGAGAAATCCACATCTAAATCCTGCTCCAAGAGCCTCGGATTGTTCAGGTTCGTATTGAAGGGCGGCATCGTTGATGCACAGCTTCTCCAGAGATTCTCTAAAAGCTTCAAAGTCATCAGCGCTTTGAGGAAAAAGAGCCGCGTAAACTTGGGGATTCACTTCTTTAAAACCTGGAAGTCTGTCTGTGTCTGAATTTGCCTTAACAAGAGTGTCACCCACTGGAGCTCCTCTGATATCTTTTATACTTGCACATATGAATCCAACTTGGCCGGAATGCAATTCTTTCAAGTCTGTTATTTTGGGAGTGTAAACTCCGATTTTGTCCACGTTATGTTTCTCTTTTTTTGAAAAAACTTCGATGGAATCCCCCTTTTTAATGGTGCCTTTTACAACCCTAACCAGAGACACAACACCCAAATAATTATCAAACCAAGAATCTATGATTGATGCTTGTAATGGTTCTTCAATTAAAACCTCTGGCTCAGGAATCAAAGCAACAACTTGCTCAAGAACTTCTTCAATGCCAGTGCCCATCTTTGCACTTATGCACGGAGCTTCCGAAGCATCCACTCCGATTATTTCTTCTATCTCTTTTCTAACTCTCTCAGGATCCGATTGATCAAGGTCCAGTTTATTAAGGACGGGAATTATTGTTACCCCCTCTTCTACAGCGCTGTAGCAGGTTGATAATGTTTGTGCTTCTACGCCTTGAGAAGCATCAACTAAGAGAATGGCCCCCTCACAAGCAGATAGAGATCTAGAAACCTCATAAGAAAAATCCACATGTCCAGGTGTGTCGATTAAGTTAAATTGATAGGTTTCTCCATTCTTCGCTTTATAAGAAAGACTCACTGTCTGAGCTTTTATTGTAATACCCCTTTCTTTTTCTAAATCCAAAGTGTCCAAAACTTGTGAGGTCATCTCACGACTCGAAAGACCTCCACATAATTCTATAATCCTGTCGGCAAGGGTAGATTTCCCATGGTCTATGTGTGCAATAATTGAGAAATTTCTAATATTCATGAATAAAAAGCAGCTTTAAAGGCTGTGAATACTGAGAAGGATAACTACTTTGTAAGCTTTAAGCTAAGAATTCTTTTGATCCCATTGCGAGCCACGCCAATAGTGATGTTTTTATCAGATTCAAGTTTTTTGAGAGCGTTATTAAAATCCGTTGTGTTTTCTACCGGAATGCGTCCTATTGAATAGACAACGTCTCCTTGTGCAATTCCTGCAGAAGCCGCTAACCCAGTAGGGTCCAGTTCTTTAATTAATACTCCAGGTATACCCCCTTTAGAGTCTTGATTTTCTACTATGACACCCAGTATGTTAGCAAATGAGTTGGATTGTGAAGAAAAGGCCAAACTTGGATCTTTTGGTAATTCACCCACTTTCACTCGTATTGATTTCTTTTTTCCGTCTCTTAAAACCACTGCGGTTACTTGAGAATCTGGTTTAATGCTACCCACCGTTTGTGGTAAATCAGCTGAATAGAATATCTCCTCTCCGTCAAACGAAAGTATTACATCCTCTTCCTTCAGACCGGATTTTTCAGCTGGACTATCTTTAATGATTTGACTGATCAATGCGCCTTTCGGTATTTCCATGTCTAACGCTTCAGCTAATTCGGTGGTCACTTCCTGTATGCTGACTCCCAACCAACCTCTAGCCACATAACCTTTTTCTTTTAGTTGGTCTGCCACATCCATTGCGTAGTCAATAGGAATTGAAAATGAGACACCCATGTAGCCGCCGGACCTTGTGTATATTTGAGAGTTAATTCCAACAACTTCGCCTTCAAGATTGAATAGAGGTCCTCCAGAGTTACCTGGATTTATGGCGACATCAGTTTGCAAGAAAGGTACGTAAGTAGTATCTGAGCCATTTGGAATGCTTCTTCCCTTGGCACTGACGATTCCAGCTGTTACAGAGAATGAGAGCTGAAAGGGAGAGCCTATAGCTACAACCCATTCTCCTACTTTAAGTTTCTTTGAACTGCCGATTCTTAAGACAGGCAAGTTATCTGCTTCTATTTTTAGTAAAGCAACATCTGATCTGGCATCCAGTCCGATAATTTCTGCCTTATATTCCCTTCTGTCTCCTAAACTGACCATCACTTCGTCTGCCCCTTCCACAACATGGTTATTTGTTAACAGGTAACCATCTTCAGATATTATGAAACCGGATCCTGTTGACTTGACGGGTCGCTGCCGTTGTTGATTTGGCCCTTGTTCTCCAAAAAATCTTTTAAAGAATTCATCGTACCTAGGATCTTCAAAACCTCTTTGTCCGAACGGACTGGACTGTCTGTTAGAAACAGTTTTGGTGCTGGTAATATTAACAACAGCAGGAGTGGACTCTTCAGCTAAATCTGAAAAATTAGGTAGATCTTTTGCTACAAGCTGGCAACTCACCAACAAGGCACCCACAGTTAAGGTAAGAAATTTAATTTCGCGCATAATTTTATATTTAATTTTACTTTATCTGACTAGAGAAGTAATTTGCATTTTGAAGTATTCTAGATTTTTTTTCATCTGTTATGTTTCCGCTAACAGAAACAACAAAAACCCCTTTGTCTGTTTTAATGAAAATCCTTCTTAATTCAGGTGCTTGCTTGACCTTGTATTCTGATAATACTGGGGACAGGCTAACTCTGAACTTTTTGCCATCTTTTGGAAATACATAATTAGCATGCATCCCCCCTCCTGAAACATAATTAAAATCTCTTAACTTTGCGTTCATGCCCATAACTGAATTGTTCAATACTTCCAAAGCTTCTGGACTTGCTATTGCGTTTGCGATTGTTTGGGATGCTTCATCTGAAAAGGAATCTGTATCTGTATACGATGGAGTTATAACAAAATTAATTCCAAAAACTAATGCGAGGCCTGCTGTGGCAGCTAAATAGCTTTTATAACTTGGATAAGAAGAATAATTTTTTACTGCATGAGGCTTTCTTCCTGACAACTCTCTCCTTACGCGGCCAGATATATCAATTCCTATATTTCCTAAATCTTCATTGATTAAACTTCGACGAGTTATCTGAAGTAAATCCCAATAATTTCTTAAATCAGGTTCTTTTTCAATTTCATCTAAAACCCTTCGAACTTCAAATTCAGACAACTCTCCATCTGCTAGGGCTGAGATCTTTTCTTTTATATTTTCATTCATACTATTTCTTTATTATTCATGACTTTAAACTTATCTGTTATCGGCGAGATTAAATTTTCTAAGGCCTCTCGCCCTCGAAATATTCTTGAACGAACTGTACCAACAGGGCAGTTCATAATTTCTGCTATCTCTTCATAGTTTAAACCTTCAAACTCTCTTAAAGATAAAGCGGTTCTAGTGTCCTCAGGAAGCCCACTAAGTGCATCATAGATAGTGTCCTTAAGGCTCTGAGCCATAAGAATTTGTTCTGGAGAGTCATTGGTGGGTAACTCAAAAAAATCTTCATTTTCGAAAATACTCAACTCTGATATAGAGGATTCTTTTCTACGACCTTTAGAAACTAAATAATTCTTAGCCGTATTAGCAGTTATTCTATAAAGCCAAGTATAAAATGCACTTTCCTCTCTGAACGAATCTATAGATCTGTAGGCTTTAATAAATGATTCTTGGGAGATGTCCTCTGCTAGTTGAATCTCTTTAACGAACTTAAAAGCAATAGAAACAATACGAGATTGATATTTTAGAACCAAAAGATCAAAAGCTCGATAATCTCCTTTTTTGGCTCTTCTTACCAAGGTAAGATCTGCTTCTTTATTTGTTTGTTTTTTTGATTGCTTATCAACCATAATGAAATAGACCCAACAATAAGGTAAAAGTTCTTATTAATAACAGTTCTTTTAAAATTAAATAGATCTTAAAGCTCTCTTGCAAGCTTTAAGGCCCCTCTAAAGCCCAAGTCTTGTGGTTTAACTCTGAAAATAGGAGTTACCTTAAGTAGACTATTCATCGTCTCGCTGTCTTCAAATATCTGTCTAAACTTGCTGTTGTCTATATCAAACAATAAGGAATTTGTTATCGATCCAGCTAAATAAACACCTCCAAGAGCACCCCAAGCCAATGCAACGTATCTTAAATAAGCAGCAAAAAGATAGTTCATGCTCTCTTTTACTTCTAAGCAAATAGCATCTGTGTTGTAATTTAATAAGATTTCTTCATTTGTAAGACTGCATTTATCTTGGCCTGAAAGAACACAATAAAAGAAGTTCAATCCTTTACCTGATAAAAAATCTTCAAAAGTAGGCATCCTTCCGGACTGATGTCTAAAAGCTTCTATAATTTGATCGAGGCTTTCTTTTTTTATCTTAGCAGGAATATTTAAATGTCCAGCCTCAGTTGAAACAACCTCTTCATTTACTATTCCTGCCATTCCCAAACCAGTTCCTGGCATTACTAAAACTTTTGGGCCCTTAGCATCTAAAAAATTTTGTCCAATTGTTTCTAGCTCAACTTCCTCAAGCAAATTAACTGCGTGAGCTTGCAAAGCCAGATCATTGACAACCTTAAGCCCATTTGGAAATAAACTTGATTGCAACTCTGATTGGCTAAATTCTAAATCACAATTTACAAACGTGATGACATCTCCTATTACTGGTGCAGCTACCCCTATAAAAGCCCTTCGTATATTGGTAGTTTTTATTGATGAAAGGTAACCCATACAAAGATCGCTCATAGAGTTGTATTCAGAGATCTTCAACTCCTTAGGATTGTGGTATGAAAGTCCGTCCTCGGTTATGGCAAACCTCGCATTAGTTGCGCCCAGATCGGCTAAAAGCGACGGCTTAAAATCCATTTTGGTTTTTCATGTGTTTATCTATGATTAAGACAGTCAAATTTCTAAATTCATTATCTATTGGATCAATCTTATTAACAAAAATATCAAAAAGCTCTATGTCCTCGTATTGTAATAATTTTTGAAAAAGTAATTGATCTTCCTTGTTTAAATGTTCGAAATCATTTTCTACGAAAGGCAAAAGAATTTGGTCGAGCTCCCACAAACCCCTTCTGCATTGCCACAATATTTTTTTCTTTAAATCTGTCAAGCTGTTTGCCCTATAATGGTAAGTGATAAAACCATGAATGCGAAAAGATTAATAAACTTAAACTATTTGAACATACTTGAAATAGTAGGTGAAGGGGCAATAGAGTTATTACAAGGGCAATTGACTTGTGATATGGGCAAAGTTAGTTCTAAAAGTCCCACCCAAGGAGCAATATGTAATGTCAAAGGAAGGATTATTAGCTCTTTTATTGTCGTTGCTCCTAATGACGAAAACACAAATAAGTTTTGGTTAATTGGTCCTGAGTTAATGATGAAAAAAACACAGGATGTTCTAAAAAAATATTCACCCTTTTATCAAGTAGATATTTCAATACTATCTGATAAAGATATATACGGTGCCAATAACGATGCCTTAGAGAGTTTTTTTCCTGATTTAAATTTTAATGACAACCAGTATATTCGCCATAGCAGTTTAGTTTTAGGTTATCTGGATAAAAAAATTAGACTCGTCATTACAAATAAAGGTGATACTGTTTTTAAGGATTCGGGTGAAATTTCCTCTGATTTAGGTGATTGGCATTTAGACAACTTCCTTATTAAAGACGTTGAAATAACGGAGGATCTTTCTGAAAAATTAACGCCTCATGAAATAAATTATGATGTTTCAGAAAGGGTAGATTTTGAGAAAGGTTGCTACACAGGCCAAGAAATTGTTGCAAGAATGCATTATCGAGCTAAAAGCTTACCAAGATTATATTTAACGGAAGGATCTAATGATCTCGCCGAAATAAATATGTCGGTGGAAAATAGCGCGGGAAGAAGAATTGGCTCTGTGGTAAAAGTACTGAAACATCAGAAAGGAAATTACGCCTTGATATCTATTAAAGCTGATGAGCTAGAGGAAGATTATAAGACTTCTGAAGGCAACACCTTGCTTAAAATAAACAAATAACCCTACCATCTAATTTCTGTCAGGTCGTTTTCCTTCAAAAATTTATTACATTTTAAAAAATGACCATTCCCGTGAAACCCTTTATATGCTGAAAGCGGTGATGGATGGACGGACTCCAAGACTAAGTGTTTTGATCTATCGATAATAGACCCTTTCTTCGAAGCATTTTTTCCCCACAACATGAAAACTATATTATCTGATTGGTTTAATTTACTTATTACCTTATCAGTAAATTTCTCCCAACCTATTTTTGCATGAGAGCCTGGAAGACTTTCTTCAACAGTTAAAACACTATTTAAGAGAAGAACTCCCTGTTTTGCCCATTTTGTCAATGAGCCATCAGAAGATTCTAGATTTCCTATACTTGTGGCTATTTCTTTATAGATGTTCTTAAGCGAGGGGGGAATTACTGCTCCAGTGTTAACTGAAAAAGACAGTCCATTTGCTTGGCCTGCTTGGTGATAAGGGTCTTGCCCTAGTATTACAACTTTAACTTCATTAAAAGGAGTCATTTTCATGCATGAGAATATGTTTTTCTCTTCGGGATAGATTACTTTTCCTGACTTTTTCATCTCCTCTAGGAGTTGACTGATAGTTGTCGTATATTCTTTATTTAATTCAGTTTCTAAAATCTCTTGCCAGTCGGATGGAAGAGTAGAGAATATATTTTGTTGAGAAACTTTCATCTTTAAGTAGCCTATTCTAAAGAAAAAAAAGACGCCAATAAACCAAAAAAAAATTAAGAATTTTATCCACAATTTCTGTGGATAAGTCTATGGATAAGTTTTACATATGTTGAAAATGCTTCTGTAACAAAGGAGTGTCAGCAAATTGTACAAATTTTGATCTAATATAAAAAAAAATAATAAAATCAATAGCTTATATTTTAGGCACTTTTTTTGTGCAAAAAATTATCCGTTCTTATGAGTTCATTGCTTAAGTGAGTAAAACTCTAGGTTTTATGTGTAAAAGATTGAAGCTAAGAAATTAGTTGAATACTTTAAATGCTTTTTATTATTTTAATAATAAATACAAGTAGATAGCATTCTAGCTTAAATTAAATAGCTGAGAACTCATAGAAAAAGAAAGGTAATTAATTTTAATAGAAGCAAATTAAAATGATTTTTAGATTAAATGTTTAGTCCCTACTTCCAGAGAAATAAGAATAAATATTGAAATAATTAAAAAGGTTTTTATTTGCTAGAATCACTTTTAAGAAGCCTAACATTAATAACATTTTCGATAGAGGAAAGAGTGTTTATAGCCTCCTCTTGTACTGTATTTTCTATATCAATAATGTTGTAAGCAATATCGCCTCTGCTGACATTAGTCATTTCAGCAATATTAAGATTTAGCTCTCCAAGGGAAGTAGTAATTTGCCCGATCATGGCTGGTACGTTCTTATTCGTTATAGTAATACGGCTAGGTGTTGTTTTGTTTAACTGAACATTGGGAAAATTAACAGAATTTTTAATATTACCATTCTCGAGGAAATCAACCATTTGATTAACCGCCATAACTGCACAGTTTTCTTCAGCTTGAAATGTGCTGGCTCCTATGTGAGGCAGCAAAGTAACATCTTTATGTTGATTAGCTCTTTGAATTAAAGCAGGTGTTGGGAAGTCCGTTATGAAGTTATCTAAATTATCAGTATCAAGCATTTCTAAAACATGTTCTGTATTTACAACTTCGTGTCTAGCAAAATTTAGTAATGAAGCTCCTTTGCAATGCCTCAAAAGATCTTTATTTATAATCCCTTTCGTGGAATCTAAAGCAGGAATATGAATCGTTATGTAGTCGGAATTCTTAAATAATTCTTCCGGTGATTCTGCAGGAACAACTTCACTAGGAAGCTTCCAAGCTGCTTCAACCGAAAGAGCGGGATCATACCCAATAACAGCCATTTCTAAAGCGACTCCCATTTTAGCTACTTTCGAACCAATAGCTCCGAGGCCCACAACTCCTAACGTGGAACCGGCCAATTCCTTTCCTTTAAACAATTTCTTATTTTCTTCTAAATAAGGTTCAAGATCTTCCATCTCAGAAAGATGTTCTAAATTGTTTACAAAATCTATGCTAGAAAAAACATTTCGACTAGATAACATTAAACCTGCAAGAACCAATTCTTTTACAGCGTTTGCATTAGCGCCAGGGGTATTAAAAACAACAATACCTCTGTCAGTGCACAAATCAATTGGTATATTATTCACACCTGCTCCAGCTCTAGAGATTGCCCTGAGAGAACCACTAAGGTGACTTTCGTTTAATTTGGTGCTTCTAACCAAAATACCGTCTGGTGCTTCAGACGTTTCAGTAACACTGCAATCTGTTCCACTAAATTTTTCCAATCCGGTGACAGAGATATTACTGTAAGGTCTTACTTGAAAGCTTGTCATTTTAAATGTTGTCCTCTAAAAAAAAGCGCAGGATATCATTAATTGCTATGATTCTCGATAAACTATATAGTCGACGGCTTTTTTTAATGCACACAAGATGAACAAACACTTTTTAAATCTTAAAGAATATGGATCTACTGCGGTGGTAGATTTAGTTTATGGCGCCCTTGAACTAAAGAAAGGGTCACAACAAAAGAATCTTAATGGTAAGTATTTAGCTCTTATTTTTGAAAAATCTTCTACCCGGACACGTTTATCTTTTGAAGTTGCGATGAACCAGCTCGGAGGCAGAGCCAGCTTTCTTTCTGTAAGCGACCTTCAGCTTGGACGAGGTGAACCCATTTCAGATACTGCCGAAGTTATAAGCTCGATGGCTGATGGAGTAGTTTTGAGAACCATAAAGCACAGCACTTTAGAAGCATTTGCTGAAAGCTCAAATTCACCAATCATAAACGGTTTAACTAATCTATCTCATCCGTGTCAGCTGCTGGCTGATATGCTTACTTTTATAGAACACAAAGGTTCATTAGAAAACAAAAAAGTTTGCTGGGTAGGAGATTTCAATAATGTTTGTTACAGCTACATGGAAGCGGCGGAAATTTTTAATTTTAATCTGACTATAGTCTGTCCAGATGAATATAAACCAAAAGATATAGTCCTGAATGGCAATGTAGAACTGACCAGTTCAATTAATTCTGGACTTAAAGAAGCTGACTTAGTAACCACAGATGTATGGGTTTCTATGGGAGACGAGAAAGATAGCGAAAGAAGGCTTTCTTCATTTTCAAACTATCAAATATCTCCAGCAGTTATGGACAGAGCTAAGAATGATGCGTTATTTCTTCACTGCCTTCCTGCTATTAGAGGGCAAGAAATCTCTGCCGATATGCTTGATGACCCAAGAAGTAAAGTTTGGGAGCAAGCAGAAAATAGACTGCATGCTCAAAAAAGTCTTCTACTTGCTCTTCTTTAAAAGGCTAGGCTAAAGTCTTCCTTATTGCTTCTTGCCATCTAAGGTATTTTTGATTGCCTTCTTCTTGATATGTTGATGAGGGAATAAACTCCCTATTAACTTTCCACACATCCTTCAAAGAATCAAAACCTGAATAGATACCTGCATTTATGCCTGCAAGAAAAGCAGCTCCCACAGCGGTAGTTTCTATAACTTCAGGCCTATAAGTCTTGATGCTTAAAACATTTGCTAACTCTTGACTAAACCAAGAATTAGCAACCATCCCACCGTCAATTTTTAGTTCTTTTATTTCTGCTCCATCTTGTCTCATGGCCTCTAAAAGGTCTTTTGTTTGGTAAGTAATCGATTCAAGAGTGGCCTTAGTAATTTCAGCTGCACCACTATCTCGAGTTAGGCCATAGATAGCCCCTCTGGCTTCAGGATCCCAATGCGGCGCGCCCAAACCAGTCAGAGCCGGAACTACCACAACCTTAGAATCCTCATGAGCTTGTTGTATTAAGGTTTCCGTATCTGATGCTGATTCAAAGAAATTTAAACCATCCCTAAGCCATTGGATAGCAGATCCTGCTACAAAAATACTTCCCTCCATACCATAAGTTATCTCTCCATCTATCCGATAAGCAATGGTAGAAAGAAGTTTATTTTTGGACTTCAAAAAGTCTTTTCCTGTGTTTAAGATAACAAAGCACCCAGTTCCGTAAGTACTCTTAACATCACCCTCTTCAAAGCAACACTGACCTATCAAAGCCGCTTGCTGGTCACCGGCCGCTCCCCCTATTGCTATGGAACCTCCAAACAGATTGGTCACTCCGTAGTCATGAACATTGTCACACACTTCAGGCAGCATGCTTTCTGGAATCTTAAAGAGATTTAAAAGTTCAACATCCCAAGAATTCTCTGCTATGTTAAAAAGCATCGTCCGCGAAGCATTGGTTGCATCTGTCTTGTGTTCCTTTCCCCCTGTTAATTTCCAAACCAAAAAACTGTCAACGGTACCGAACAGTAAATCACCATTATTTGCTCCTTCTCTTGCTCCATCAACATTATCAAGAATCCAAGCTAATTTAGTGGCTGAAAAGTAAGGATCTATTAACAAGCCTGTTTTTGCTTGTATCATTTTTTCTAAGTCAGGTGTCTTAAAATTATTACATAACTCAGAGGTGCGCCTATCTTGCCAAACAATTGCTGGATAAACAGGTCTGCCTGTTTTTTTATTCCAAACCAAAGTTGTCTCTCTTTGATTGGTGATGCCTATAGATGCAATATCAGAAGGCTTTAGGTCCAGCCTCTTTATTAAAGTTTCTGAAACAGAAAGAACAGATTCCCATATTTCATCCGGGTCGTGCTCTACCCAGCCATCATTTGGAAAGAATTGTTTAAACTCTTTTTGTTCGTAATCTATAAAACTTCCATCCTGATCAAAAATAACAGCCCTGGAACTAGTTGTGCCTTGATCAATAGCCATAATTTTTTTATTCATACACTCACCAAAAAAACAGAAAACAGAAAAAAGTTACTGATTTAAATATAAACACTTATCCACAGCAAATACACAATAATTTTCTATATTTATAGTATTGTAATTTACTATAAAACACAGTATCTTGTGTCTAGAATTAAAAAAACCACTATATGTTGGGTTATAGTAAAAAAAAAGAAAGAAAGTAGAAAAGCAAAAAAAAGGGAAAACGCATGGAAACTGCCACAGAAACAGGGAAACAAGAGCCTCAACAAGAAACAAGACAAGCTGAGCAAAAACCAGCAATAGCACCGGGGCAAATGAGAGTAATAAAAAGAAACGGCTCAGTCGTCTCTTACGATGCAGAAAAAATAGCCATAGCAATAACAAAAGCTTTCTTGGCCGTTGAAGGAGGAGCAGCAGCAGCTTCCACAAGAATACATAACGAAGTAAATGAACTGGCCAATGCCATAACGATAACTTTCAGCAGAAGAATGCCTTCAGGCGGAACACTCCATATCGAAGAAATACAAGATCAAGTAGAGCTGGAACTAATGCGCACTGGTGAACAGAAAGTAGCACGTGCATATGTTCTTTACAGAGAGGAAAGAAGAAAGGAGAGAAAAGAGACAGGACCGGTAACAGAAGAAATATCAGACATAAAAGTTGTTCTAGACTCAGGAGAGGACGGAGCAGTAGATATGGCCAGACTAGACAAAATGGTGGGCGAGGCCTGCGAAGGACTAGAAGGAGTGGCCAAGGAAGAAATAATAGAACAAGCAAACAAAAATCTTTACGACGGAGTGACTTTAGAAGACGTTAAATCTTCGCTGGTTATGACAGCCAGAACACTGGTAGAAAAAGAACCAAACTACACTTACGTAACAGCAAGAATACTATTAGATAATATAAGATCAGAAGGTCTTTCATATCTGGGCATGCAGACTCAAGCAACGCAACCAGAAATGGAGAAACTCTACCCAGAAGCATTAAAGCAATTCTTAGATAAAGGTGTAGAGAACAACATCCTAAATGCAGAACTGCAAAAAATGGACATCGAAAGATTAGGGAAAGCCATACAAGGAGAAAGGGATAATAATTTCACTTATTTAGGTCTACAAACCTTATATGACAGGTATTTTATCCATGACAACGACGTAAGGTATGAGCTTCCTCAAGTTTTCTTTATGCGTGTATCCATGGGGCTAGCTCTAGGAGAAGAGAATAAAGAGGAGAAGGCCATAGAGTTCTATAACCTTCTTTCTAGCTTTGATTACATGAGTTCAACTCCCACTCTTTTTAATGCAGGCACGCAGCACTCTCAACTTTCTTCTTGTTACTTGACTACAGTGCCTGATGATCTGCACGGCATATATGGAGCAATACAAGATAACGCTATGCTTTCTAAATGGGCAGGAGGACTAGGAAACGACTGGACTCCAGTTAGAGGACTGGGCTCGCAAATAAAAGGAACAAACGGAAAATCACAAGGTGTTGTTCCGTTCTTGAAAGTAGTAAACGACACCGCGGTGGCAGTTAATCAAGGAGGAAAAAGGAAAGGAGCCGTGTGTTCTTATCTTGAAACTTGGCACGTGGATATAGAAGAGTTTGTAGAGCTGAGAAAAAATACCGGGGACGACAGAAGAAGAACCCATGATATGAATACCGCCAACTGGGTTCCTGATCTGTTCTTAAAGAGAGTATCGGAAGGAAAAAGTTGGACGCTGTTCACTCCCAGTGATACACCCGACTTACATGACCTTTACGGTTTGGCCTTTGAAAAACGCTATGAAGAATATGAAGCGCAAACAGAAACAGGTGAAATAGACTTCTATAAGAAAATAGACGCAAAAGAGCTCTGGAAAAAAATGCTTTCGATGGTCTTTGAAACAGGACATCCCTGGATAACGTTTAAAGATGTTTGTAACCTAAGATCTCCGCAGCAACACGTGGGAGTGGTTCACTCTTCAAACCTATGCACAGAGATAACCTTAAACACAAGCCAAGACGAAATAGCTGTATGTAACCTTGGCTCTGTCAATCTAACGCACCACATAGCCGAAGGCAAACTGGATGAAAAGAAGATAGAGCAAACCATAAATACTGCTATCCGTATGTTAGATAACGTAATAGACATAAACTACTACGCGGTTAAGGCGGCTGAAACGTCAAACCTAAAACACAGACCAATAGGCCTGGGCATAATGGGTTTTCATGATGCACTCTACATGCTAAAAACTCCATACGCCTCAGATGAAGCAGTAGAATTTGCAGACAGGTCCATGGAGATGGTTAGTTACTATGCGATCAAGGCGTCTAGCAACTTAGCAAAAGAAAGAGGAGCATACAGCTCCTACGAAGGATCTCTTTGGAGCCAAGGCATTTTACCTATTGATTCCATAAAACTGCTCAAAGAAAGTAGAGGCGACGACTATTTAGACGTAGACGAGAGCTCGACCATGGACTGGGATGGCTTGAGAGAAACAATCAGAACACAAGGCATAAGAAATTCTAATGTTATGGCAATTGCACCAACAGCAACAATAGCAAATATAACCGGAGTGTCTCAGTCCATAGAGCCTACTTATCAAAATTTATTTGTTAAATCAAACCTCTCAGGTGAATTCACAGTAACAAACATACCCATGGTAGAAACTCTAAAAGAATTGGGGCTCTGGGACTCAGTTATGATCAATGACCTTAAGTATTATGATGGAAGCGTGGCAGGTATATCACGCATTCCAGAAGAAGTTAAAAAGCTCTACGCATGTGCTTTTGAAATAGAACCAAAATGGTTAATTGATGCTGCAAGCAGAAGACAAAAGTGGATTGATCAGAGTCAATCACTCAACCTTTACATCAATGAACCAAACGGTAAAAAGCTAGATATTATGTACAGAATGGCTTGGTTAAGAGGCTTAAAAACAACTTATTATTTAAGATCCAAAGGTGCAACCACCTCGGAAAAATCAACAATAGCAACAGGAGAATTAAACGCCGTATCTGCTACAGCAGAACCGCAGGCTGTTCCACAAGCTGCCCCTCTTCCTGATGCATGTTCTATAACAGATCCAGACTGCGATGCATGTCAATAAAATTAGGAGAAAATTATGTTAAGTTGGGACGAATTTGAAACACCAGAATCAGCAAAAAAGCCACCGGAACAAGAAAAACAAGTGGCGCCAGTAACAACGACCGAAGTAAAAGAAGAAAAAACTGAGGAAGCTTACAAAGAACAGTCAAAAATAAATGTTTCTTTGGAAACAGGACCAGTTTCTAGTCGACTCGAAAGAGCAAAAAAAGCAGTAGAAAAATTTGATCTAGCTCTAGGCGAAGCTGCATTAGCGGGCTCAGGATCTAGAGTGAATGTAGATGAAAAAGCCATGATCAACTGTAGTGCTGACGTCAATCAGCTCGTCCCGTTTAAGTACGATTGGGCCTGGCAAAAATATCTAGATGGTTGTGCAAATCACTGGATGCCGCAAGAAGTAAACATGACCGGGGATATTGCACTCTGGAAGTCTGAAGAAGGATTATCTGAAGATGAAAGAAAGATCGTCATGCGAAGCTTGGGGTTCTTTTCTACAGCAGACTCTTTAGTAGCTAATAACCTTGTTTTGTCGGTCTACAAGCACTTAACCAATCCAGAGTGTCGCCAATACTTACTGAGACAAAGCTTTGAGGAAGCGATTCACACTCATGCGTATCAATACGTCATTCAATCCCTAGGTATGGATGAAGCAGAGCTGTTTAATATGTACAGAGAAGTTCCTTCAGTGGCAAGAAAAGCGTCGTGGGCTTTAGAGTTTACTAAAGAATTAGATGACCCTCATTTCCAAACAGGGACTGTAGAACAAGACAAGAAATTGCTACGTAATCTGATAGGTTTTTATTGTGTTCTGGAAGGCATGTTCTTTTACTGTGGCTTCACTCAGATCCTTTCCATGGGCAGAAGAAACAAAATGAACGGAACGGCAGAACAATTTCAATACATTCTGAGAGATGAATCTATGCACCTTAACTTCGGTATTGATGTTATCAATCAAATTAAACTTGAGAACCCGCAACTGTGGGACGAAGAAATGCAAGACCAAGCCGCAGGCATGATACTTCAAGGCATGCAGCTTGAAATAGAATACGCCAGAGACACTATGCCAAGAGGCGTTCTAGGAATGAATGCCAGCATGATGGAAGAATACCTAAACTACATAGCAAACAGACGTTTAGTGCAGATTGGTTTACCAGAAGAATTTCCTAATGCTGAAAACCCCTTCCCTTGGATGTCTGAAATTATGGACCTCAGAAAAGAGAAGAACTTCTTTGAAACCAGAGTAATAGAATATCAAACAGGTGGTGCTTTAACCTGGGACTAAATGGTTAAAATCATAGGGCATCGGGGGGCCTCTGATGATGCCCCAGAGAATACAATATCTTCAATTAAAGAAGCCTTTATGCAAGGCGCCGACGGTGTTGAGGTTGATGTCAGATTAACCAAAGATGAAAGAATAGTCTGCATACATGATAAAAATACCATTAGGACTACCGGTCTATCTTTAGAAGTTAAGAACACGAATTATAGAGAATTAAAAAATCTCGATGCGGGTAGTTGGAAAGGAGCTGCCTGGAAAGATGAATTAATACCATCATTAGAAGAAGTGTTAAAAGAAGTTCCTATAAATAAAGAAATATTTATAGAAATAAAAACAAGCTTAGAAATAATAGACCCTCTAATTTCTTTGGTTTTGAGCTCTAAAATAATGCAAAAGAATATTACCATGATCTCATTTAACGCTGAGGTGATTAAAGAAATTAAATTACGCCTGCCTAAAGTTACATGTAACTTGCTGACTGCCTTTGACCCCTCCTACAATGAAAAAGACTTACCTCAATTATTAAAAAAGATAGATGCAGATGGTGTTGGGGTGCAAAACCACGCCAAGCTTACAAAGGATTTTATTGAAAAAATAAAGAACATAAATAAAGATGTGCACGTGTGGACGGTAAATGAAGGAGAGAAAGCTAAGAAATATTCTTTGTTGGGACTTTCGTCAATAACAACAAATAAACCAAGGCATATTAAATACTTCTTATCGGCTTCTTAGTAATAGTTTTGCTATAATTTAAACTTTACAGCTATTCGTATGAAAAATCATAATCAAGGGTTCTTAGGATTGGTTCAGAAAGCATTGGAAACAATTCCTGAATGTGATGTTCATGAGGTAAGAAATAAAATTGAACAATCTCAGGATTTTATTCTTGTAGATGTTAGAGAAGATAGAGAATGGGTTCAGGGAAATATACCCTCCTCCATACACATTGGGAAAGGAGTTATTGAAAGAGACGTGGCTAATCTAATACCAAACCAAGAAATAGAAGTAGTTCTTTACTGTCAGGGAGGTTTTAGATCTGCTCTTGCGGGAGAGAGCCTAAAAGTAATGGGATATAAGAATGTATTGTCCATGAGCGGTGGTTTTAGTGACTGGGTTAATAATAACTTTCCTGTTCATCAAGAGAATTAAGTCTTGTGAAAAAGATAAAGAAAGTAGGAATTACTGAGGTTGTTCTCAGGGATGGCATTCAATCGATTCTTGCTACTCGGGTTGCCTTGAGAGACTTGGTTCCGATAATACCTGCTTTAGATAAGGTTGGTTACTGGTCAATGGAAACATGGGGAGGAGCTACTTACGATGCCTGTATCAGGTACCTTGATGAAGACCCTTGGGAAAGACTAAGGGTATTTTCTAAATTAATGCCTAACACACCGCAACAAATGCTTATCAGAGGTCAAAACCTAGTGGGTTATCGCCATTACTCTAATAAGGTAGTTTCAGAATTTTTAGATAAATCTGCTGAAAATGGAATTCATGTCTTTAGGACCTTTGATGCCCTGAACGATTTTAATAATATTGAATTTACAATTAAAGAAGTTAAGAAACTGGGTAAACATGCGCAGGGAACCATGGCTTACACTACAAGCCCTGTGCATAATCTTAGTACATGGATGGAGCTGGCAAGAAAAATAGAGGATGCAGGAGCGGATTCAATTGCCATAAAAGACATGGCAGGGTTACTTAAACCTTTTGATGCATTTGATTTAGTCAGCAACCTCAAAGAAAAACTATCCATACCTGTTCATATGCAAACTCATGCGACCACCGGTATGTCCACAGCCACCAACATGAAAGCCATTGAGGCTGGTATAGACAATATAGATACTTCGATTTCTTCCATGAGCATGACCTACGGACACTCAGCCACTGAAACTTTGGCCGCCATCTTCGAAGATGAGGATGTTGCTATAGATTTAGACATCCAAGCATTAGAAGAGATTTCTCTTTTCTTTAAAAAAGTAAGGGAAAAATATTCCGAGTACGAAGGTGATATGAAAGGAGTTGATTCGACTATGTTGGTTAAGCAAGTGCCGGGTGGAATGTTATCTAACTTAGAATCTCAGCTGAAAGCCAACAAACAGCAAGATAAAATTGAACTGGTAAAAGAAGAAATACCCAAAGTAAGAAAAGACTTTGGCTACCCTCCTTTAGTTACTCCGGCCTCTCAAATCATTGGAGCTCAAGCTCTTTTAAATGTTATGGGAAACGTGCGTTACGGCAATCTTTCAAACGAATCAAGAAATCTACTGTTAGGAAAGTATGGCGAACTTCCAGGCGAAGTGAATCAGGAACTTCTTTTGAAAGTCTCTTCGTTGGATCAGGAAATAAAGGAAGAAAATTCTGAAGATTTAATGACCATGAAAGAAGAACTTAAGAAATTATGCATCGAAAATGATTTAGAAGATCTTTCAGAAAATATAGAAATGCTACTAACGTATATCCTTTTCCCTAATATTGCTTTGAGATTTTTTAAAACTCTTCGATAAATTCAATGACCTTTATTGGCCTTATGTGCAAGAATTAGATTTTATGGAACAAAATTTTAAAGTTACAAACCTTGATCGAACATTTGGAGCTACTGTTACCGGCATCAAGCTTGCGGATATAGATGATAATACAACAAAAGATTTATATCGCCTCTGGTTAGAGAGATCTTTACTTATCTTTCCAGCTCAACACCTGACCAACGAACAACAAGTTAGATTTGCCGAAAGGTTTGGCAAACTGGAATTTGATCTTAGCCCTATAAGCAACGTCAGAACCGATGGCACCGTAAGAGACGCTAAAGATGATGATATCGTTAAGTCCCTTAGAGGCAACATGGAATGGCATCATGACAGTACTTACATGCCCGTTCAGGCTAAAGGGGCAGTGTTTACCGCTCACCAAGTCCCTTCCAAAGATGGACGGACAGGTTGGGCAGACATGACCGCTGCTTACGAGGCACTGGACCAAAGCATGAAGGATAAGATAGAAGAGCTTTCTGCTTATCATTCCTACGAATGGAGCCAGCAAGAAAGGTACGGTCATAAACCGCAAAGCGAAAGTGAATTTAATGGTTATGGATTTGATGTGGATCCAAAACCACTCAGACCTCTTGTAAAAATACACCCAGAAACGGGTAAAAAAACTTTAACGATAGGACGTCATGCCTACAAAATACCTGGACTTCCAGATCAAGAGGCCAGAGATCTTGTGAAGCACTTAGAAGACTTTGCTTGCCAAGAACCAAGAACTTACCATCACGCATGGACGGCTGGAGATGCTGTGATCTGGGACAACAGAAACCTCATGCATCAAGCTCAACCTTGGGACTTAACTGAGCCTAGAATCATGTACCATGCCCGACTTGAGGGCGATGCCAAAAGCGAGTCTGCTCTCAACTATAAATAGTTACTTTTTAACTAACAAACAGACTAAGTTTCTTTTTGTTGCAGTTTTCTTTCAGTTCGTAAAAACATAAAGAAACACCAGGTGGCCACTGCTGACAATACATGCCAAATACCATGAGCCTGGAAGAATCTGTCAGGGTCACAATAAGAACTGTCAGGTACACCGGTCAGCCAAATAGAGAAGGCTATTAAATAACTTGCTTGGCCTGCAAAGAACCACGGACTGTATTTTCTTCTGTAGCGAGGCGCTTGTGGAGACAATAGTGCAGGAATCCAAAACAACAGTACCCACCAGTATTTATCAAATTCAGCAATAATTTCTGTAGGAAAAATACCAAAAACCGCACAAACCACAAACCCAACAAGACCAGAAAGCCATCTGAATAGAGGCGACCAAAATCTATACAGCGCTTCCGATATACACCAAAGCCCGATAGATAAACCAAACAAATCAATGCCGATAGAGAAATCAAACCAACGCATGAGTCCATCAATTACAACTATGGCTATATAGACCGTAAAAAATGTCTTAACTGACCAGCGACCCATTTCTTTAACATTGATTAACCAAGGTAATAATATGTACATCACCATGCTAAGGTTATCTGCCCATTGACCCCAGTCTGTGTGCGTACCATGCATAAGCATGGATCCAGGTCCTAAATAAATAGCCGCTCCTGCGTAAAGCATAGAGATAGGAGTAAGACCATGGAATTGATTAGAATCCGCACTCCTGACGTCTTTAGACAACACCCAAAACATTAACAATCCAGTAATCATGAAGCCTAAGTTACTTAAAGCATTCACAGGTTCTCTGAACATGGATGTACTCACCCTCTCGCACCATCTTGAAGCTTCACCTATTACAGCACCAGGCTCTAAAGAAGGAATAACACCCATCAATCCTAGGAAAACATACAAAAGCATAAATCCAGCACTTATAGAGAAAGCAATTGGAAATGCTTTAGCTTGCCAATCATATCTATCTACAATTTTATCTTCCATAAATTAAAAATATTTAGTTAGTCGTGTTTAGTAAAAAAATTAACTATATCACTCTGATGAAAAAAGAGGGCATAAAGCCCTCTTCTTCCCTTCCCAGAAATTAGAGATCTTTAGGCAGTTCTCTTATCTGCAACCGCTGCAGCCCAGATCACTAGACCAAATAAAATCTTGTTAACAAAATCTGCTAGGTTATAAATAAGGTTTAGAGAACTTGCATCCACTGAACCCATTAAATAACCAAATACGTATCCTGCTGGATAAATCGCCCAACCTACAATAATGATCCACATCATTGTGGTGTAAGCAGTTTGAACTGATGGACTGGTTGTTAAAGCTGCTTCTTTGCCTTCTCCCATCCATAGTATGTAGATCATGTAAACCCAAAAAGCCACTCCTATAAGGAATGCTGGAAGAGCTGGCATAAGACCTGCTTCTCCTGCATAACCAAATACAAGCATCAGTAAAGAGCTCACGAATAATTTATAAAACAAAGATGCAGCAACTTCAGTTACCGCTCTTAGAATAAGATAAAACTCTGCCATGAGCAGTGGAACAGTTAAGAGCCAATCTATGTATCTAAATACTGTCGGTGTTTCTCCCGTGTCAATCCACACGCCACGCATGTAAAGATAATGCCAAAAAGCTATACCCGTTACCAACCCAGCGATAGTCAGTGAGGTTTTCCATTTTTCTCCTACGTTATCTCTTTCAATAAAAAAGAAAACAGTAGCTGCCAATAAAGCCGCTGTTACCAGCCAAAACGATACTCCCACAAAGTCATTTGCATCCAGGTCCCCTCCGCTAGCAGCAAAAAGAGGTGCTGCAATAAAGCTGGATAATATGATTAGAAATTTCATGTCTTACTCCCATATGAATGATTTAATAAATAGATAAAAATTAGATTTAATCTATTCTGGGCGTCCGAATTATCAACCTAAAAAACCGTGTCCGGTTATTTCGTCAAATTCAGCAAGACAGGTAAGTAAAAATAACGTCTTTTGGTAAATTCTTCAACTAAAAAATACGATTAATTAACTAATCGTATTTTTTAAGTTAATTTTTCAGGCATTAATGCAGAATAAACTAAAGATCTTAACTCCCTTCTGACTTGGTAGGTTGAAGAAGGAAGAAGCTGGGTCATGAAAATTATAACTACTTCTTCTTTGGGGTTAATCATGAAAACTGTACTTGCAGCTCCGCCCCATCCGTATTCTCCTATATCGCTTAGAGTCTGAGACTTAGCTGGATCTAACATCACAGAGAACCCCAATCCAAAACCTACGCCTGCGTATGGCGTTTCACTGAAAGCAGATTGACTCATTTCAGTTAAATCTTTTCCATCAGGCAAATGATTACAACTCATTAACTCTATTGTCTTCCTTCCTATTAAACGTTTCCCCTTAAACTCTCCTTGGCCAATGATCATTGAACAAAAGTTATAGTAATCGCTCATAGTAGAAAACAACCCACCTCCTCCAGATAATAATTTAGTGTTTAAAAAAGGAATTTCTAAAAGCTTGGGTTCGCTCTTGGGACTGTGCTCATATAATGAAGCTAATCTCTCTTTCTTTTCTTCCGGACAAGAGAATCCCGTATCGACCATTTCTAAAGGCTCAAAAATATTCTTTTTAAAATACTCATCAAGCTTCATTCCTGATAAAACTTCAACCAGGTAACCCAGAACATCGGTGGAAACTGAATAATTCCATTCGTCTCCGGGTGAGAACTCCAATGGCAGTTCAGCAAGAATATTAACCATTTCTTCTAAAGTGTCGGCTTGCTGTAATTTTGTTTTACGGTAAGCAGCATCAACGTTAGATTTGTACATAAAGTCATAAGTAAGACCTGACATGTGTGACAAGAGATCTCTGATTGTCATGTGTCTTTTAGGTCTAGAAGTTAAAAAGTTTGGATAAACACCTGATTCATAAACTCTCAGGTTCTTCCAAGAAGGTATGTACCAGTGCACCGGATCATCCAGTCTAAATAAACTCTTTTCAAATAATTGCATGATGGAGATGCTGGTGATCGCCTTAGTCATGGAGTAAATTCTAAATATGGCATCTTCTTGCATGGATTTATTATTCTCACGATCCATCAAGCCCAAAGAGTCCAAATAAGCTACCTCGCCTTTTCTTGCAACCAAGGTCAAAGTACCAACATACTTGCCATCCTTGACATAAGTTTCGTCTAAGTAGGACCTAATATTCTTTAAGACTTCTGAGTCTAAGCCTACAGATTCTGGGTTTACTGTTTTCATTTTTACCCTCCTAGATAAAGTGAAAGATGATACTAAATTTTTAATTAAAACCATGCAAGTTTCAGCAATAAAGTTTTCTCCTTACGAAAAAAAAGATTATTATTGTTTTATCGATAGAAAATTAAGGAATCAAAATGCATGACCTAGTTATAAGAAACGGAAAAATAGTTGATGGAAGTGGCAATGAATCATTCATGGGTGATATTGCAATTGATAAAGATCGTATAAGTAAAATAGGTCTGGTTGAAGGTCAAGGGGAAAAAGAAATTGATGCTAAAGGTCATCTTGTTACTCCTGGATGGGTTGATATACATACGCATTATGACGGGCAAGTCTGTTGGGATTCTTATTTAACCCCTTCTTGTTGGCATGGAGTTACTACAGTGGTGATGGGGAATTGTGGCGTCGGTTTTGCTCCTGTAAAGCCAGGAACAGAAGAATTTCTTGTTCAACTCATGGAAGGAGTTGAAGATATTCCTGGAGTGGCACTAAATGAAGGAGTGAGTTGGGACTGGGAGAGCTTTCCACAATACCTTGATTCCATTGGAAAAAATAATTATGCCATGGATATCGGTGCAATGATTGGGCATGGACCAATAAGATCGTACGTCATGGGAATGGATAGATGCCAAGGCAAAGAAGAAGCATCTGATGGTGAGATAGCAGAAATGGCGGAGATCACCAAAGAGGCCATAGAAGCAGGAGCTCTTGGTTTCAGTACTTCAAGAACTTACCTACATAGAGATAAATCTGGTGAGTACGTTCCTGGAACGGAAGCTAGCGCTAAAGAAATGAGAAAGATAGCGAATACTATCGCGGATCTAGGAAAAGGAACTTTGGAAATAGTTTCCGATTGGATGGATAAAGACGTTGAGCTGGACTGGATAAAAGAATTCGTAGAGGAATCTGATAGAACACTTACTTATGCACAAACAGGAGGTGACCCTTTTACAACTTGGAAATATTGTGAAGAAAATTTTTCTAAAGGTGTAAAAATTCGACCTCAATTCACCGGTAGACCAACTGGAATGTTGTTCAGCTTAGAATCAACCGTTCATCCTTTTATCGCACATCCTAGTTATGCAGAAATAGCTGATAAGTCATTAGAAGAAAAAGTGACTGCTATGAAAGACGAATCCTTCAAAGAGAGAATTCTTGCTGAGGAACCTGCTGTTGATAAGAATCATATGATCTACACCCTGATGACTGCATTTGATAAGCAATTCCCAATGGATCATATTCCTAATTACGAGCCGCCACTTGAAGCTAGCATTGCGGGTATAGCAAAAAGCTCTAACAAACCTGTCATGGAAGTGTTGTATGAAGAACTGCTTAAAAATGATGGTAAAACATTTGTTTGGGCCCCATTCGCACCCTACCCTGACCACAACCTGGATTTCTATAAAATGATTATGGAGTTTGAGAGCTCTGTAGCGGGTCTCAGTGATGGAGGCGCGCACTGCGGACTTATATGTGATGCCAGTATGCCGACTTGGAACATATCTCACTGGACTAAAGATAGAGTTAACGGAGAAAAAATACCGTTAGAGTTTCTTGTAAGAAAGCAAACCAAAGAGACTGCAGAAACTTTTGGTTTAATGGACAGAGGACAAATTAAAGAAGGCTACATGGCTGATATCAACATCATTGATCATGAGAATTTATGTGTTTATAAGCCGGAGATGGTGCATGACCTCCCTACCGGAAGCAGAAGGATCATCCAAAAAGCTGGTGGCTATATTGCTACCATAAAAAGTGGCGTGGTGACTTTCAAAAATGATGAAGCCACAGGTGAATTACCAGGAACTTTAATCAGAGGTGAGCAAGCAGCACACGCTTAAATCATGTCCTTCACAACGCCTGATTTATCAGATGAGAATCCTGATGCCTTAGCACTTCTGCCTATTCTCAAGAACCTAGGCGGAAGAAAATCCTTTCATGGTCAAATAGAAACTCTGAAATGCCCAGATGATAATTCTTTTGTAAAACAACTTTTAAACTCTGAAGGTAAAAAAAGAATTCTGATAGTGGATGCCAATGGAATTAATACAGTGGCTCTTTTAGGAGACATGATTGCAGAAGCTGGCGTAAAAAATAACTGGAGTGGTGTGGTTATCAACGGCTACATACGGGATGTTGATATCATCAAAACACTAGATATTGGAGTTCAAGCATTGGGCACCATGCCTGTGAGAAGTGAAAAGAAAAACCAAGGTGAGCTTGGAATAGATGTATCTTTCGGCGGTCTAACTTTTAAATCAGGGGACTACGTTTACGCTGACAATAACGGCTTGTTGTTAAGTAAAGAAGAATTGAAGCTTCCTTAAATAGATCTTAAGGCCTCTGTTATATCTCTTCTGGCAGCATTCCAAGCCGGGAACAATCCCCCTATCAAACCCACTATAAGAGCCAAGGTCATGCCTTGTTGAACGATTTCACCTGTAACTGCAAAAGCGAACGCTGTCTGCGTAAAGGAACCACCAGCCAAAGTGGAAACGGTGTATCCATTAAACAACGCATAAGCTATAGCCGCTCCAAGAAGACCACCTATAGTTGCTAAAATTAATGCCTCAATCATCAAAGACACCAGAACAGTAGAACCATTAAATCCTAGCGCTCTTAAAGTACCTATTTCAACCAATCGAGTAGAGACAGCGCTATACATGGTATTTAATGCAGCAAATACAGCCCCTACTGCCATGATATAGCCCACCACCTGTCCAAATATCTTTATTAGGTCTGAACCTGAAGCTTGGCTGTCGTAGAAATCTAATTCGGTCAAAACTTTTAACTCCAAACTTGGGTAATTTTCTATGTAGATACCTAAATCATCAAAACTCTCTTTACTTTCCAATCTAACGATCGCACTTGAAACAGAGCCTTCTCGTCTAAATATATTTTGCGTTATGGGTAAATCAGCCCAAACTTCTGATTCATGGACATCACCGCCAGTAGTGAAAATACCAACCACAGTGACGAAGCCGTCTCTTACTTTTATTTGGTCTCCTAGATCAACTCCTTCGTATTGGTCATGAGCTCCTTTACCTATAATCACCTCGGCAGTTCCGGTGTTAAAATTTCTTCCGCTTATAATCTCTAACTCAGGTCTGATTGTAAAACTGGTCTGTTGAACTCCCCTAAAAGGCAGGTTCGATGTCGACTCTGCTCCTTTCTTTTTCAAATCAATAATCGCATAAACTTCACCAGCGACAAGAGGGTCTCCGTTTTCTTCTTTGACTCCTGGTGAATTCAAAATGATGTCAACTTCCTGCATTCCAAGTCCACTACTAAGTTCTGAACTGGATCCATCCCTTAGAATTATCACCCTGTCTTCTTGTCCCGTATTGGATATTGTTGAATTAAGCCCTTCTCCCATGGCCAAAAGAGAAACCATCACTGCAACTGAGCCTGCGATACCTACAATAATGACAATAGAAGCACCTGAGCGCTGAAGCACGCTTTGTAGGTTCATTTTTGTTATGGAGAAAACCTGTCTAATAAAACTCATATTAATTTTTCCTTAAAGCGTCTACTACGTTTAATCTCATGGCTGAATAAGCTGGAAATAATCCAGATACAGTAGCAGTTAACAAAGCCAATGCTATAGCGCTTAGAACTATAGAAAATGAAAACTCTATTTGTCCTGCAAATCCTAACGCAACTCCCGAAAAGAATGGAAACAAAGCAAAAGCCAACAAAACACCGATTGCGGCACCTATCAAACAAATCAGCACTGATTCCATCAAAACAAAAATCATAATCAACGCATCGGGATACCCGATTGATTTGAGCACACCTAATTCATTGGTTCTTTCTCTCACGGCTTGACTCATGGTGTTAGCTGTTAAAAGAAGGATGGTAAAAAATGAGGCTGCTAGAACTGAATTAATTATGAAGCCAATATCCCCTACTTGTTCAGCAAACATTCTGCTAAATGCCTCTTCAGTTGATGTTTTTGTTTCATCAGGGGAATTAGCAAACAAACTATCTATATCCTTTGCTATTAGCTCTGCTTGATTTGGATCACGAATTTTTACGGAAAATTGTCCTACCAATCCTTTCTCAAAAGCGCGAGATTCATCGAAATATTTCCAATTAATATACGCTTCGTCTTGTGCTCCACCATTTGCATTTGTGAACGTTCCAACTAAATCAAATTCCCAGTTATTACTGTTGTCATCCTTTACCCAAATGTCTCCGATAATGGGAATTCTGTCTCCAATTTCCCAACCGTATTTCTCAGCTGTATCAGCCCCAGCAATCATTCCTTGTATGTTTCTGGAAAAGGCTTCTTTTCCTCCTTCGCTAACAATGAATTCAGGAAATATATCGAAATAACTTTCAGGCACAGGCCACTTAGGGAAAAAATTAGCCCGATCAATATACGTTCCTCCAAACCATTGGCGCCAGGCAACTGTTTCGACACCCTCGAGGGCTTCTATCCTATTGGCATAAGACATGGGCATGGCTTGCGTAAAAGAAAGCTTGGATGAAACTACGAGTCTGTCTTTACCGGCGTAATCTACTTCACTTGTGAAGGCTACTGCTACCGATCTTCCTAAAGAGAATAATAAAAAAGCGGTGGCTATGGAAGCTATGGTCATAAACGTCCTGACTTTTTTTCGAGTCAATGCCGCTCTTACTATGGTCCAATATTTCATGATTAACCTTCCCTCAAGGCATCTACTACCTTTAATCTTAATGCTTGATGCGCTGGGACTGCCGCAGCCATAAACGCAATGATTAATGCAATCAAGCTAGCTCCTAGAACTGTTGATGCGCTCAAGGAAAGGATATCTCCCATTAATCCTCCGCTGGCTGCATCTATTGCTGGGATTAGAATTAAGGTGAAAAGGAGACCGACTAGTAGTGCACAAAAACAGATAGTTAGCGCCTCAAGAATAACGGAAATGAAAATAGTCACATCTTTATATCCTAAACACTTTAAAACTCCAATATCATTTGTTCTTTCTCTGATGGACTGTGCCATGGTATTCCCTGACACAAGTAAAATAGTAAAGAATACAGCTAGCAGGATGGCGTTGATTATTAACTCAATATCACCAATTTCACCTGCCATCTCGACTGCGATAGCAGATTCTGGACCAGACCTGGTTGCGTAAGAAGAGTTCATGTATCTTTCATCTATAATCTTACTAATGTCCGCCCCTGAAGATGCATCTGAAACCTTAGCCATAATCATACCAATAGTTCCTTTTTGATTTAATCTTGCTTCGTCAAAACTATCCCAATTGATAACAGCACCCATTTCATCGCCTTTGATTTGTTTAGCTGTGTAAAACCCTACAACTTGGAAAGACCAATCATAAGACCCATCCGAATTCATTGAATTGGATTTTATAGCTAAGATATCACCAATTTCTAAACCTTTGGTCTCAGCCATTAATTTTCCTACTATGGTTGCATTAGGATTGCTATTCATTTCATTAAGAGCTTTTTCGTCGGTTTCAAAACGATCATATACTTCAAAAAAGTTGGGGCTAACAGCATAGACCACGCCATCCATCATGCTTTCTATAGAGTTAGACATTAGAAAGTCCATGATCATGACTTGTTCAACTCCTTCAATCTCTTCAACAAAAGAAACATGAGAATAAGGTAATTTTCCTAACGGATTGTATCTTGGCATTACTATGATGTTCTCTGCACTCAAACCATCAACACCTTGTGTGAAAACTGCTCCAAATGTATTTAATGTTCCATACAACCAAAAGGCGATGAACATCGACATGATGGTGAGAAAAGTTCTGAGCTTTTTCCTGACCAGACCTATCCTAATAAGGGTCCAATACATTAGTTAGTTAGCTTTCCTTTATCTAGATGCAGGGTTCTTTTAGCAGATTCAGCTGCCACCGGATCGTGAGTTACCATAAGAATGGTTTTGCCGTGTTCTCTGTTGAGTATTTGAAGAAGGTCTAAAATCTCTGTGGCTGTGTTCCTGTCTAAATCTCCCGTTGGCTCATCGCAAACCAATATATCGGGGTCTGAGACTAACGCTCTTGCTATAGCAACTCTTTGCTGTTGTCCTCCGGAAAGTTCATTTGGCTTGTGACTTCCCCTGTCTGACAAACCAACCACATTTAAGGCCGTTGAAACATGTTCCTTTCTTTGCGAGCCGGAAAGATTCGTTAACAGAAGAGGTATTTCAACGTTTTTATTTGCTGTTAGGACAGGCAATAGGTTATAAAATTGGAATATAAAACCCACATTATTAGCCCTCCAATCACTCAAAGAAGAGGCATTCATCGTCTCTAAATGCTGTTCGTTTATTACTATCTCTCCGGAAGTTGGTGTATCCAAGCCTCCAATTAGGTTCAGTAAAGTAGACTTACCGGATCCTGACGGACCCATTAATGCCAAGAAATCACCTTGTTGAACTTCCAAGCTTAAATCATCTAAAACCACTAAAGTTTCCTCTCCTCTTTTGTACGTTTTATTGACTGAATTAACTGCTATGAGACTGCTCATTTTTTCCCTCTTTAATTTATTGTTACTTTTTGATTATTTTCTAATTCGTAGTCAAATCTAGCTACGACTTTGGAACCTGTTGCTAAGCCAGAAGTGACTCTGGCGTAATTATTTGTTTCTTCGGCAACCACCACTTCACTGAGTTTTAACTTACCATTCTCAACTATTAGTACATAGTTTGTGTTGTTTATTTCACCTACAGCATTCAAGGGAACCATAACTCCCTCTTTCTTGGCTTGTTTTTCTACTTTTTCTACCTTCCTCAAGAAAGAAACTCTCGCACCCATATCAGGTAAAACTCTTTCATCTTTTTCCAATAAACCTATTCTTACTTTTACGGTTGCTTTGTTTCTATCTGCAGTAGGAATAATGGCAATTACGTTCGCAGGTATATCCCATTTTGGGTACGCATTTAGATTTGCAACCGCAGGCTGACCGGCAACAACTCTATTGATAAAAGCTTCATTTACGTCCACTTCAACTTCAAGAGAATCCATATCGACAATCGTGCATATTCCTGATCTAGTGAAACCGCCTCCCGCTGAAACAGGCGAAACCATCTCTCCTGGTTGCGCGGCTTTATAAACCACGACACCACCAAAAGGAGCCCTTACCTGCATGTCAGACACAAATTGTTTTCTAACCGTGTAGAGCGCTTCAAGTGAGTCCATACTGGCTCTGGCAGCATCCAAGGATGCTTGACTAGCTAATTGGCCTTCAATCAGTTCATATGTTCTATCAAAAACTCTTTTTGCTTCTTTAAACTGAGCTTCTGCGTAATTCATTTCAGCAACGTAAGTGCTGTCATCCAATTGTGCTAATATTTGACCTTCTTTAACCACGTCACCCTCTTCAATAAAGACTTTCAAAACTTTTCCAGTAATCTTAGAGGAGACGGTAGCCTGTCTTCTTGCTGTTACGTAACCGGAAGCATCAAGAATACTTGAGGCGGAGGTGTCATTTTGGTTAATTTCTTTAACCGTAAAAGTGGTAACTTCCACTGGTTCTTCTGAGGTAAAAAATAACCACCCAAAGACTATTGCGACTGAAATGGCTCCTAATATTCCATACCTAACAAGAGGAGTCATAGGTTCCTCAGAAGGAGGAGCTGTTCGATCAATCTTAAGATTGTTCAGAAGGTCTTTTTTATCACTCATTATCTGATTTGGCTGTATTTTATATGTAACGTAAACTTAACATTATACACTAGAGAAATAAAAATTATGCTCAGTGGTTGTCTTTTATAATGTTTCATTTTAATAAATCTCTCTAGGTATTTTTTATGCCCTGATCAATGATCAAGGCCAGAGTCTTAACAAAGTCGTCAGTATGTATTTGTTGTCCTGGCAAGTCAA
>Ga0209308_10000528_pt1 | contig 38671 bp, 42 predicted proteins | sample COGITO_mtgs_1204_3_FD_184806 | JGI IMG/M metagenome (GOLD analysis project Ga0209308, IMG submission 184806) | Pelagic marine microbial communities from North Sea - COGITO_mtgs_120405 (SPAdes) (version 2) | ecosystem: Environmental > Aquatic > Marine > Epipelagic ... | reverse complement strand
TTGTTGAAAAAGAGCCCAGTCAAAAAAGATCAGATCTTGTCAAAAAATTAAAAACAAACAAAATTCTAAGAGTTCCAGGAGCATACAATCCCTTAACAGCAAAATTAATAGAAGAGATTGGTTATGACGCTGTTTATGTTTCTGGTGGAGTTATGGCAAATGATTTAGGATTTCCAGATATTGGTTTAACTTCTTTACAAGATGTAAGCACAAGATCATATTTGATATCAAGAGTAACAAGTTTGCCTACTATTGTAGATATAGATACTGGATTTAAATCATGTGAGGAAACAATAAAAACTTTTGAAGAGTTTGGGGTTGCAGCAGTACATTTAGAGGATCAAGTAGAACGTAAAAGATGTGGTCATCTTGACAATAAAGAACTAATTTCTACAGATGCAATGGTTAAGAAAATCAAGGAATGTGTTGCAGCAAAACAGGATGAAAATTTTAAGATAATAGCACGATCTGATGCGAAAGGTGTTGAAGGCATAGATAAAATGATAGATAGATGTAAAGCTTATATTGATGCCGGTGCAGAAATAATTTTTCCTGAAGCTCTTCATGATGAAAAAGATTTTGAAAAAGTTAGAAAAGAACTTTCTTGCTATTTATTAGCTAATATGACTGAGTTTGGTAAGTCTAAACTTTTCAACTATAAAGAGTTAGAAAATTTTGGATATAACATAGTAATTTATCCAGTAACGACACAAAGATTAGCAATGAAAAGCGTAGAAGATGGCCTAAGGGACATTTATGCTAATGGACATCAGAACAATATTATTGATAAAATGCAAACTAGAAAAAGATTATATGAATTAGTTGAGTATGAAAAGTATAACTCACTAGATGAAAAAATTTATAATTTTAATACAGATGGGCACGAATAATGAGTGATGAAATAAAAAAAGGTTTATTAGGAATAGTTGTTGATGAAACTGAAGTTTCTAAGGTTATGCCTGAAATTAATTCACTTACATATAGAGGCTATGCAGCTCAAGATTTATGCGAAGCGTGCAGATTTGAAGAAGTAGCTTATTTGATACTAAATAAAGATCTTCCAAACTCAATTCAATTAAATAAATTTGAAAAACAAGAAAAAAATGAAAGAGAATTATCAAAAAATTTATACGACATAATAAAACATATGCCCAAAAAGTCTCATCCAATGGATGTAGCAAGAACAGCTGTTAGTGTTATGGGGCTAGAAGATAAAGAAACACAAGACTCATCTCCTGAGGCAAATATGAGAAAAGCTTTAAGAATTTTTTCAAAAACTCCTACGGCTTTAGCAGCCTTTTATAGAATTAGAAAAGGAAAAAAAATTATTAAACCTAAACAAGATTTAACTTTTGCAGAAAACTTTTTTTACATGTGTTTTGGAAAAGTACCACAAAAAGAAATTGTAAAAGCCTTTGACGTATCTTTAATTTTATATGCTGAACATAGTTTTAATGTTTCAACTTTTACTGCAAGAACTATAACTAGCAGTCTATCAGACATACATGGTGCTATCACTGGAGCTATTGCTAGTTTAAAAGGTCCCTTACATGGGGGGGCAAATGAAGAAGTAATGCATATGATGAATAAAATTAAAAAACCAGAAAATGCTCATAAATGGATTAATGATGCTTTAGATAATAAAGATGTTGTTATGGGTTTTGGTCATAGGGTCTATAAAAGTGGAGACTCAAGAGTTCCCACAATGAGAGAGTATTTTGGAAAAGTAGCTAAAATCAAAAAAGATAAAAAATTTGAAAAAATTTATGACATTGTAGAAAAAGTAATGATTGAAAGAAAAGATATTCATCCAAACGTAGACTACCCTACTGGTCCAACTTATCACCTAATGGGTTTTGATACAGATTTTTTTACACCAATATTTGTAATTTCAAGGATTACAGGTTGGTCAGCTCATATAATGGAACAGCACTCTGCTAACAAACTAATCAGGCCTTTAGCCAGCTACAAAGGTAACAAACATAGAAAAGTAATTCAATTAAATCAAAGATAGTCTCTCTATAAATTAAAATTTTATCATTTTATATAATTCTAATTATTGTTATAAAGTATCCTTATGTTGTTCAAACAGTTATTTGATAAAACATCAAGCACATTTACTTATTTAATTGCATCATCAAAAGGTAGAGAGGCCTTAATTATTGATCCTGTTTTGGAAAATGTAGATATATATATAAAACTTCTAAAAGAATTAGATTTAAAATTAGTAAAAGTGATAGACACACATATACATGCAGATCACATTACTGCTGCATCAAAGTTAAATGAAAAAACTAATTGTTCTACTATTATGGGAGAGCATACTCCAGCAGAGTCAGTTCAAATTAAAGTAAAAGATGATGAGATCATTAAAATTGATGATTTAAATTTTAGGGCCATTTATACACCTGGTCATACTTCTGATAGTTATAGTTTTTTGATGAATAATTATTTATTCTCAGGAGACACTTTGTTAATTAATGGTACTGGAAGAACTGATTTTCAAAATGGAAACTCTAGAGATGCATATAATTCAATTTTTAATAAATTACTAAAACTACCCGAGGAAACACTTTTGTATCCAGCTCATGATTATAATGGTAAAAAAGTAAGTTCTATAGGTCAGGAAAAAAAATTTAATCCTAGATTACAAGTTAACAGCGAAAATGAATACGAAGAAATAATGAATAATTTAAATTTACCAAAGCCAAAGTTAATGGATATCAATGTTCCTAGAAATATTAAATTAGGTGCTTTTGTCTAAATTGAAGATTTTATAGCTTTATAAATTAAATCTTTACTTGTTTCACCAATACTCCGATAAACTTCTTTATTATTTTTAAAGATTAAAAGCGTAGTTTGATATTGAACGTTTAGTAACTTAGAGATTTCTTTATTTGTTACTTCAAATGTAAGGTATTCAATATTGTCAAATTCATTTTTTGCTTTATTTAAAACTTTCATTTGACTAGCACAAGATGAGCAATACTTCATCCAAGAGCTTACTACTACAACCTTACCCTCAGATTGTGCTTTATCAAACAATTCTTTATTAAAAGTAGTTTTTTTTTCTAGTGCATTAGCACTAAAAGAAAGTATAAAAAAAATGAATATAAAAAAATTTTTCATGTAACCTTATACAACAAATATTAAAAACCAGTAAGATGCTAATCCTGAAAAAATTGTCGCAATAATGTTTCTAGTAAGAATTCCAACAATCATTGCAATAAATGCACCTAAAATTTTAGGATTATCCTCTATTTGTATTGATCCTGTATTATCTAAAAAAATAGCTGGAAATATAATTGCAGGAAAAATTGCTGAAGGTACATAAGATAAAACTTCTCTTATTCTATCATTAAACATTTCTTTTTTTAAAAGTGCTATCATTGAAAATCTTGTTAAAAAAGTTATCAACCCACAATAAATAATTAAAGTCCAATCACTCATTGTTTTTTTATCATTTTTGTTAAAATTAATGCAGTAACTAATCCCGCAAAAGCAGCTACGATTACATAAGCTTTATAAGGAATGTAATTATACCCAAACATAGCTACTAAACCTGAAACTAAAATAACAATCACATTAATAATTTTTCTAAAATCATTTACTAAAATTGCTAAAAAGGTTAAAGGCACTGCAAAACTTAAACCAAGTTTCTCTGGTATTGCTGAACCTAATATAATTCCTAAAAATGAAGTGGTTTGCCAGACAACCCAACATGTGAACCCTCCACCAACTAAATGAAGATATTTATTTTTATTATTATTTTTTTTAAAATATTTATTTGATATTGCAAAAGCCTGATCAATTAAAAAGTATGAAATAATAATTTTCCAAACTAACTTTAAGTCTGATACATGTTCGGAAACAACTGCACCATAAAGTAAATGTCTTGAGTTAATTGCTCCAACAGAACTTATGATAATTAAGGATGAAGCACCTCCTGAAAATAATTGCAAAAGAATTATTTGAGATGCTCCACCAAAAACTATTAAAGACATTCCCATTGCAACTAATGGACTGAGTCCTACATCTATTGCTAAAATACCATATATCAAACCAAACGGGACTACAGGTATCATTAATGGGCTAACATCAATTATGCCTTTTAAAAAAATTTTGAAATTGCTATTCATTTTTAAAGGTTTTTATTAGAAACAAACTATATGATCAATATGAATAGGTCTTTTAATACCAAATTTTTCATCAACCTCATGTTGATGAATATGATGGGAGTGAACAAATACAGGTATTAATTTACTGCTTTCTGTTTTTAAGGTGTAAATAAAGTTTGTACCTCTAAATTTTCTATCTACCACTTCTAGTTTTAGATTGCTTTTATCGTCATGTTCTAAATCTTCTGGTTGCAACAAAAGTTTTACTTCAGATCCTTTTGGGTAATGTTTTATAAAGTTACCAGTTATTGTGCCTAAATCTTTATTTTCTAAGCTATTTTCTCCAGTAACTTTGGCAGGTATTAAGATTCCTCTATTGAGAAAATTTACAACTTCTACTGAGTTTGGAAAATGATAAACATTGTATGGATCATCATATTGCTTCAAATGGCCATCTAAAATTATTCCACATTTTGTTCCAAGATAAAAAGCTTCATAAGAGTCATGAGTGACTATAATTGTTGTTATTTTTTGCTCTGTTAATATTTGTTTTAACTTTACTTGGATTTCTTCTTTGAAACTTTGGTCTACATTAGATAATGGCTCATCTAATAATAGTAAATCAGGATTAGACAATAAAGCTCTTGCTAGTGAGGCCCTTTGAGCTTCACCAGAACTAATTTGATGAGGAAACTTATCTATAACATGATCAATATGAAGAAATTTAATAAGATCATCAATTTCTATCCCTTTTTTCTTTTTATTTCGCTCTGCACCAAATTTAATATTTTCCAAAACATTATAATGAGGAAATAATGAGTTATCTTGAAAAGCCATTGAAATATTTCTATTTTCAGGTTCGATGTGGCTATCATTAGAAGATAACACTTTGTCTTTTAATATAATTGTTCCTGAGTCAATTTTTTCTAGACCAGCAATAGTTCTTAAAATAGTAGTTTTACCGATTCCAGAGGGTCCTAACAAACAAACTATATCGCCTTCATTTTCTATATTTAAAGAAACATTATTAACTTTATTTTTTTCACTTGCCCTAAAAGTTACGTTGTTAATTTCAAGAAAATTTTTAGTCATATTTTAATCTTTAAGAATATATTTAGATGTAATCAATATAAATAAACTTGCAATAAGTATAAGAAATAATGATGGTGCAGCAGCAGCTTCTAGTAAGTCTTGAGATGCAAAAACATAGGCTGTTGTTGCAAAAGTCTCAAAATTAAAAGGCCTCATTATTAAAGTTATTGGCAATTCTTTAATAATTTCAATAGATATTAATATTCCAATTAGTAGCATTGAATTTTTTAAATATGGAATATGAATATTTTTGAAAGTTTTAAATTTAGAATATCCAAGCAAATATGCGCTTTCATCTATTGAATAACTTATTTTTAAATAACCAGATTTAATACCATTGCTTGCTAGAGAAAAAAATCTTATAAAATAAACTATAACTAGTCCAAAAATAGAGCCTATAAAAATTGACTTAATTGTCTTAAATCCAAAAATATCAATAATATTATTATCAAACCAAGAAATAAAAGTAATAAAAGCAACAGCCAATATTATTCCTGGTATTGCATAACCTGATATAGAAAATGTTGTTAATACTTCAAGAAACTTACTTCTAGACACTCTATTTCCATAATTTGAAATAAAAGCAAAAGAAATTAATACAATACTTGATAAAATTACTAATAAAATTGTATTTAAAAACAATTCTACTAAATTTAAGTCAATTAAGTGCTTTGGAAAAATAATTGTCCAATAAAGCATTTGCAAAACTGGAAATAAAAAACTTATAAAGAAAATAATTGCACAGAATTTAAAAGCAAAAAATGATTTAAGTCCTTTTAGTTTTATTAATGTTTTTGACTTAAATCCTCCTTTAGATGGAGTATGGTATTGTGCTTTTTTTCTTGATAAATTCTCTAAGACTAACAGTCCTAGTATAAAAATTAACAAATAAAATGATAATCTATTTGCTAAAGTAAGGTCATCAAATGAAATCCATGCATTATAAATTCCAGTTGTAAGTGTTGATATTCCAAAAAAAGATACTGCTCCAAAGTCTGACAAGGTTTCCATGGCAACAAGTGATAATCCAGCCACTATTGCAGGTCTTGCTGATGGAAGTATTATCTTAAAAAATGATTTTTTCTTTGAAAAGCCAAGGTTTTTTCCAAGCTCTATTAAATTTTGTGATTGGTAATGAAAAGATGCTCTAGTTAAAACATAAACATAACCAAATAACGAAAATGATATAGAGATAATAGCGCCCATCATTCCATCAAATTTTGGTATAAAAATATTGTAATTACCTTCCCCAAATAAACTTTTTAAAATTGAAAAAGCTGTGCCATAATTTTCAAAAAATGCTGTTAAAGAATAGGCATATATATATGCAGGAACTGCAAAAGATAAAATCAAAACCCATTTAAAAAAGTTTACACCTGGAAAATCGTAAAATGAAACCAAGTATGCGCATCCAACACCGATTACAAATGTTAAAATTAAAACACCTGTTAATAATACAAAAGAATTAAAAATATAATCATAAAGAAAAGTATTTTTAAGAATCAAAGAGTAGTTTCCCGTTGTTTCAAAAAAACTACTAAAGACAGTAACTATAGGAATAGCTACAACAATAGATATTAAAAAAGAACTAAAATACCAAATATTTATTTTTTTACCCATTTTTACCCACGTACTAATAACATTAAGTAGGGTAAATGACTTAATATTAAAAGTACGCTGTGTTATAACCTCTTTATTTCCATTTTGCTGACAACATTAATTCTAATGCTGCAGCTTGGTTTTTTCCATAATTTGCTACTTTTGTTTCTAAGTCTTGTTTAAATCCAAGACCCATTTGTTTAACTAACGGATGAGGTTTCACACCATCAATCATTGGATATTCAAATGTATTATTAACTATGTGCTGTTGTGCTTCTTTAGTTAATAAAAACTCAAGTAATTTTTTTGCATTTTCAGGATTAGGTGCATTTTTTAATACTCCACCTCCACTAATATTCATATGAGTTCCTCTATCTCCTTGGTTAGGAAAAAAAGGTAAAACTTTTTTGGCAGCTGCTTGTTGCTCTGCTCCTTTTTTTCCAGATAACATTAAAGCTAGATAGTATGTATTAGCTACTGCTAAATCAGCTTCACCTGCTGCTACAGCCAAAATTTGTGCTCTATCATTTCCCTTAGAGTCTCTAGCCATATTAGCAACTACACCTTTTGCCCATTCAGCTGTTGCTTTTTTTCCGTTATTTTTAATTAATGATGCTACAAGAGATTGATTATAAATATTATTAGATTTTCTAATAACTATTCTTCCTTTCCATTTTGAGTCAGCTAAATCTTCGTAGGTCATTCCATTAAGATCATTTGCATTAACTCTTTCAGGAGAATAATAAATTATTCTTGCTCTCTTAGCTATTCCTGTCCATTTTGAAGTTCTAAAGTTTGATGGAACTGCGGCTTTAATAGCTGGTGTTAAAGAGTTTTGAAACATTCCTTTTGAAGCAAATGCACCTAACCTTCCTGCATCAGCTGTTATGTAAAGGTCAGCTTTTGAGTCGGTACCTTCTTCAGTTATTCTTTTTTGTAGTGCTTTATCTTTTCCAGATATTATGTTTACTTTAATTCCTGTTTTATCTGTAAATTTTTGATAAAGCTGAACATCTGAATCGTAATGTCTTGCACTGAAAACATTAACTTCTTTAGCTAGAGCAAAAGTTTCAAAAAAACTTAATGCCAATATAGTAAATAGTATTTTTTTCATTTATTGTTATCTTTCTTTACCCTAGTTAATTTAGAATGCTTATTATTTGCATTGCGAATGATTATCAATCGCATATAATGTCGCACAAAGCAAATAAAAAAAGGACCCCTTTTAAAGGATCCTATTTTTTATAACAACAACGATTGAGGTGAGTTTAAAATTGTTCTGACTCTGTTGAGCCTTTCATAGCAGTAGTTGAGCTTTGCCCAGAACTAATAGTATTTGATACAGCATCAAAGTATGTTGTTCCTACTTCTCTTTGATGTTTAACACTTGTGTATCCGTCTTTTTCTCTAGCAAATTCTAATTGTTGGATTTTAGAATAAGCGGTCATGCCATCCTTTTTATATTTTTCTGCAAGTTCAAAAATCGCAATGTTTTGAGTATGAAATCCTGCAAGTGTAATAAATTGAAATTTATATCCCATCTCACTAATTTTTTGTTGGAATGTAGCTATCTCTGCATCTGATAAATGTTTTTTCCAATTAAATGATGGAGAACAATTGTAAGCAAGTAATTTTCCAGGAAATTTTTCATGAATAGCATCAGCAAATTTTTTGGCTTCTTCAAGATTTGGTGTAGCTGTTTCACACCAAATTAAATCTGAATAAGGCGCATAAGCTAATCCTCTTGAAATAGCTTGATCTATTCCATGTTTTACATAAAAGAAACCCTCGGGAGATCTTTCGCCAGTTAAAAATGGCTTGTCATTTTCATCATGATCATTTGTAATTAATTTTGCAGCATTGGCATCTGTTCTTGCTAGAATGATTAATGGTACATCAGCTATATCAGCTGCTAATCTAGCAGCTTTTAAGTTTTTTATCATAGTGCCAGTCGGAACTAAAACCTTTCCACCCATGTGACCACATTTTTTTTCACTAGCTAATTGGTCCTCAAAGTGAACACCCGCTGCACCAGCTTTAATAAATTTTTTTGCTAATTCAAACACATTTAATGGTCCACCAAATCCTGCTTCACCATCAGCAATTATTGGCAACATGTAGTCTGTTCTATCTTTTGATTTCATATCGCCATCTTGAATTTCCATATGTTGAATTTGATCTGCTCTAATTAAAGCGTTATTCATTGACTCAACTAATTTTGGTGCACTATCATATGGATATAAAGACTGGTCAGGGTACATTTCCCCCGCACTGTTTGCATCAGCTGCCACTTGCCATCCACTTAGATATATTGCTTTTAATCCTGCTTTAGCATGTTGAACTGCATGATTACCTGATAAAGATCCTAAAGTGTTAATATAAGGTTCTGAATTTAATAAATCCCACAATTTTTTAGATTGATGTTTGCACATAGAGTATTCAATCTTTATTGAACCTCTTAATCTTTCTACCTCCTCTGGAGTATAATCCCTTTTAATTCCCGCAAATCTTTTTAAGTCGTATGAGATATTTTCTGCACTCATTTAGTTTATGTCCTTTACTGTTATGAAAATATGAATAAGTTGAACGTATTAATTGCCATCGTTGATTTGATCAACAAGAGCTTCCATTCCACTTGAGCCCCAATCACAATGGTCATCTCGCATATAGATACCTTTCTCATTATGCGCTGATAAATCCTCTTTTTTTATGATTTGAGCATCATTTTCTGTGTTTTTATATTTTTCGTTCATGTAAATTTTATAATTTACTAAATTTACAAAATCTACAAAAAATCGAAAAATACTTGTAAAATAACAAAATTTATTGTAAATTTAAATTTACAAAATTTACAAATAGCAAATATGAGTCAATTAAATGCAAAAATAGGTCCAAAAATTAAAGCTTTTAGAAGGCAGCTAGGATTGCAAGCAAACAAGCTTTCTGAGGAACTGGGTATTTCTCCAAGCTACCTAAACTTAATTGAAAGTGGAAAAAGAAAAATAGATGGTGATTTGCTGTTAAAGGTTTGTGATAAATTAAAAATTGAGCTTTCAGACTTAACATCGAAAACAGATATAAATTTAGAGAATACGATCTCTGAAATACTTGATGATAAATTATTTGAGGATTTAGATATTTTGGGTCCAGAAGTAAAAGATTTAGTTGGCACTAATCCAAAAATTGGTAGAGCATTTGTAAGACTCGGAGACATTTTAAAAAAAAAAGACCACGAACTTATTAATAAAATAGAAAAATTATCTGGCAAAATAGTAGATAATAGAAAAAATTCTTTTCCAGGTGAAGTAATTTCTGATTTTCTTCAAGAAAATAAAAATTATTTTCCAAAACTTGAGAATTTTGCAAATAATGTTTTTGAAATAATTCAAAAGAATAATAGAACAAGGTATATTGCTTTGTGTGAATATCTAAAAACAAAATACTCTATAACAGTTAAGGATATCATTCCTGAGGAAGACAAACCTTTTTCAAAAATTTTTAATAAAAATAAAAAAGAACTTTTACTCAGTGATTACAACTCATTAGAAACAAAAAAACTTCATGCGGCTGCACAGATAGCACAAGAAGGTGCTTTAGAAATTATTAATGAATATTTATCAAAATTTAGTTTTCCTTCAGATGAGTCTAAACGCTTAACTCAAGTAGCATTATTAAATTATACGGGTGCTGCAATTTTAATGCCATATAAACCTTTTCATTCAGAGTGTAAAAAATTAAAATATGACTTAGAACTTTTACAAAATACTTTTGCTACTTCGTTTGAGCAAGTTGCTCATAGAGTTACTTGTTTACAAGATCCGAAACTTCCAGGTATACCCTTTCACATGTTGAGAGTTGATATGGCTGGGAATATTTCAAAAAGATTTTCATTATCTGGAATAGAAATTCCAAGATATGGTGGTGCATGTCCAAGATGGAATGTTTATTCAGCTTTTACAAGACCAGGAGTGATACAAGCAGCCGTTAGTAAAATGACGAATGGAGAAAAATATGTTTGTATTGCTAGGACTGTTGAAAAAGGTATTGGTAGATTTGGAAGAACAAAAAGTATTTTATCGATTGGATTAGGGTGTGATGCCAAATATGCAAAAGATTTTGTTTATACAGAAAATATTAATGTAAGTGATAAAACTTCTGAAATTCCTATTGGTGTATCTTGTAGAACTTGTGACAGATTAGACTGTTCTCAAAGAGCATTTCCACCTTTACATAAAAAATTTGATGTTGATATTAATTCAAGAGGAGTTTCAGTATACGTTAATGATAAATCTAGCTAATTAAGATTTCCAATCACCAATTTTACTAAATAAAAAATTTCTAAATGCTGTTACTCTTGCGTTATTTTTAAGGGATTGAGGGTATACGAAGTGCGCTTCTGTAATTGGTCCCTCTGAATTAGGAAGCACCTTAATTACATTATTGGAATTAGAAACTAAATATTCTGGAAGTGCTGCTAGACCAACACCAGTTTCGACAGCTAAAAGTAAACCCATAACACTATTAACTTTCATTATTGATTTTCTCTTTTTTCCATCTTTAACACCAAGTTTAAGAGCCCAATCAGGATTATAAACTGGAGATGGCGCTCCTTTTCCAAATGAAATAAATTTATGTTTGTTAAGGTCTGCAATAGTTTTTGGCATCCCGTATTTTTCTAAATACTTATTCGATCCATAAACAAAATATTTAATATCAATCAATTTTTTTTGAATATAATTAAGCTGTTTAGGTCTTCTCATAAAAATACCAATGTCAGCTTGTCTTGTGCTTAAATCTAATTCTTTATCATCAAAAATCAATTCAACCTCTATTTCTGGATTTAAATTCATAAATTCTTGAATTCTAGGTGTAAGCCAATGAGTCCCGAAGCTTCTAACAGTAGTAATTGTTAATTTTCCAGTAGGTTTGTTTTTTTGATCCCCCAACGAAGTTTCAACTTCTTTAAGCTTACTAATGACTTCATGCGCTGTTTTATACACATACTCACCATTTTCTGTTAATGTTAGTCCTCTTGCGTGTCTTTCAAAGAGTTGAACTTTAAGATCCTGTTCTAGTGATTGGATTTGTCTACTTATAGCTGATTGACTAAGATTCAAATTGATTGTTGCATTAGTAAAGCTACCAGCTTCAGCAACTGCATGAAATATTTTTAATTTGTCCCAATCCATTTATTTATTAAGATCAACTATGTATCTGCCTGATGTTTCACCTTTAAGCATTTTTGGATATACATCTATTAAATCCTCTAAGTTTAAAATTTTAACAGACTCTTCCAATTTATCAAAATCAATAATATTTTTAACTTCACTCCAAACGAATTCTCTTCTTTCGATTGATGCCGTTACAGAATTAATTCCCCAAAGTTTTACTCCTCTAATGATAAAAGGCATTACAGTTGTATTTAATTTATAATCAGCTGCATTTCCACAAGCTGCAACAATTCCATTGTCTCTTGTTTGGGCTAAAGCGTTTGCAAGAATTTTCCCCCCTACTGTATCAACAACACCATCCCATAAACCTTTATCTAATGGCCTTGGATCCTTGTCTAAATCTGCTTTATTAATAATATTTTTTGCTCCTAGTGATTTTAAGTATTCTTCATTCGAAGTTTTTCCTGTAACAGCTGTTACATTATATCCAAACTTATTTAAAATCATTACAGCAATGCTTCCAACACCGCCTGAAGCACCAGTAACTAAAACATCTTTTACTTTTTCCCCTAACAAAAGTTCTTCTCTAGCTTTAATAGCGAAAGAGCATAGCAGTGCTGTTAGTCCTGCAGTTCCTAAGATCATAGCTTGTTTAGATGAAATATTTTTTGGTTTCTTTACTAGAAAATCTCCACTAACTTTTGCGAACTGTGAATAGCCTCCAAAATAAATTTCACCAACTCGCCACCCTGTAAGAATTACTTCGTCACCTTTTGTAAATTTAGAATTATCACTTTCTTGAACTGTTCCTGAGAAATCAATACCAGGAATATGAGGAAATTCTTTTACTAACTTAGCACCATTATTTAAAATTAGGGCATCTTTGTAATTTAAATCAGAATAGTGAACTTTAACAAGCACATCTCCATGTTTTAAAAATGATTTGTCAATTGATTTAACTTCTCGAGTAAAGTTTTCTTCTTTTTGATTAATAACTAGTGCTTTAAAATGATCTGACATTGCTGTTTTTCCCTAAGTAAAATTATTTACTGATAAATCTTAAATATCTGTTTTGAATGCTTAAGTTTTCTTTAAATTGTCCTAAGAAATAATTTGTTACTGTTGTTGCACTTTCTTTTTTAATGCCACGCATCGTCATACACTGGTGCGCTGCATCTATTGTTACAGCTACTCCTTTTGCGTCTAAGGAAGTCATCAATGCCTTTGCAACTTGCATTGTTAATCTTTCTTGTGTTTGTAATCTTTTTGAAAAAACTTCTACAACTCTTGCAAGCTTGCTTAAACCAACAACTCTTTTATTTGGAATGTAAGCAACATGTGCTGTTCCAACAATAGGGGCCATGTGATGTTCGCAATGACTTGTTACAGAAATATTTTTTTCAACAACCATGTCATCATACCCCTCAACATCTCCAAAAGTTTTATCTAAAATCTGCTCAGCATCTTGAGTGTATCCACCAAAGTATTCTTTAAATGCCTTGATTACTCTTTTTGGAGTTTCTAATAGACCTTCTCTATTAGGGTCCTCACCCATCCAAGTTAATATAGTTTTGAAAGCTTCTTCCGCTTCTTTATCAGAAACTTTGTTATTATCTAAAATTTGTTTATCTGTATCTTTTACTAATTTCATTTGGTCAGTTTATACAGCAAATACTCAATTTTAAAATATTTATTATATTTTTTAATATGCTACATAATTACCTAGTTATGTTTAAAAAAAGGGAAAATATACTTGAAATTGAAGAAGGAAACCTTCTTTCTCCTAAATTTGATAATGATGGACTGATTCCAGTAGTTACTATGTGTTCCAAAACTAAAGATATTTTAATGCATGGCTATATGAATGTTGAAGCCCTTAAAAAAACTATAGAAACTAAGGAAGCACATTATTTTAGTAGGTCTAGAAATCAGATTTGGCACAAAGGCAAAACAAGCGGCTATACTCAAAAAGTTTTAGAAATAAGAATTGATGATGATCAAGATTCTGTATGGCTAACTGTTGACATTGGTGACGGCTTTAGTTGTCACGTTGGTTATAGATCTTGTTTTTATAGATCAATACCATTAGGGCCAATAGATAATGGTAGACAAATTAAAATGAAGTTTGAAGAAAAAGAAAAATCTTTTGATCCTGAGGTTATTTATAAAGGACAGCCAAACCCAACCAAAATTTAAATGAGTGATAAACAAAAAAATGTTCTAGGGGAGGATCTAGAAGAATGCTCTAATGATCCTTTAACTGGATGGTATCGTGATGGTTGCTGTAGTACTGATGAAAATGATCATGGTGTACATACTGTTTGTGCAAAGGTTACAACTGAATTTTTAGAATGGTGTAAAGAAGCAGGAAATGATTTAATAACCCCACACCCTGAATTTGGTTTTCCTGGACTTAAAGATGGAGATGGTTGGTGTGTTTGTGCTAGTTGGTATGCAAGAGCTGTTGAAGCTGGGAAAGGTTGCCCTATATATTTAAAAAGAACACATGAAAAAACATTAAAACTTGTTTCAATGGAAGCTTTAAAGAAAAATGCAATCGATATATCTTAGATTATTTTTACTTTAATTATTTACATTAGACCCATTATGGACTAAGTATTTTTTATGGAAATTGCTACAAAAATTGCTCCATTAGGTTTAGCTTTAATTATGCTTGGACTTGGAATGAGTCTAACTTTAAAAGATTTTACAAGAGTAATTAAGTTTCCAAAAGATTTTTTTGTGGGCTTTGTTTGCCAAATGCTTATTCTTCCAATTATTGGATTTACTCTTATTAAATTATTAAATACTCCAATTGAACTTGCTTTAGGAGTGATGATAATTGCAGCTGCACCTGGAGGAGTAACATCAAATATACTTACTAAATTTGCAGGCGGAGATGTTGCTCTATCAATATCACTTACAGCAATTATCAGCTTAATAAGTATTATGTCTGTTCCTTTTATTATTTTTCTTTCAATTGATTTATTAAATATCAATTATGTTGCAAGGGAAATCTCTATGATTGGTATTTCTTTAAAAATGTTTTTTGTTGTAACTATCCCTGTTTTATTAGGAATGATTATTAGATATTTTGCTGAAAATATTATTTTAAAAAATGTTTTATTAATTCAAAGAATATCAATTGCTTTATTTGTTTTTATATTTGTTCTTATTTATATAGAAGAGTGGGATAAAATTGTTAGCTTTATAACACGTGCTGGTTTAATTGCTTTAACCCTTAATATTGTAATGATGATTGTAGGGTTTTATGTTGCTAAATTTTTTGCATCTGGAGTTGCACAGCAAAAATGTATATCCTTAGAGTGTGGTTTACAAAATGGAACCTTAGCAGTATTTGTTTCAACCCAATTATTTGATGAAATGGTTTATATTGTGCCTACGGCAGCTTATGCATTAATTATGATGATAACTTCTTTGATTTTTGTCTTTATTATAAAAAAAAATAACTAAAATTTACTTTTTCGAATGAAGAGTTAAATTATAAATACGTGCAGCAAATTTAGATAAATTTTGCAAATTGACATTTTGTATATTCTTTAATTCCTTTGCATGAGTTCCTGTCGTTAAGTAATGTTTTTTCATATCTACACTTAAATATCTTAATTTAATTAATTTACTTAATTTTCTGATGACTGTTGCTCTTGGTATACCTGAAATATCTGAGATTGACATAGCGTTTATACCTGTGATAGTTTTAGATTCTAATAAATATTTTTCCATAAAACTTTCTCTGCTCATATGACTATTCTGATTTTTTTCTGAGTTATAAATTTGATTGCTTACACAAACCCCCCAAATATGAAAAGACTCTATATCTCCAAATCTTTTTTTAAAAGTTAACAACATTGGTAATTGCATGTCGTAATAAAGCTTCCAACAAAAGGAAAAATATTCTTCAACTGTGTTCGATAACTCCTTAGAGTTAAATGTTTGTGTTATCTTTTTATCATCATTCAGAATATTTGATAAAGATGACAAAAAACGTGATATTCTAATTATTGTATCTTGAGGTTTAATATTGGGCCAAGTTTTTCTATCTATTATAATTTTTTTATTTACTCTTTTTATTGCACCTAATTCCTCTAATTCATTAATTTTTCTTCTGGCAGTTTCTTTTGGTATATCAAGAGCTTTTGATATTTCCATTACATTAATTGCTTCTATTTCAATCTCATCTTGATCAAAATAACTTTTATAATCTATCTTTACAAAATTTGATGTGTAGGTTTCAAAGGTCCTTCTTATTAAAGACATAATGATCATAAATTTTTCAGGATCTTGAAAAGTTCTGTAAAGAGAATTCATCCATTCGACTTGTAAAGGCATCCATTGAGGTATAATCTCAGCATATCTATCCACAAATAAATTAAAAATATCTTCACTACGAACTTGTTTTGATAATTCAGGTAAGTCTATGTTTCTGTAATTTTGTTTTTGCATATCAACCCAAAATGAACATAATTTAGACAATAGTCAACCCAAAATGAGCAATGGTTTAATTGTAGTGCTACAATACACGTGGTTTAATCATTTTATGAGTGCAGAAAAAATTGAAATTTCAAAAACTAATAATATTCCTCACGTGCAGACCCCAATTTCAGGTGAGGAAGTTATTTCTAAAAGAGTTGATATTAATGATCTTTTAGCTAGAGCGCGAAAAAAAAGCAAACATGAACAATTTGTAAATTTAATTTTTCTTGGTGTTTTTGTTTCTCTAGTTTTAGTTACTGGAATTATTTTATCTTTTTAATCTAAGAATTTTAAATCTTAATCTACATATTGCCGTATTTAGGTCCACCACTTCCTTCAGGTGTTACCCACGTGATATTTTGAGAAGGTTCTTTAATATCACATGTTTTGCAATGAATGCAATTTTGTGAATTAATAACAAACTTGTTTACATTGTTTTCTATTTGAATTTCATAAACTCCTGCTGGGCAGTATCTTTGAGCCGGCTCATCAAATTTTTCTAATGTATATTTAATTGGTAAATTGTGATCTTTAAGTTGTAAATGTACAGGTTGGTTTTCTTCATGGTTAGTACCTGTCAAGTAAACAGAACTTGTTTTATCAAAAGTTATAATGTTATCAGGTTTAGGGTAATCTATTTTTTTCATTTCATTTGCAGGCTTTAAAGTTTCATGATCTGCATGTTTATGCTTAAGCGTAAAAGGCAATTTACCTCTAAATAAAATTTGATCTATTCCAGTAAATATTATTCCAAGGATCAAACCCCAACTAAAACTTGGTTTAACATTTCGAGCTCTATGTAACTCATCATAAACCCAACTTTTTTTAAATTTATCTTCAAATATGGACAAATTTTTTTTATCTTTAATATGTTCAATTATTGATTCTGCTGCAATCATTCCACTTTTCATTGCTGTATGTGAGCCTTTAATTTTAGGCATATTTAGAGTTCCTGCATCACAGCCAACTAACAATGCTCCAGGCATAAACATTTTTGGTAAACTCTGTAAGCCACCTTCAATTAAAGCTCTAGCACCATAAGAAATTCTTTTTCCACCATCAATTATTTTTTTTATTGAAGGGTGTGTTTTAAACCTTTGGAATTCATCAAAAGGTGAAAGATGTGGATTTTTATAATCTAATCCAATTACATAACCTAAAAAAATTTGTTTGTTTTCAGCATGATACAAAAAGCTTCCACCATAAGTATTATTATCTAGTGGCCAACCTGCTGTATGCATAGTCATTCCTTCTTGATGATTTTCTTCTTTTATTTCCCAAATTTCTTTAAAACCTATTCCATACTGCTGTGGGTTTTTGCCTTCAGAAAGGTTAAATTTTTTTATTAATTGTTTGCCTAAGTGTCCTCTGCATCCTTCAGCAAAAATTGTAACTTTTCCCAATAATTCAATTCCTGGTTCGTAATTTTCTTTTTTATTTCCCTTTTTATCTATACCCATATCTTGTGTTGCTACGCCTTTAACTGAACCGTCTTCATGATATAAAATTTCACTAGCTGGAAACCCTGGAAATATTTCAACACCTAAAGCTTCAGCTTGTTCTGCGAGCCATCTACATAAATTAGCTAAGCTTATTATATAATTATTATGATTTTGTTGAACAGAAGGTAACAACCATGTTGGCCAACTTAATGATTTTGATTTAGATAAAAATAAAAATTTTTCTTTTGAAACTTTTGTTTTAATTGGGGAATTCAAGTCTTTCCAATTTGGTAATAGCTCATCTAACGCTCTTGTTTCAAAAACATTTCCACTTAAAATGTGAGCTCCAATTTCAGAAGCTTTTTCCAATAAACAAACATTTATTTCAGGATCTAATTGTTTGAGTTTAATTGCCGAAGACAGTCCTGAAGGACCACCACCAACGATTACCACATCATAATCCATTGCTTCTCTAGGCATATCTTGATTTTTACAGTAATGATTATTTTTGTATACTATTTAATTTATTCAATTCTTCTAAAAATTGAGGTAACGCCTCAAATAAGTCAGCTTCTAAACCATAGTCTGCGACACTAAATATTGGTGCTTCACCATCTTTATTAATAGCGACAATTACTTTACTTTCTTTCATTCCAGCTAAATGCTGAATTGCACCAGAAATTCCAACTGCAATATATAAGTCTGGTACCACAACTTTTCCAGTTTGACCAACTTGATGCTCATTGCTAATATAACCAGCATCAACTGCCGCTCTTGAAGCGCCAATAGCAGCATTTAATTTATCTGCAATATCAGTTATCAATTTAAAGTTTTCTCCATTTTGCATTCCTCTGCCACCTGAAACTACAACTCTAGCTGTTCCAAGTTCTGGTCTATCTGATTTAACTTCTTCTCTTTTAACAAATTTTGATGATTTAAATTCTTCTGTTGCTTCAATTTTTTCTATTGGGGCTGATCCACCAGATGTTTCACAAACTTCGAAAGATGTTGGTCTAATAGTTATACATTTTTTTGCATCAGTACTTTTCACTGTTGCAAATGCATTTCCAGCATAAATAGGTCTTAAAAATGTATCAGCAGAGATTACTTTAGTAATATCACTCACTTGAGATATATCTAGCTTCGCTGCAATTCTTGGCATTAAATTTTTACCAAACGTATTTGCTGAACTGACGATATGAGAATAATTTTCAGAAATCTTTATAACTAATGGTGCAAAATTTTCAGCTAAATAATTCTCATAATATTCAGCTTCAGCATGTAAAACTTTTTTAACAGCTGGCATTTCTGATATTGACTTAGCAACATCTCCACAGTGATTACCTATTAATAAAACGTGCACATCTCCATTAATTTGTGATGCCGCAGTAATTGCGTTTAATGTAAATGGTCTTACCTCTTTGTTGTTATGTTCTGCTATTAACAAAACTGACATTATATTACTTTTGCCTCATTTTTAAGTTTACTAACTAATTCAGCAACACTTGCAACTTTGATGCCTGCTTTTCTTTTTGGTGGTTCTTCAACTTTAATTTGTTGAACCCTTGGCGCTATATCAATTCCCAGGTCTGATGCAGTTAAAATTTCTAAAGGTTTTTTTTTTGCCTTCATAATATTTGGTAATGAAGCATATCTTGGTTCATTTAATCTTAAATCGCATGTTACGATTGATGGAATATTAACCTCAATTGTTTCTAAACCTTCGTCTACTTCTCTTGTGACTTCCAAAATTTTATCTTTAATTTCAATTTTTGATGCAAAAGTTGCTTGAGGCCAATTTAATAGAGCACTTAACATTTGCCCAGTTTGATTGCAATCATCATCTATTGCCTGCTTACCCATAAACACTAAATCCGGTTTTTCTTTATCTACAATTTTCTGTAAAGCTTTTGCAACGGCTAGTGGTTCAATTGTACCCTCTGCCTTGATTAAAATACCTCTATCGGCACCAACTGCCAGAGCTTTTCTTAAAGTTTCTTGTGATTTTTCTTCACCTACTGTAACAGCAATAATTTCAGTTGCTTTACCTGATTCCTTAATCTTTACGGCTTCTTCAATGGCGTTATCATCAGGTGGGTTACTAGACATTTTAACATTGTCTGTGACAATTCCAGTACCATCTTCTTTAACTCTAATTTGCACATTGTAATCAATAACTCTTTTAACTGCGACTAATATTTTCATTATGCTCTCAATAAATTATTTTCAGGATCATATGGGCTTTCATCTAAAATGGTAGCATCATACATTTTACCAAGAATATCAATTTGCAATTTTTGACCTGTTGTCGCAATGTCAGGTTTTACCATTCCTAATGCTATTGATTTGTCTAATCTAAATCCATAATCACCACCTGTTGCTCTTCCAACTACTTTTCCGTTATTATAAATTGGATTATTTCCTAACACATCAGCATCATCTACTTTATGAATTTCCATAGTAACCAATTTATTTTTAAACCCTTTTTCTCTCCATTTATTAAGAGACTCTAAACCAATAAATTTACCTTTATTAGGATGAATAAATCTATCCAAGCCAGATTCATATGGCGAATATTCAATTGATAATTCTGTTCCAACAAGCTTATATGATTTTTCAAGTCTTAAACTGTTCATAGCTCTAATTCCGTATGGTTTAAGACCAAGATCTTTTCCAGCAATCATTAATTTATCAAATATATGATTTTGATATTCTATCGGATGATGAAGTTCCCAACCAAGTTCCCCAACAAAGTTAACTCTCATAGCATTTACAGGAGCATTTCCGATATCTACATTTTTTGCACTTAACCATTTAAAATTTTCATTTGAAAAATCATCTCTTGATACTTTAGTCATTAATTCTCTTGCTTTTGGACCAGAAACTACAAGAACGCCCATACTGTTAGTTAAATTTTCAAATTGAACACTACCATCAGTTGGCATCCATTTATGAATCCAGTCATGGTCTAACCTTTGGTTGGCTCCAGCAGATACTAAATAATAACTACCCTCCGCTTCTTTCATAATTGTGAATTCAGAGTGAACTCCACCCTTAGTATTTAGTGCATGGCATAGCCCAATTCTTCCAATTTTTTTTGGAATCTTATTAGCGACCAAATAATCTAAAAAATCTTCTGCTCCAGGACCTTTAATTCTACATTTTGCAAATGCTGTCATATCTAAAAGACCAACATTTTCTTTAACATTTTTACATTCTTTTTTTATTGACTCAAACCACTTTGATCTTCTAAACGACCAATCATCTTTTTGCTCCATACCATCTGTTGCAAAAAAATTAGGTCTCTCCCATCCAAACTTTTGACCAAATACAGCGCCTAAATTTTTCATCCTTTCATAACATGGTGATGTTCTTAATGGTCTTGCCGCATCTCTTTCTTCATCAGGATAATGCACTTTAAATACATGATTGTATGCTTCTTCATTTTTTTCTTTTAAATATGATTTTGTTGCATAGTCACCAAATCTTCTTGGTTCAACACCAAGCATATCAATAGTTGGTTCACCATCTAGTATCCATTCAGCAAGCTGCCATCCTGCTCCTCCTGCTGCTGTAATTCCAAAACTATGCCCTTCATTAATCCAAAAATTTTTTAATCCCCATGCAGGACCAACAATTGGATTTCCATCAGGAGTATAACAAATAGCACCATTGTAAACTTTTTTTACACCTACTTCGCCAAAAGCAGGAACTCTATGAATTGCACCTTCAATGTGTGGAGCTAGTCTATCTAAATCTTCTTGAAATAATTCATACTCAGAATCTTTTGAAGGTCCATCAACATAGCAAGCTGGGGCACCATCTTCATAAGGTCCTAAAATTAAACCACCTGCTTCTTCTCTCATATACCATCTGCTATCACTATCTCTTAGTACTCCCATTTCTGGCAAACCTGCTTTTTTTCTTTTTAAAATTTCTGGATGAGGTTCAGTAACAATATATTGGTGTTCGACTGGTATGACTGGAATATCTAAACCAACCATTTTACCAGTTTGTCTTGCAAAGTTTCCAGAACATGAAATTACATGTTCACATTCTATCGCACCTTTATCAGTCTCAACTACCCATCCATCTTTAGTTTGTTTAATTCCAACGACTGCTGTGTTTCTATTTATTTCTGCACCCATATTTCTTGCACCTGTTGCCATGGCCTGTGTCAAATCGGCAGGCTGAATATAACCATCTTCCGGGTGTTGGATTGCCCCAACTAAATCATCTGTGTGGCACAAAGGCCAAATTTCTTTAACTTGATCTGGTGATAAGAATTTTACATCAACTCCTATTGTTTGGGCAACACCTGCATACTGATGATATTCATCCATTCTATCTTTGGTGCTCGCTAAACGAATATTTGAGACAACACTAAAGCCAACATTTTGCCCAGTTTCTTTTTCTAATTTTTTATAAAGATCAACAGCGTATTTATGAAGTTGTCCGACTGAATAACTCATATTAAATAAAGGTAACAGTCCCGCTGCATGCCAAGTTGATCCTGACGTTAACTCTTTTCTTTCAACAAGCACAACATCTGAGCATCCTTTTTTTGCCAAGTGGTAAAGAGCACTAACTCCTACGACACCACCTCCAACCACAACAACTTTTGCTTTAGATTTCATTAAGGCGATTCCTACTAAATTTTTATTAATAACGAAACAAAATTCGTTTAATTTATAAATTAAATTGATGAGCCCAGCGGCATTGGGGCTGAGACAATTGTGGTTAACCAACAACCATTAAGTGGACCCTCTTTAGTGTACTTCTCAACTTGCCAATTAAATTTGTAATAAGCTTTATTCTTATCTAGTACTGTAACTTCAAAAAGGACTGTTAAATCTCCTGATTCCACCTCAGTAACTTTATGCTCTAAATGATTAATCAGCATTTGATATGAATTTCCTTTAATCATAACTTTAAATTTATTTAATGGTCCCGTATTTTTCTTATTATTCGGATGAGCGAATATCCATGTTTGCTCAATTCCATTATCTTTAATTGGGTTGTCATTTTTTTTTAAACTACTTAGTTGAATTTTAACAACTTGATGTGGTTCTATACTGCTATTTGGTTCGATTAAATTAGCATAAACTGCAGATGAGATAAAAAAGCTTATAAAAACTGTCTTATATATTAAGAGCAGTTTTTTTGACATCTTCCAAAAATTGTTCTCTTTTTTTGTCACTTACAAATGGTACAGCAAAATATCTTCTGTAAACAATATTATAAATGCCACACATGTGAAAAACTCCTCTTTTTAACCTTCTGATTGGAAGATTTAGAAAAAACGTAGTAATTGCTAAACGTGGTGACCCATAGGTGCAGAATATTATTGCTTTTTTTTTATTAAGATTACCAATTGGATATCCATAGTTTCCCCACAGCTGTTTAAATTTAAAGGCCCAGGGTGGTGCTAAAACTTTATCTATCCAGCCTTCAACTATAGCTGGCATTCTAAAATTCCAAATTGGAGCAATTAAAACAATTGTATCACAAGCCTCAATTCTTTGACGATGATTTAATACATCCTCACCAGGTTCTTCACCAGCAAATACAGGATCAAATTTTTCCTTATAAAGATCGACAGCATCAACTTGATTTCCATTTTTTTCTGCTGTTTTTATAAATATATCTCTTATTGCTGCGTTGAAAGATTGGTCATTATAATGACCGTATACAAGAAATATTTTTTTCATTTTAATTCCAAATTTTTTCTAGAGCCTTTACTCTTCCACAGCCGTTTTTATACATTAAATAGTTTATAAAATTTTCTTTGTAATAATCTTGGTGATAATTTTCTGCTTTATAAAATTTATCAAACTTTCTAACATAAGTGACTATTTTCTTTTTAGTTCTTTTTTCAATTTCTTCAATCGACTTTTGTATTAATTTTTTTTCAATGTCAGATGAATAAAATGCTACAGATCTATAACTGTAGCCTTTATCACAAAACTGGCCAATTTTATCAAAAGGATCAATATTAACCCAAAAAATATTTAATAGTTTTTTATAACTAGTTTTTTTTGAGTCGTATTGTATTTTTACAACTTCAAAATGTCCTGTATTTCCATAAGTGACCTCTTTGTAAGTTGGGTTTTGAGTTGTTCCTCCAGAATACCCAGAGATTACACTTGTCACACCTTCGATTTTTTCAAAAGATTCTTCCATACACCAAAAGCATCCACCTGCAAAATAAGCTACTTTTATATTTTGTGTATAGCCAACATTAGAACACATTATTAATGTAAAGATTATTAGCATTTTTAATTTTAAAAAATGTTTAGTCATCGTTGACTATTTTTAAACTACTTGTAAAAGAAAGCCATGAAAAATTTTTATGTAATTGAAGGTGTACACAAAAATCCAAATCAAAAAGAAACCATACTGAAAGAAACAGAGAAGAAATATGGTCCTTTTGAAGAACTAGAAGCCAATCAAATTGCCAAGGGACTAATTCAAAAAAATATTGATGACTTTTATCATCGTGCTTGGGTTGTTAACCAATCAGAATAATATTTTTTTTTTCCTTTTTTAAGTTAAATCTGATATTTATACAGCCTTACATGAAAGATTTAACATTAGTTATACCAGCAAAAAATGAGCCAGAGTCACTTCCATATGTTTTAATGGAATTAGAAAAATTAGATTTAGACTTTTTAATTGTATTAGAAAAAACAGACTTCATTACAATAAATGCAATAGAAAAATTCAAATCTAAAATAATATTTCAAGTAAACAAAGGTTATGGGGATGCGATTTTATTAGGTATCAAAAATGTTAAAACTGAATATTTTTCAATATTTAATGCTGATGGTTCATTTGATCCATATGAATTAAAGAATATGTATAACGAAATTAAAAATAATTCTTTAGATTTGCTACTTGCATCAAGATATAAAAAAGATGCTAGTAGTGAAGACGACACTCTTGTAACATTTGTTGGAAATAAAATTTTTACATTAATAGGTAAAATTTTTTTTAAATTACCTATCAGTGATATTTTATACACTTATGTAATGGGCAATACTCAAAAAATTTTAAAATTAGATCTTAAACAAAAAGATTTTACTCTATGTGTCGAACTTCCTATTAAAGCAAAAAGAAATAGTCTGAAAATGGCAGACATTTCTGCAAATGAAAAATCAAGAATAGGTGGTACAAAAAAAGTTAATGCATTTAAAGATGGGTTTTTAATTTTACTTCATATGATTAAATTATTTCTAAATAATGAAAGATGAAATCCTAAATATTCTTAAAGAAGATTTGATAATTAAAATATCATTTTTCTTTATTCTTTTCTTTCCTGTAATACTTTTAGTAAGCACTTCTATTGTAAATACCTCGATAGTGGCAATGAACCTATTTTTTTTAGCTCATGTTATTAAAGAAAAAAAATTTCAAATTTTCAATAATGATGCATTTTACCTTTTATTGGCTTTATGGATCTTTTTAATATTAAACACTTTATTAAATGAAGGTTTTAGCGAAAATTATAAGAGAGGTTTCGCTTTTATAAGATTTATATTACTAACTTTTTCATTTTCTTATTTTTTTTCATATAAAAATTTTAAATATAAAAAAGTAATTTTTAATTTTTGGTCATTAATTCTTATTATTGTTTCGTTTGATCTTATTTTTGAATTTTTTTTTGGTTTTAACACATTAGGATTTAAATCTGCCTATGATGGAAGATTAGCAGGATTTATGGGAGATGAACTTAAGATTGGACATTGGTTTTTTTGTTTTTCATTAATTCTTTTTGGAAGCAAATTTAGTAAAAATAAATACATTTATTTTACTTTTTTTTCTTTAATCATTATTTCTTTTTTTATTGGTGAAAGAGCAAATTTTATTAGATTGTTAATTGCAATTTTTTTATTTGTAATAATAACCAAACAACTAAATTTTAAAAATTCTTTTATTTTTATTATTCCTATAATTTTTCTTTTTTTATTTATTGCCAATGTCAAAGGTGGAAAATTGGATTTTTTTAAAGATAGATTTATAAACGTTGTAGTTAATCAAGCCAAATATGATTCTATTTTAGATTTTAATAATAACAATAAGTACACTCCTTTGTTCATCAATGCTTACACAATATTTAAAGAAAACAAGTTATTGGGTGTTGGCTTAGGTTCCTATTATGAAAAAAGTCACGAAATATATAGAACGTATAGATTTAGAAATTACACAAGGATGATTCCAAATACACACCCTCATCAATATCACTTTGAAATATTAGCAACACTTGGTCTACCAGGGTATATTTTTATTTTCTCAATTTTAATATATTTTATGTATAAAAGCTTCTTTTTTTACCTGGCAACTAAAGAAACAGTAAACTTATCTTCTCTTTTGGTAATTTTTGTTTTTTGTATACCTTTTTTGCCAACTGGAAGTTTTTTTACAACATATGGTGCGGCTTTGTTCTGGCTTAATTTTTCACTCATGAATCTGGGTAATTTTAAAAATATCAATCATTAAATCTAAAAATTTTTTATACTTAATCTTGTAAAACTGGAAATGATGGATTTATTTTTAAAAATATTTTTTGATACTCCATTTTAGTGCATCTATTTTCTATATATTCAATATTCTTAATTTTTAATATTTTTTTTGCTTTTTCACTTTTTATTCCTAATTGGAGCCAAAGAACTTTTGCACCTATTTTAATTGTGTCCTCAGCATATTTAAAGGCTTCAGATGACGGTCTAAAAACATCGACAATATCTATATTTGTTTTAATATCTTCAAGTTTTTCAAAAACTTCTTCACCTAATATTTTTTCTCCTTTTGCACTCGGATTAACTGGGATAACTTTGTAACCATACTTTTGCATATATTTCATAACAATTGTTGAAGCTTTAGTTGGATCTTTACTAACACCAACCATTGCTATTGTCTTATACTTAGAAAGTATTTCTTTAATTTTATCGCTCACTACTCATGCTTCCATTTGGGAGACCTTTTTTCTAAGAATGCTGAAATACCCTCTTTAGCATCTGCTGCCATCATATTAACTGTCATCATTTTGCTTGTGTATGCGTAAGCTTTTCTTAATGGCATTTCTAACTGTTTATAAAAAGTTTGTTTACCTATCTTGATGGTAAGATTTGACTTTGATGCAATCGTTTTTGCTATTTTTAAAACTTCTTTATTTAATTTTATTTTAGAAAAATGATCATTTATTAAACCAATTTCTTTAGCATAATTAGCTTTAATAGGCTCACCTGTTAAAAGCATTTTCATCATTCTTTTTCTATTTATTTTTCTACTTACCGCAACCATTGGAGTGCTACAAAATAATCCTATATTCACCCCAGGTGTTGCAAAGATTGCATCATTGGTACTGTAAGCTAAATCACAGCTTGCAACCAACTGACATCCAGCAGCAAAAGCTGCTCCGTGTACTTTAGCAATAACAGGTTTTTTTCCCTCAACAATTTGAAGCATTAACTTTGAACAAAGATTAAAGAGTTTTTGATATTTTTCTCTCTTTTTTAACCCATCAACTTCTTTTAAATTATGACCAGCACTAAAACCTTTTCCTGCTCCTTCAATGATTATTACTTTGGTATTTTTGTCATTATCAAGTTTTTTAAATGCTTTAATTAGGTCACCTAAATTTCTGAAAGAAAGTGCATTATATGTTTTTGACTCATTAATTATAATTGAGGCAATATCTTTATTTAAATGTTTGATCTTGATATTACTTAAGTTTGCCATCTTTTCTCATTTTAGCTCTGATTTTTGTAGCTGAGATTTCTTGAATTTCTTTTGAAAGTTCAATTTCTTCAATTTTATAGCCTACACCTCTTCCATAACAAATATTGGTAATATTTGGCACCATCATTATCTTAAAACGACCTTCAAATTCTGGATTAAGTTTTTCTTCTATATTTTTTTTAACAGTTTCAAAATCAAAAGGATTGTCATCAACTCCCTGGACATCTCTAATTTGAATACAAACTTGGCCTGTTTTTTTAATTATTTCTTTAAATAAAGTATAATGCCCCTCATGAAATGGTTGCCATCTTCCTAACATTTGTGCTGTTGGTTTTTTATTATCCCACTCGTAAGTCATTATTTTATCTCCTTTAATATGATTGGTGCCCATTTTTTAGCATCTTGTGTTGTAACTTGAAAGTTAAACTTATCAGGTTTAACAAACATTTTATTGGTGTCATCAAATCTTCCTTCTTTAATAGTATCTACCCAAATTATATAATCTGCTGGAAACAAGCTTCTTGCTTCTGGTGTGGGGCAAATAAAATCTGCTACAACATAATTTCCTTTATCTTTTAATTTTTTTGCAAAATCAGCCATTCTTTTTGATTGTCTTTTTCTACCCTCTTCTGAAAAATCCCAATCATTTGCCTCTTTTCTTACTTCATCCGCATTTAATCTTTTTGCATTAATCATTGGAGCAAGTTCGTTCGCTAATGTTGTTTTTCCTGATCCAGGTAGACCCATTATTAATATTATTTTCATTTTATATCAGGTTCCCTGCAACCCATTTATGAAATTGATGAGTTGGGTTGTCCATAACAGGAGAGAAATTTCCTCCATTATAAGAAGGTGAACTTCTACCTTCTTGCATTCCTTCAATAGCTTTAATGTCTTCTGTCATAACATCTTTCCAAAATCTAGAGTTTTCTTTTCTCATACTTTCAAATTTTTTTCCATTGGCACTTTCTTCACCAACATAATACATTGCCAAATGTTCTTTTGTTTCATTAATTGAAATTGGTTCAAGCCAAAAAACATAAAAATGATCAATATGTAATCCAATCATAACATTTGGAAATAATGCAATATATTCAGAATTTTTATTAAATTCTTTTGGCCAGTTTGAAAAATTAGCAAATGTTTTATTCCCCTTTAAGGTTTGTTCATATTTATTGCTACCTTGGCCTGCAAATCTATTTGGTAACCCTTGAATATTATAATGATCAGCAATATTAGATATTTTATTTAATTCTGGATGTATCCATGGTAAATGATAACTTTCACAATAATTTTCAATTGCAAACTTCCAATTACTTTTTACGTCTAAACTAAAATATCCGTGATCTCTAGAATATATTAAAGAATCCTGATCTTTCTTTGAGATAAATTTTAACCATCTGTCTTCTAGAGGCTTAACATATTTATTAAATTCTATTTCATTGTTATTGATATTAATAAATATTATATCCATCCAAACTTTTGATCTGACCTCTTTCAAATTGCTTTTATGATTTTCAAACTTTTCTGATTTATGAATATTTAAACCTCCGATGTGAGGCGTCGCAACTAATTTACCTTCAAGGTCGTATGACCATGAATGATAGGGGCATCTTAGAAGGTTTTTTAAGGAACAAGGTTTGTCCAAAAGCTTGTATCCTCTATGACTGCAAACATTGTGAAATACTCTTATCTTTCTCTCTTTATCTCTTAATATAATAAGAGGTATGCCAAGTAGGTTATACGGCAGCGCGTCTCCAGGGTTAGGGACTGAACTTCCTATTCCGACAGCAGTCCATTTATCCTGAAAAACCCTTTCTCTTTCAATCATTAGGTATTTTTCACTTATATAACACTGGTTTGGAAGTCCATGAGCTTTCTCAATTGGTCTATTAACAGCCTTAATTTTCTTGATATCTAGCACCTCTGAAAGGTAAAGATTTTTAGGATTTTTAGCCATTAAAAAAAATTATCATGGGTAAAATTTTTGGCAATAAATTTCTTTTTCCACAGGATGAATTTCTTTGACAGCTTTTTTAAAATTGATAATGATCAGGAAAAATGAATTTTTCAATAGAAATAGGTCCACATACTGACCTTGAAACATTGCCTCCTGTAAAGGATGTGTATGTAACAATGTTACCTGGAGGTGACTATAAAGAGACAGCAAAAAAATCCAGTGACCTAGTAAAAAAAGGATTTAACCCAGTTCCACATTTTCCATCTAGATCAATTTTAGATGAGGTTCAGCTAAAAGATTATATTTCAATATGTAAAGATGTGGGGGTTAAACAAGCTCTTGTTATTGGAGGAAGTAGAGATCCAATTGGAAAATTTGATAGCTCTATTCAAATACTTGAAACAGGTTTTTTTGAAGGAGTTAAAATAGGAGTAGCAGGACATCCTGAAGGAAGTCCTGATATCTCTGATGCAGAATTAGAAAAAGCTATGATAGATAAAAAGCCTTATGCTGACTATATAGTAACTCAATGGTTATTAGACAGTCAACCTATCATAGATTACATTTCTAAGCAGTCAGTACCAGTGCATGTGGGAATTACTGGGCCAATGAAAATATCTAGCTTAATAAAATTTGCTAATATCGTAGGGGCAAAAAATTCTATTAATTTTCTTAAATCTAATTTTACTAAGGCATTAGATTTACTGAAACCTAAAGACCCTAATGAATTAATTGGGAAAGTGAAAGAGTTTACTAATAACTTCCACATTTATACATTCGGCGGCTTGAAGGAAACAAACAAGTGGTTGAAGGAGAATAGTTATGTCTAAAGAGTTTGACTATACTAAGTTAAAACATGCTACTTCAGTTGATCAATCAGATCGTGAAGTACCATATAATTTAAGACAAAGTGGGCCAACAAAAGTTGAAATGTTAATTTCAACAAGGGTTAGAAAATCACCCTATTGGCATTTATCAATGCAGGCAGGATGTTGGAGAGCGACTGTTTACAATCGTATTTATCACCCAAGAGGATATGTAAAACCAGAAGATGGTGGAGCTATGGTTGAGTATGATGCAATTGTAAATCACGTTACAATGTGGAACGTTGCTGTTGAAAGACAAATAAGAGTAAAAGGTCCTGATGCAGAAAAGTTTACTGACTATGTAATAACAAGAGATGCAACTAAAATCTCACCTATGAGAGCAAGATACGTAATTTTATGTAATGCTTATGGTGGAGTTTTAAATGACCCAATTCTTCTTAGAATTTCTAAGGATGAGTTTTGGTTTTCATTATCAGACTCCGATATTGGTATGTATCTTCAAGGTGTAAATGCCGATGGCAGATTTAATTGCACTATTGAAGAAATTGATGTCAGTCCTGTTCAAATACAAGGTCCTAAATCAAAAGCATTGATGAAAGACTTATGTGGTGATCAAGTTGATTTTGATAATATGCCTTTTTATGGTTTAGCAGAAGTTAAAGTGGGTGGAAGAAGTTGTGTAATTTCTCAATCTGGTTTCTCTGGAGAAGCTGGGTATGAAATCTACTTAAGAGACTCTACTTTATACGCTGAAGATATGTGGAACGCTGTTCTTGATGCTGGAAAAAAACATAAGTTAATGGTTATTGCTCCTGCTCACCACAGAAGAATTCAAGCTGGAATTCTTTCTTGGGGACAAGATATGGATGCTCAACATAATCCGTTTCAGTGTAACTTAGGTTACCAAGTTTCACTGTCTGGAAAAGGTGAGTGGAACAAAAAAGGTGATTATGTAGGTAAAGCTGCGTTAGAAAAAATGGGTGCTGAACTTAAAGATGGTAAAAAACCTTATAAGCTTCAATTAGTTGGACTTGAGTTAGGTGGAAAACCAATTGAAGAATATGCTCCAGATTTTTGGCTAGTGTCACCTGAGAGTGGTGGAGATCCAGTAGGATTTATCACATCTCCTTGGTATCACCCAGAAAAGAAACAAAACATTGCAATGGGATATGTGCCTTTTGATGGAACATTAAACTCAAATGGTTTTCCAAAAGGTACTGTGGGAACTAAATTTAAAGTTCACCTTCCTGAAAAATACTCTGATAAACCAGGAACACCTGTTGATGCAGTAGTAGTGGATATTCCATTTAAAGAATCTTTTAACGCAAATACTAGGGAAGTTGTAAAAGGTTAAATAAATATTTTGGGGGAGTTCAACTCCCCCACAATTAATGACAAAATTTTTCTTAATCGCAATTTGCATAATAATAATAATTGCTTTAATACTCTTTCCATTATTAGTTTCTTATAAAGCACAAAAAAATAAAAAATAATGTTTGCAGAATTTTTAAATATAATTGTTAGATCAATAAAATTAGATAAAACACTTTACAAAGATAATAAAAACTTTGGTGAGGCTGCGATATATTTTGCAGGTTTAATAATGATACTTGATGGTATAGCTGGGGCTGTAGCTGCAAATACAATAATAAAAACAGCAATAGCCATGTCAGGCTTAACATCTATACTTACTTGGTTTGTGTGGACTATATTTATATTTGTAGTAGGTGTAAAATTATTCCCAGACAAAGAATCAAAAGCATCTTTTAAAAAAATTTTAATAGGAGTAGGCTATGCTCATTCACCAGGACTTTTGAGATTTTTTGCAGTAACGCCTGATTTAATGGTGCCAATAATTTTTTTAACTCAATTCTGGATATTTGCGGGTTTGATTATTTCAACAAAACAAATTTTAAACTTAAAATCTAACTTTAAATCATTTGGTATAGTTTTTTTATCTTTTTTAATAATTGCATTTATGTCAATATCTCTAGTAATGAGTCAGATGAATACCTTACCAATTAATAATATAAGTTAGACTGGAAATAAAGTTTTAGACAAATTGCAAGAATTACAAATCTTAAAACCATTTAATATTAAATTTTGAAATACACTCTCATGTTCTTTTTTACACTCTTCACAAAAAGAATTTTCATTTTTTTTTAATTTTTTAATTATTTTATTCTTTTTCAATTTTAGCAAATCTATTAAATAAAATTTCCACTTTTAGTGTATTGTCATAAGCAAATTCATCAATTGCTTTTTTTATTCCGGGTGCATAAGACAAATTATAATCATCGCATAAAATTGTTCCGCCATTTACTAAAACAGGGAAAGAATAAGTTAAATCATTTTTAACAGTATCATAGGTGTGTCCTCCATCCAGAAAAACATAATCTATTTTTGACATATCTATTTTTTTTAAAATATTATTTGAATTTCCTTTAATAAGATGAATATTATTTTTAAATTTACTTAAGAGATCTTTTACAGCTTCAATTGAATATGGGTCTTTTTTCAAAATATATTCAAAATATATTTTTTTAAATGGATTCTTAAACGCGGTATTTGGAATGATTTCATCCGCATTCTCAATACTTTCTCCAAATAAATCAAGACCTATATACTTAAAATCACTTTTATGAATTTTAAAAAGAAGTTCACAAACATTTCTTGCTGTAACACCATGAAATACACCTATCTCAAGAAAACATTTAGGTTTTTTAGATGCAATTTCATTAAGAAACTGTTCTCCAATATCTTTTTGCTTAAGGCTTGTTTTCCTAAAATATTTTTTGTACTTCAAAAAACTAACTAAAGGCTTCTGTCCAGCTACCTTGTGTAGACGCTTTAGAATATTCCGTTGCACGACCTTCAAAAAAGTTCATATGCTCAACAGCATTCAACATTGTATCTAACCAAGTAAGTGGATTTTTATCAACTTTATAGATTGGTTCTAATCCTAACTGAGATAACCTTCTGTTAGCGATAAACCTTATATAAAGTTTTACATCTTGAGCAGTAAGTCCTTCCATCGGACCCATTTCAAAAGCTAAATCAATAAAAGCATCTTCATGCTCTATAATTGTTCTACAAGCAGAATAGAGTTCTTTTTTTAATTCAGGAGTCCATATTTCTGGGTTCTCATGTATAAATTCTTTAAATAATCTAATCATAGAATTGCAATGAAGAGTTTCGTCTCTCACAGACCAAGTAACTATCTGGCCCATACCTTTCATTTTATTGTGTCTAGGAAAATTAAGAAGGATTGCAAAACTTGCAAATAACTGAAGACCTTCAGTGAATGCGCTAAATACCGCAACTGTTAATGCGATATCTTTTTTTGAACTCATGTCAAAATTTTGCATGTAATCATATTTATCTTTCATTTCTTTATATTTCATAAACGCAGAATATTCTGACTCCGGCATACCTATTGTGTCTAATAGATGTGAATAAGCAGCTATATGGACTGTTTCCATTGCAGCAAAAGCTGTCATCATCATTAAAACTTCTGTTGGTTTAAATACAGTAGTATAATGTCTTAAATAACAGTTTTGAACCTCAACATCAGCCTGTGTAAAAAATCTAAAAATTTGAGTTAATAAATTTTTTTCTGATTGTGTTAAGTTTTTTTGCCAATCTCTAACATCATCACCAAGTGGTACTTCTTCGGGCAACCAATGTATTCTTTGTTGAGTTAGCCAAGCATCATAACACCATGGATATCTAAATGGTTTATAGACAGGGTTTTCAACTAATAAACCCATTTTTTGTGGTTGAATAATTTCTTTGTTATTTTGCTTTATGATTGTAGATTTCATTTTCTCTACTGACATGATAGACACTCCTCGTATTCCGGATCTTTCGCCGTTGTTGGTTTTTGTTTATAAACGTTTGCTAGTATGTCAGTTGATTTTGAGTCGTTAACATTTTCTGCACGTTGTATTGATTTTGATCTGCAATAATAAAGGCTTTTTAAACCTTTTTTCCAGGCATCAAAATGAATTCTGTGTAACTCTTTTTTATGAACATCTGCTGGTAAAAATAGATTAATTGACTGAGCTTGAGATATATGAGGTGTTCTATCTCCACTTAATTCTATAATCCATTTTTGATCAAGTTCAAATGCTGTTTTAAAAACATCTTTTTCTAAATCAGTTAAAAAATCTAGATGTGAAACTGATCCTTGATTTGTAGTAATTCCAGACCAAATTTCCTCTGTATTTTTTCCATGTTTTTCTAATAGCTCAACTAAATATCTATTTCTAACATTGAATGATCCAGAAAGAGTTTTATGGGTATAGCTATTTGCTGCAATAGGCTCTACTCCTGGAGAGGCTCCTCCACAAATAATTGAAATAGAAGCAGTTGGTGCTATCGCAGTTTTATTTGAAAATCTCTCATTAAAACCATACTCAGCTGCATCAGGACATGCTCCTCTTTCTTCAGCTAAATCTTTTGATGCTTGATCTACATTTTCTTGAATATGTTTAAATATTTTTTTATTCCAAACTTTGCTCATAACAGACTCAAGTGGAATTTTATTTTTTTGCAAATAAGAATGAAAACCCATAACTCCTAAACCAACACTTCTTTCTCTATCAGCAGAATATTTTGCATCAGCAAATTGATCAGGTGCTCTATTAATAAAATCAGTCAATACGTTATCTAGAAATCTCATAACGTCATTAATCATCATTTTGTCATCTTTCCACTCATCATATTTCTCTAAATTTAAAGAAGATAGACAACAAACTGCTGTTCTATCTCTTCCATCTTTATCTATTCCTGTGGGCAAAGTTATTTCACTACATAGGTTAGAAGTTTTAACAGTTAAGTTTGCAAGTTTATGATGCTGTGGAATCTGTCTATTAACAGTGTCAATATAAATAATATAAGGTTCGCCAGTTTCCATTCTTGCGGTTAATAATCTAATCCACAAATTTCTTGCAGAGATAGTTTGCTGTATTGAGCCGTCTGCTGGACTTTTCAATGCCCATTGATCATCAGTCTCAACAGCTCTCATAAATGCATCAGAAACTAAAATACCATGATGAAGGTTTAAAGCTTTTCTATTTGGGTCACCACCTGTTGGTCTTCTCATTTCAATAAATTCTTCTATTTCAGGATGATCAATTGGAAGATAACACGCTGCTGAACCTCTTCTTAGAGATCCCTGGCTAATTGCCATCGTTAAAGAGTCCATAACTTTGATAAAAGGAATTATTCCAGAAGTTTTTCCAACCTTTCCAATTTTTTCACCAATAGATCTAAGATTTCCCCAGTAACTTCCTATACCTCCACCCTTTGCAGCCAACCAAACATTTTCACTCCAAAGATCAAGTATTCCATTTAAACTATCTGAAGCTTCATTTAAAAAACAAGATATTGGCAAGCCTCTTTTTGTTCCACCATTTGATAAAACTGGAGTAGCTGGCATGAACCATAAGTTACTAATATAATTATAAATTCTTTGAGCATGTAAATTATCGTCAGCGTATGAACTTGCAACACGAGCAAATAAATCTTGAAAAGATTCATTATGTCCTAAATATCTATCTTTTAAAGTTGCCTTTCCAAAGTCTGTTAAATTTGCATCTCTTGATCTGTCAATTTTAATAATAATTCCTTTTTCATTTTGAAATAGTTCTGTGTCATTGCTTAATGAGAATAAATCTGGTCTTTTTTCTTTAGTTAACTCATTATTATTCGGGCTATATTCAGAGACAGCTTTCTTGAGTGCTTGTGATAGTATTTTGTTCATATTAATAATAAATATTTAAGTTTTATTACATAAAACAACTAGATGTTGTATGTAATAAGTGTTGATACACTATATAAATTATAAATCAACAGAACATTTATAGAACATTTGAAAAAAAAATCAATAAAAAAATCCAAATAAATGTAAGAAACATAAGTAATGACTAAAGAAATAAAAATAGATCCCTACGGCTTTAGAGAATATGACGCAAGATGGTTGTACGAAAAAGACATAGACCTAGCAGGTATAGAGAATCTTGGCAAAGGTTTGGGTACTCAAATTATAAAACACACACAAAAAATTAACCCAAGAGTAATTGTAGGTCATGATTACAGATCTTATAGTGAAGAAATAAAAACTGCTTTAAAAAAAGGATTACTTTCAACGGGGTGTAATATTGAAGATATCGGTTTATCCTTGTCACCCACTGTTTACTTTGCTCAATTCAATTTAAATGCTGATGCTGTAGCAATGGTAACTGCAAGCCATAATGAAAATGGTTGGACTGGAGTTAAGATGGGTATCAAAAAAGGACTAACACACGCACCAGAAGAAATGAAAGAGTTAAAAGATATTACATTAAATCAAAAATTTATTAAAGGTGAAGGAAACGAAAAAAAAATAGAAGATTTTCAAAAAATTTATAAAGATGATTTAATTAATAAAAATAAGATTAATAAAAAAATCAAAGCTGTTGTAGCATGTGGTAACGGAACTGCAGGAATATTTGCTCCTGATATTTTAAGGGGCATAGGTTGTGAGGTAATAGAATTAGATTGTAAATTAGATTGGACTTTTCCAAAGTACAATCCTAATCCTGAAGATTTGGAAATGCTACATGAAATAAGTAAAGCAGTAAAAGATAATAATGCAGATATAGGTTTTGGTTTTGATGGTGATGGTGATAGAGTTGGTGTAATAGATGACAAAGGAAATGAAATTTTTTCTGATAAAATTGGACTATTGATAGCAAGAAATCTTTCATCAAAACATAAAGACTCGAAATTCGTAGTTGATGTTAAATCAACTGGATTATATTCAAAGGATAAAGTGCTGTTGGAAAATAATTGTGAAACTATTTATTGGAAAACAGGTCATTCACATATTAAAAGGAAAGTTAATGTTGAGAAAGCTTTAGCTGGATTTGAAAAAAGTGGACATTTCTTTTTTAATCAACCACTAGGATATGGTTATGACGATGGAATTAACTCAGCAATCCAGGTTTGTCACTTATTAGATAATCAAAATAGAAAAATGAATGAAATCATTAATGATTTACCAAATACTTTTCAAACACCTACTATGGCTCCATTCTGTAAGGATGAAGAAAAATATCAAGTAGTTGAAGATTTAGTAAAGAAAGTTACGGAGATCAAAAATAAAAACTTAAAGATTGATAACCAAGAAATTTCTGAAATTTTAACAGTTAATGGAATAAGATTTACTTTTGATGATGGTTCATGGGGATTAATTAGAGCATCGTCAAATAAACCATCGTTAGTAATTGTTACAGAAAGTCCCACTTCAGATGACAGGAAGAAAAAAATATTTGATTTCATCGATGATCTACTTCAAAAAACTGGTAAAATTGGTGAATATGATCAAAAAATTTAAAATCATACTTGTCGTTAATTTTCTTTTTTGTTCTAGCGTTTTAGCTTTTAGTCCAGAGTTTGAAAAGCAAATGTATATTGGATGTTATGGTAACTCTAAAGTTTATTTAGGAGCAGAAGCTGCTAAAAAATACTGTTTATGCACTATAAATAAGCTAAGCGAAAAATACTCAGATGAAGAGATAGATTTAATCTTTAAAAAAGAACCTGAAGAAATTATGAAAGCGACAGAATTTGCCTCTATTTATTGTGAAAATAATAAATAAAATCTTTAAAAATATAAAAAATTAAATACATATTTGTAATGGAAGATAAAAAAAATTTTGGATTTGGTACTCAAATACGTAAGTCACCTTACTTTAATTCTACAGTAAAATGGGGTGCAACAGGTTTTTCTGTGTATAATCATATGTACATACCAAGGGACTTTGGGAGTCCTGAACAAAACTTCTGGAATTTAGTCAATGAGGCTATCCTTTGTGATGTCGCTGTAGAACGTCAGGTAGAAATTACAGGTCCTGATGCTGCAAAATTTATTCAATTATTAACACCAAGAGATTTATCAAAACTATCTGTTGGACAATGCAAATACGTTCTAATTGTAAATAATGAAGGTGGAATTTTAAATGATCCTGTTCTTTTGAGATTGGCAGAAAATCATTTCTGGTTATCTCTTGCAGATAGCGATATTTTATTATGGGCACAAGGTGTTGCTGTTAACTCTGGACTTAATGTTAAAATTTCAGAACCCGATGTCTCCCCTCTTCAATTACAAGGACCAAACTCAGGAAAAATTATGGAGGCTTTGTTTGGTGAAAGTATTAATGATCTTAAATATTATTGGCTT
>Ga0209308_10000513_pt1 | contig 39524 bp, 20 predicted proteins | sample COGITO_mtgs_1204_3_FD_184806 | JGI IMG/M metagenome (GOLD analysis project Ga0209308, IMG submission 184806) | Pelagic marine microbial communities from North Sea - COGITO_mtgs_120405 (SPAdes) (version 2) | ecosystem: Environmental > Aquatic > Marine > Epipelagic ... | reverse complement strand
TTAACTGATCGGGATCGTTAATGATCGCCATATCATTTTCCTTTTTTTAGTCTTTAAAAATCGCTGTATACATAAAGCAAGTTAGTAACGCTATTATTTATAAGAATTAATCCGCGTTGTAAGTATATGTTGCACGATCATTCCAAGTTTTATCGAAATCTGCTGTGCCGTTTGCCCATAAGATTTCTAAATCACCATCCGCAAATTCCAATATCCTTTTAATTCTCCAGATATCATCAGACTTGTCAGTTCCGGGCACTGCTTCACCGACATATGTATACGAGTTGGGTACATCTTCGTCAACAAGTTTATCGTATTGCACTTCTAAGTCTGCCTTTAATCTATCCAGAATGCTCAAAAACGATTGAGCAACAAATTTCTTTTTAGTGGGGTCGTAGATAAGAACTGCATCACCTACAACTCCTTTGAGAGCAGACTTGTCAACGTCTGCATTATCAACTATCTTATATGAACCACCGCCACCGAGTGTACTGAGAGAACGATTAATTTGTTGAATCTGTTTTTCAAGATTGGCAGTAACAGTGTTCTTGTTTTCTGTTAATTGCTCATTGAATCTGGTAAGAGCTTCTTCAAATCGTTCTTTGTAATCGGGTCCTGCTTCACCTTGTATTCCTTGTGGTCCTTGCTCTCCCCGCTCTCCCTTTTCTCCACGAAGTCCAGTATCTCCTTTGTCTCCTTTGAGACCCTGTATTCCTTGGATGCCTTGTAACCCCACGTCTCCCTTTGGACCAGCATCGCCTTGAGCGCCCATCGCGCCCCGCTCACCAGTTTTTCCAGTGTCTCCTTTGGCTCCGGTCTTTCCTGTATCACCTGTTAGTCCCCTTTCACCTTGCAGACCAGTTTCGCCCACAGGTCCGATATCGCCCTTATCGCCTTTGAGTCCTTGAAGACCTTGTAATCCCTGTTCTCCAGTCTCGCCTTTTTCGCCTCTATCACCGTCTTTGCCATCAATGCCGTCACGTCCGGATTCTCCGTCAGCACCGGCAATTCCTTGATCACCAGTATCTCCTCGATCTCCTTTGACACCTTTATCTCCTTTCGGACCCTGCTTTCCGTCTAGACCCGCAGGACCACGTATAGTTTGGACCTCTTCAAGAACTTCAAAGACTTTGTTCTCTAATTTTTCAATTTCTTTTTGCGTATGTATAACCGAAAACGCAGTAGAAATAGTATCAATTTTGCTCATTGATCTTTGCCATATACCTAGTCAGTTCTTCTGTCAGTTCATCTTCGTGAGTAGGTATATAATGTTCTTTCTTTTCAGGTTTTTTCTTATCTACTTCTCCACCGTTAACATTGATATTAATTGGTGAAGATTGCGGAGATACTGGTGTTTCTGGCGCAGCAGGAGGTTCGTTACTAGGAATTTCTTCAGTATCAATAGCACCTTCGTTATCTTCTTTATCCATTTGTTTCTGGATGGCATCGATCTCGTCTTCATCTAATCTTAAAACATTTTTCCAGATCCATTCTTTCGAGATATACTCACCAGCAAACTGAGTTGCCTCGCTCATCAAACCGAGACGTTCTCTCATGATTTCAGATTCTTTCAATTCGACATAATGATTGTCTCTTACAAAATCAATATTGAAATCAGTTTTCCAATTATCCCAATCTTGTTCTGTGATAACGCCTTTCAGCATCAACTGTTTCTTTAAAATATTTAAGAACACATGAGAAAATTTTCGACGTAACCTATCGATAAATTTCTGAAATTTTATTTCGTCTCTGGTAATTTCATTAGATCTACCAAGAGAAAAATTGTTTTCTTGTTCCAATCTTTGAGCAGGAACATTTAATGAACGATACAATCTTTTTTGAAAATACAATATATCATCTATCTGACCAAGATTATCTCCACCAGGCAACGTTGAAATTTCTGTGCCTCGACCACCTTCACGGCGAGGTAACCAGAAATCTTCCAGCATAGACATGTGTTTGCGATCATCTTTAAGTTCACCAGTGTTCGCATCATACACTAACTTGTTACGGTACTTTGCCATGATGTCTTTCATGTATTGTTCAGATTTACCGCGTGGTAAATTACCCACGTCAATATAAAAAATTCGACGTTCAGGTGCACGAGCAAGACGATAGATAACCAGAGAATCTTCTAACATTCTTAACTGGTTTATAGGTTTTAATGCTTTATGTAAATGTGAAACTACTTTCTTTTTGGTTTCGTCTAATAGACCAGACGTAACACATGTGATAGAGTCAGTAGAAAACTTAACTGCCCCTGCTTGATTCTGTGCTCCCGGTTTCTCTTCGTAGATATAGAATTCTTCTACGGTATCAATAATTTTTACACCGGTTTTAGGATCTTTTTTATTCTTAATGTTTTTTACTTTACGAATTTTTGATGCATCAATATTTCGAATTTCTTTAATGCCCTGTTTAGGATTCTTTTCATCTATTAACAAATGATAAAATATTCTTCCATCAACATACCAAGACCTAAAAATATCATGTCCTAAATCAGAAAAGTTTAACATAGAAAGAATATTTTTAAACTCATCTGTCATGGTCTTTTTGATTTTAGTCGTTGCTTCAATCTCATCTAAATTTAATTGTACGTTCATCTCTAATTCAGATGAGGTAATACTTTCATTAACAATTTCATCAATTGCCATATCAACTTCTGCGTTCGTAGAAACCCCACGATATCGCATGATCAATTGATGTTGATCTTTTGCATTATCTCCATCAAGATTAACGTATTGTCCAAAGTAACCAGCAGAAGACGTTACATATCCTGCACCATCAGGATCCGTAGGTGGAACTACAGATTTTAGATCTGGTTTCACATCTTTTTTGTTTCTTTTGATTTCAAAACCAAAAGCTTTGAATAACGTATTGTCTGCCATGTAATCCTCGTTGGAAAAAATAAGGGGAGTCAATTAAGACTCCCTATATCTATAACACTATTAACTGGTTGTGTTTGATTCCCAGTATTGAACAGCAAATTCAACATCGAACTGTTCAATTGCAGTTGCCTGATCATAGTCCAAAGCAATCGAACTTACACTGACTGGGAAACATCCCCTGAAAGTATATTTTTTCAATACATCTTCGTTCCTATCTAGTTGTTCAACTATCAGGTCTGCTTGGTAATCTGCTGGATTAACCAACCCTGTATTAGCAGAGTGAGAGTTAATTCCATTCAACCATCTTTCCATTGCATCGCGAGAAACAAATCCCGTATCATTCATTATGGTAACAGTCCAATTTTCAAACGATCTGTCACCTGCCATTTTGAGAATACGTCCTCTAAATGGAACCTCAACGACACCCGTTGTCGAAGCGGGTAACTGAGCAGTTCTGCAAAGGAAAGATGTCAGTTCGACATCTCCCCCAGCATAAGTTGGAAAATTTAAGGTTACCTTAAATAAATTGGGTCGTGCACCGCCACCGGTTAATTTTGACTTAAAGTCATCGACTCCTAAAATTGCCATCTAGACTCTCCTTATACTACGCCAACGACTTCTTCAAACGCAACACCCGTTCTAACTGCCACAAAATTAAGTGTGATAAAGTTAATTGAACGTGCTGGTTTAATGAAGATGTTTGCTACGAAACGATTCGAATCAATGATTGCCGCAGTGTTGTTTGTTTCATCACACACAACTCTGAAATCAGTAATCCCCCTTCTTCCTTGGATCTCTCGCAAGAACGGTTCAACAATTCCGACAAACTCTGATCGAGTAAATTCATCGTTGAATTCAAACAAAACATTTTCAGATGCCTGTTTGATTGCTCTTTCAATAGTAAGGAAAAGTCTTCGAACATTAATACGATCAAACGCACTTGGACGAGACTCTTTTGTTTTATCTCCGTATAACAATATTCCTTGACCAGGAAGATTTACAATTGGGTTAACACCCACTTTGTAAAGTTGGTCCCTGTATTCGCGAGAAGCATTCCAACCAAGAGAAGTAACACCGAAGTATTGTCCTCGTCTTTGTCCAGCAGGAGAGAACCATGGTGCTGCTACTTGATCTGTAAGTGCTAACAGACCAGCAGTTGAACTTGACGCAGGAATAAAGGTATAAGCATCCTTATACTTATCATAAACTTTGAACCAGTTACTGTCAAGAATCAAGTAGTTAGATGCAGATACTGCATTAGAAAATTGTTCAATAGCATTTGCAATGTTAGTAACGCTAGATTGATTAAGTACTGCATCTCTTGGAGGAGAAGACAATACTACACAATCTTTTCTTTTTGCTGCAGCAATCGAAACAAGGTTAGCAACAACTGTTACTTGTTCTAGTTCACTGCTCATTCCGCGAGCAATCAAATAGTCTACTGTAATAGTTTCGGTATCTTCAAATTGTTCAAATCCAGTAATAACATCACCTTCATCAAGCGTGTTACTATCTGTTCCACCAGTCAAAGAATAATTTTGAACACCTGATGTTGCCGCAGTAAATGATGCAGATGCATCACCTAACTCACTAATATTAGCAATGTCTGCTGCCCATACAAAATTAGACCTAGCATTCAATACATCAAGGATATAGTTAGACGTTCCGTCTGAGGTTTTAGCATCTCCTGCTAAAGAAACATAGGCAAATGTTTCAAGGACTGTTCCGGGAGTTCCGGAAAAAACACCATCTTCATCAACTATCGCAATGTGTGCTTCATCGTTTGCGCTTGCATCACCAGATGCGTTTGCTACGTAAGCAGAAGTTCCGGGCGCACTTTCGAATTCCTCTTTGTAGGTCCAACCAGTAAAACCAGAACCTAACGTTGGGCAGACTGAAATCTGTAAACTGTTTCCTGCCGTCCCTGCATACTTAGCAATTAATTGCTCGTCTGCAAGACCAGACCTTAAATAGTCCCAATCTGCTGAATTCTTAACCAAACTACCGTCTGATACTACAACAGCAGTCAGAGTTGCATTACCGGAAGGTGATTGAGTGACAGTAGGTGTTCCTGAATAACCAGTACCAGTATCTGTCATCTTTACAGATTTAATACCGACTGTAACATCAACAGTTAAATTACCGTCTCCTGCTACACTTTGGTTAACGGTTGGTACTTCGTCAAGAGATGCAAGAGTTCCGGAAAAACTTCCGCCTGATTGCAAAGAAAGTCCAGTAACCGCACCATTCAAATCGATGCTAGTTACTTTTGCTGATGCGTTTGTCCCATTTCCTATATCAATTTGGAAAGTTTCCCCAGCAATATAACCTGATCCATCTGCATCTCCAATAGAAATTGATTTAATTTCCATTGTTGCCGTTGCTGCTGCGCCACTACCACTACCACCAGTGAAACCAATAGTTGGAGTGTCAGTGTAGTTGTTGTTTGTGCCACTTACTGTTACACTAGTTACGGATTGAGTTCCTACAAGAGCAGCATTTTTTGCGCCCTCATGAGTTCTCACAACATAAAGAGTAGAAGCATACTTAAGGAAGTATGAAGCAGTTAAAAAATCTAATGATGATTTAGTTGACAATACGGGAGAACCGAATTGTTCTGCCAATCTAGCTTCGTTCGAAACTAAAACTGGTTGGTCAATTGGTCCCCAATTAAAGTCTCCTACATAAGCGCCAGTAGAAGTATCGACTGCTGGTACAACACCAGATAAATCAATTTCTTTGACTGTAATGTTTGGAGACGCGAATTGATTAGCCATAATCGTGTCCTTTTTTTCGTTTACCTATGATAAGAAAACATAATACGTAATATATCTCAATGTTTTTATTTATAATAATTGAGATTTACCAATATTCAAGATTGTCGGGTTCTTTAACTATTTGCCACCGTCTTCTTTCATGGTCTTCTAACGTTTCCATTTCCTCGATACTGCCATTACCGTCATCGATAAAACCAAAAGGAACTACATCTGCTTCAATTTGATCCATTCTATCTTTATACATCAACTCCTTTAAATTAATATCTGTCATATTATAAAAATATTCAGTGTGTATAAAGAACCCCATCAAAACTAGATTCATCATAAGATCATCATGGTTACCCTCGCTTGCTTCATACGACTGTCCTTTAAGAACAAAAGTAGACATTTCCAAGATGGTTTGTTCGTCAACAATTTCTAATTTGTTAGACTCCATTAAATCTTTAATGCCAGAACAACCAAGACGTTTTGATCTTCGGTTCATTTCAACGCCGATATGTGATGATTTAATTGTAGATGAAACGTGAACATTTTCGTATTCGATATCGTAATATAGTCCGTTGCAGACTACCGCACCCTGATCATTTGCTTCAATTACTACATAAGCATTGTTGTAAACGGTTGCGTACTTATATATAATATTAGGGAAGAGTATTGGAGAGATAGTGTTGTTCCGATACACTGCCACTTGTTTAAATGGGCGGGTCGTTATATCAATAATAGTGAACGTAGAATAGTCCTGACCTCTTCCTTTCGAGACATCAACGGTCATGATGTACTCGTGACTCGGCCGAGTTTCTTCGTAAACTAAAAATAGACCACCCTCCCGAACATGTAGGGGCGCTTTTGATCGCAATGACAAGAGCGTCTCTGCATTTATTAAAGTGTCGCCTGTTCCAAAGAAAGTGTTGCCAAATTCTTGGTCGAACTGTAATTGGGAAGTGTTTGCTATTGTCTGTTGTTTCCACTCTTCGTCTCTACCGGGAACGTCCCACCAATCAACACGAAACGATTTGAACTCATTTACACTTTGTTCCGCACCTTCCCAAATTTTATGGAAGATATTCCCGATGCCGTTTGCCGTAGACGTGATGATAACTTTCGTGTCCACACCGGAAGAGATAACCGGATAGGTTGAAGTGTAGAACTCACCTGCTCGCTCAACAAAAGCAAACTCATCGAGATAGAGCAGATTAACAGACATACCCCGAATAGAAGAACCGCTGGTAGAAGCAGCAACAATCCTAGAATTATTAGAGAATTCAATAGACCCTTTATTGAGAGTCTTACAACCAGGTTGCAAGAAGAAAGGAAGGTTCTCCAACATGAGAGTAACACGTCCAAGCATTTCTCGTGAAGTCGACCCTTTGTTTGCGAGGACTGCGATTGTTTTTTCTGGGTGAAAGATTGCGTACCAGAGGAGGTAGGCAACAGATGAAATAGACTTGCCGCTTTGTCTGCAAGCAAGTATAATACTAAAACGGTTGTTATTAAAATGCTCGAACATTTTTTCTTGATAGGGATAGAGATTGAAGGGTACCAATCCCTCATCAAGAGAAATAATCTTAACGTATGTTTCCGCAAAGTATCCGGGACTTGCCATACATTTCGCATATTCATGTACCTCATCTTGTGTCCACTCTTGGACTACACCATCTTTTTTTACAAGAGAATTATATTGATAAGTATCAGTCTGCATTCGGGTCTGTTGTAACATCAATCACCTTTTCAACCTTATTCTGTAATAATCTCTGTAAGTCAGTCGTGCTTCCTAAAAACACATTGTTGTTCGTAATTTGTTTTGCTTCGTGTTTGTCGGGTGCTTTAATTTCTTTTTGTTTCTTATTCAGATCCATCAGTCTATCGTTGACATCGGATATGTTTTTAACCATACCTGATAACACTTCAAACGCACGAGGGTGTTCTGATTCACGAGCAACCTCGATCATAAGATCAAGAGACTCTTTACCCTTCTCTATAAGTTCATAGTATGTAGCGCGAGAGTAATCGTAATCGTAATCGACTTTTTCTTCTGGCGTATCTTTATCATGATGTTTCATTAGTTTACTATCACCTATTAAAAGTTCTTGGCAGCAACGAAGAAGTCATGACCGGAAGTCAAAACTGTTGTTCCTGTTCCTAATACACCAGAATATTCTTTAATTATAAATTCAATATATCCGGTTTGGGATGTCGTTTTATTACCGCCAGGAACTACACCTTGTACTGAGGAGGCAGTAGAAATTTTAATATCGTCATTCATCTGGAACCAAGCAGGGGTTGCATCGTCTTGTTCCCATTGAACATTAGTTACACCTGCTTCATTACCATTGAGCAAAGTTGATCCCTTGTATAAGAATACTGTATCATAAGAACCGAAATTTCCTTGTCCATCACCGGATCGTGTTGTACTGGTCAATCTTGTTATCTTAGAACTGGTAAGATAACAGTTCACCTGTATTTGATAATTGTCTCCAAAGTTAGTCCCTTGTTGATCACTCCAATTAGTATTTGCTCCACTCGTATCTATTGCAGGAGTTTCAACATTCGTACTCTCGGTGCCCGAAGGTATTGCTGCCTTCACAATAGTAGCATCGCCATTTCTAAACAAGTTAATATCTTGAAAAACAGTACCACCACCACTCATATTATCATGACCAAAATTGATAGTAGTAGGATCAAACGAGATACTGGCAGTTGCTGCTGGATCATCTGTCACAGTAATCGTTCCGGTGGTTGCTACTTCTGTTCCGCTAGTCACAGCATCAAACAATTTACCGGTAAATGTTTCGTTATCATCCACACCGTCTGCGCCTCCTGCTCCCGCAAGTGTCACATCAACAGTGGCAGGAGAGAATGATGTTCCATTCCATGTAACAGTAGTTCTTGCAGTCGCACCATTACCAGGAGGATCAGCAGTAAAGTCAGCATTAGACGTGGTGCCATGAGTGATATTGAAGTAATATGTTTGCGGGGCAGACCCTGCTGCTTCACCGAATGTAAAGGTAACTGTATCACCTTCGGTGGGTGACGTAGTATTGGGCGTAACAGTCGGAGCATTTGCAGGAATAACTGTGCCATCTATTACATTAAAAGAATGAGTTTGTTTTCCGATATAACTAGCATTGGTTGCTACTTCTAAAACATATCCCCTTGTTCCGCTGGTAGCATTTTCTTCCACTTCTAATTCTATACTAGAATTTCTAGTACCGTCCGTGGTTTCAGTTCCGCTGTCTCTGCTCGGAAAATCTACTGCTATATTTCCGCCGGTGCCATTAACAATTCTCCAATACAGCGTAGATGCATTGGGCATATTTGAATGAAGCACACTAAATTGATATGTTGGATTAGCCATAGTATCTTATCTATTACTGTTCATAAGTTGCTGTCATAGTGACAGTTATGGCATCTAAAAGATCTAGTGTTGTGCCATCTCTTATACTAAGAGTGCCGAACACATTGCCATTTGCTTGCGTAAGTGATTCGTCCCGCGAGACCCAAACATGACTACCGCTTGCGTCTAACCATGATCCGGTAGTGCCTGAAAATAATGCCGATGATGAACCGTCGAGATCGAATCTGATATCGTAATCGCTTGACGATCCTGCAAGCAACCATGTTCTGGCGATCGGAAGGTTGCTACTACCGGAACCGGTGCTTGTATCAGTGAATCTGAAATCACCGTCTGATAGAGAGTTCCAACTAAATGTAACTTCTGCTTTGTCCGGTCCAGGTGCAGGTCCGGAATTTGCAGTAGCATTTACTGTTGCGCCAAGATCAACCAAAGTCGTTGCTCCTCCATCATTAATCTCAGCAGGACCAGAGACACTATTGATTGCTGCTGCCTGATCTGTAATAGTCACGGTTTGTTGCGGTGCTGAATTACCGTAAGTATCACCAACCGCATCGATGGTGACATTTTCGTCCCCTTGATATACAGGATCGCTTATTACACTGTAATTCTTTGTTACCGTACCGCTACCCGAAGTAAATTCTGCTGCGGTGATTGCAAAAGTACCATCGGTGACCCTACCCGAAGCAGTGCCCGTAATTGTAACCGTAACATCTTCATACGAACCACCGTTTACTTGCGTTGCTACGATAGTATATTCTATTGGGAAACCTTCTGTTACCGGTGTATTGGTTGACGCAGTGTAAGTAACAGTAGGAACAGCATCAGTAATATCAACCGTATCGGATTGACCACCCGCAGTCAAAGTTAGAGTTTCGTTTTCAATCGCAACATTATCATAGACAGCAGTGACATCAATAAACCCACTGTTACTGCCACCCATTGTAATGTTTCCAGTCAATGCTACATCAATATCTGCTGCTTGAACACCTGTAATTGTATAGGGAACAAGAGTACCGTTTGGAATATTGGTGCCCGAAAGGGTGAACCTAGCAACACCGCCTTGTTCTGCAATACTTGATACATTGAACGATCCAGCATTGTAAACAGTTGCAGCATCTACAAGACTAAACGTATCACTTGTTCCAGTTCCAGAAATTGTAATCGTCTGTGGACCTTCATAAACATCACTAGAAGTCGTGGTAGGACTGATTGTGACCACACCACTATTAGACGCAAATGTAGCAGCAGTAATAGTAGTCGATCCAACATTAGCACGTGCATCACCAGTAATCTCATATGCAAAATCCGCATAAGTGGCGGTGTTCTGTAATGTTTGAGTGACAGTGAAACTGTAACCATCGCCTTCTGTTACGGTTGTAGCAACCATGTCGATTAAATTAGTTCTTACTATTCCTGCTTCATTGACGGTAACTGTTTGTTGTGCGGTTTGACCACTGTCATCACCGGTAACCGTGAACGTCCAAACTTCGGGACCAACAAATCCTGCGTCTTCTGTTGTAGTGACAACAACGTTTGCATAGGTTGGTGAGGTAAAGTCACCACTCGAAGCACCAGCACGTCCTTGAGAATCACCGGTCAATGCCCAACTAACGGTTTCGCCAACAGAATTGGTTACACTCAAATCTAGTGTTATGTCATTGCCTTCCGTTACAGGTGAGGCAATAGTCAATCCATATGTAGGAACAAGGTCTGTCAAATCGAATTCAACTGTATCTTGTATTCCTGTGCTCTGACCTGTAACCGTAATGGTGATAGTCTGAGTCCCCTCTTCCGTTGCAAGAACAGTTGTAGGAAGATTTAGATTTGCATAACTTGTTCCGCCCCAGATGAAAGTTCCGCCAGCAACACTGTATCTTCCGGTGCCATCATCTTCAATTGCGTAGTCTACATTTTCTCCGACAGAGTTGGTAACATCCAAACCAATAACAACAGTGTTACCTTCTGTGTATGATCCTGCCGAAGTCAGAACTGTGTATACAGGAACAACATCAGTGATCGAAGAGTTGAAGGTTGCAATCGCGGCACCGCCAACAGTATCTGAAACGTTCACTACGAATGCTTGTGTGCCTTCTGGAGGAAGTTGATCTAAGACAGCAGTAAGATCCATGGTGGATGTCATGATCATGGTATCGCCGCCAGCAGTAATACTAGCAGCAGTTGTGCCTACTGTCAAGGTTGATCGTGAACCTGTCCTTGGAACAGAGGCAAAATCTTCGTCTTCTGCCCCAGTAACCCACCAATAATAATTTGTTCCGGGCGCAGTATTCTTTCGAGTAAATGCAAACGAACCAGATGCTCCTTCTGATATGGCAGTAGGTCCGGTGATTACAGCAGCACTAGGAGCAGCATCAACCATGTCAAAAGTATTCGTAGATATTTGAGCAGGAACATCGTGGTTTGTAATTCTAATCGTTGAGGTTTGTGTTCCTCTATAATACCCATCTACTGTGGTTGCAGATAATGTAGGTGTTTGTGATGCTGCGTTAAAAGCAATTCTTCCGCTGGTAGTTGTAATTCTTCCATCCAAGTCATCAAGGATTTCCCAAAGCACTCCATCAGAGGTAAGTGTTTCTGTGCTTTGATTGTAAAAATAATCACCGTTTGGATTGTGTTCGTTCGTTACAGTGATTGTCGGAACAATAGAACCGCCCTCAGTAATATCACTTTGAGAAACAGCATACTGTGGATATACAGAAGTGTCATTAATTGTTACAATCGCGCCCTGTTCTTGTGTATTGCTTGGGTTGAGATATGCTAACAATTCTACATTATTAGGATCAGCATGATAATCACTATAAGTAGCAGGACCCGTCAAGAAAACCCTGAACGTTTGACCACCACCGCTATCGGTAATAAAATCTTTTCTAGGATAAACATCAAAAGAAGCGGTGTTTCCTGATACTGTAATTGTTTGTCGTTGATTGAAACCGAAAACATTTGTTTGTGCCGCGTCCCAATCACCATATCCATTATTATACCCAATCCCACCAACACCAAAACCAGTTTGATCTGTACCAGGATCAGCAGTTAATGCGGCATCAAGACTTAAAGATGAACCAGTAGCAGTAGTTGCGTCTGCTAAGTAGTAATTTATATCACCATCAGGTAAATTGGTTCCGTTTATAGTAATAGTTTGAGCAGTTCCTGTTTCGTTAACTGAACTAGTCTGGACAATGTAATGAACATCAGCAATATTATATTCAACATTAAAAATTAATTTTCTGTAAGGCGCATTGCACCAATCTCTAATAATGATATTGTATTGTTCTAAACCTTCAGCATTTAAGAAAAAGTCGTTTGCAATAGTAAAATTAAAACTCCCAGATGTCGGAGTATCATAAACTTTACCTGGCACATTTCCGGGACCTGAATTTACAGGGTCTGCTATCGGTAATTCTGTTTGAACACCTACCTCTAAATCTTGCCACCCACCTAGTACTTCAAATTCTGTCAAAGCAGGAAGATCCTGTGTGATAGGATTCGACAAAGTTATTTGGTTAGTTGGTGCACCAATTACATTGATAATAGTCGATCCTCTATAAATTCCTAAACCAGTAATATCATATCCAATCCAATCAGCACTGACACTGTTTAGAGTAAGCGTAATATCGCCTTCGGTTGCTGGATTCCCTGCTTGTATACTAGGAGTTGCAGTGACTAATTGAGGAGGAATTGTCACAAAATCAGAATCAACTGTCGTTACGTGTTCTAAATACCATTTATAAGTTCCAGGATAAAGATATGTTTGTTCTGGTGCTCCTAGACCATTTAAAGAAGTTCCTGTTCCCACTACATAATTAACTGTAAGACCTTCGGGAACTGGTTCGTATGAAGGAATTAAAGTAATTACCGGAGAATTTAGCGAAGTTGTTTCACCAGAACTCTGAGAAGTTAGATTTAGATCCGCATTACTTTCGAGTAACACCTCTCCACCCAAATACATACCAGCAGGATGAACAAATAGTTTGAATAAATTTTTCCATTGATTTACAGGTATACCAGCACGAACAAGTATAGCAAATGTTTGGTATAACTTATCGTTGGTAAGAAATCTTAAAGAAGATGGACCAATTTTAGATATCAAAGATAACGGATTGTTATCGTCTGCTATAAGAAAAATGTTTTCTTTTGTGTAAATAACTTCTGGATCGATATCAAAAAAAGATCTGAAAAACCATTCGATAGAGTACTTAGAACCTTTTGCTCTAAACAACACACTTGAAAAATTAGCAGCAGCACGTTTGTCTCCTGACCCTTCAAAATAACTTCCGCCTAACAGCAATTCGTCTTCTATGAAATTTAAAAGTGTGATATCAGTCTCTGTAATATCACGAGCAAGGAAAAGATGGTTTAATAATTCTGTTGCATCATATTGATTTTGCCACTCGTAATATTTTTCGAGCAAAGTAATAAATTTTGGATAAGACGAGGCAAAATGTTCAGGTAGAACATTTTCGATATGAACGTCCCGTAAATTTAATTTACGTCTTCTCTTGTCTATGAAGTTATCGTGTGCCATAATTCTTATTTATGCCGTTGGAAATGCTTGTGTTGGAACAGCGAAGTTAGAAGTATATCGTGCGACACCTTTTGTGATTCTAAAATCTTCAATGAATCCTCCCCAGGCAATGCCTGACGCATTACGTGTTGCATCCATTATTTGTAAAAAGTTTGAACTATAGTCTTGAGTATCGTTCGTTTCAGTACGTCCCAGAACACCGTTGACAAAAATTCTTAGGTCAGTGCCTTCTCGTGTTACTGCTACGTGATTCCATGCGTTAAGATTTAAGGGAGTTCCAGAAGTATCAAAATTACTAAATCCTCTAACCACTCTTACTTCGTGAGTAACTGCGATTTGTTCTAACCCTAAACCGTCATTCACCCCGTTAGTTGAATGGGTGGTTGCCATCTCGTAGTTACCTGACTGTAACGTGTAAAACCACCCTTCCATGGTGAAATCACCAGCACCTAATACTCCGCCTGTGCCTGTGAACGTACTTTCAATTCTGCCACTAGTGCCATTTCCTTCCATTGACTTTGCTTGGAATAATGTAGTCAATCCCGCTTCCACATGGACACCATTAACTGTGACTAGTGAATTATTAAAAGTAGAAGCATCACTTGCGTATGTTGTAGGACTACTCTCACCATCAACTGCATTAACTAAGAATACTACGTTAGCAAAGTTGGGATCTATATTACTAGTGTCTGTAACCGTGATCGTAACTTCGCCCACTTCTGCTGAGTTCTCTGCACCATCTGGTATTGCTCGATATCTCCAAACCACGGTGCCACTGAATGGTGCCGCAGGAGGTGTATACAAGAATGTTCCTGCAAGCGCATCGATAAGTGTAACCGTACCTTGCCCAGAAGGTGGTTGATCTTCCACAACGTGGGTGATGTCACCAGTAGTTTCGAACAGATCGTTACTAGAAACATTCATAGTAATTGTTTCACTGCCAGAGTAATCTAACGAGAAGGTGTCATCAATTGCATCATCCACACCAGCATTAGAAGGTCCATTAACGGTAATGCTAATTTGTTCTACAACATTTTGACCAACATCAACACCAATGACAAAACTATCAGGTCCATAAGCATCTGGGTTAGGTGTGTAGATCCATGTACCGTCTGAGTCAACCGCCGCAGTACCAAACTCCGGAGAAGTAGTTATTTCATAACCCTGTATGTCATTTAGTGTATTCACTAATGATAAGGTGTTAGTTGCAGTTTGTCCTGAATCTTCTAGTATGTTACCAGGAAGACTAGCACTGTCTCCTGAAAGAATATTGGATTCGACTTTACAGAATGCAAGCAAACCGCCTGTATCGAAATCGAGAAAATTAGTTTCTACTGTTCTAATAATAGCAGAAGCAGATTCAACAACCTTATACATATTAATCTTCATTTCAAAATCTAGTGTGTAGATGATAGTTCTACGGGTTTCGATTGCTCCCTCGTAGTCATCCTGCATAACCACACCGTCTAATCTTATAGGAGTATCTTCTGTGACATCATATCCTTCTAGTGGTTTAACAGATACTGTATATTGAGGTGTGAAAAAAGGTATAATTTGTTCGACAACTTGAAGCGCATCATCTTGACTTCTTGCATATACGTTTAATTGAAATTGTAAATTGTACGGAACGGGGTTATACATCCTTCTTGCTCGCCCACTATCAGTAGTGTCGGCAATAGTTCGTTTTCCCACCTTAGACAATTGCCGTTGAGCATCATATTGAATAGCAAGAATTTCAAATGACATTCTTGGTAACTTAATAGCAATTTGTCTTTCTTGTTCTTCACCCACTTCCATCCCTGCGATTCTGTCAATAAAATCACGGCGAGGTGCATAAGACAAAGGAACCTTGGTTTGGTTAATAATTTCACCCGCAGAATTATGTCTAACAACATAAATGTTATTAAACAACGAACCGAAAACAGCAACAGACTTTCGAATTCTTTCGTGATAAAACCAATTAGTTAACATTAAGGATCTCCAAACGGATTAGACTCAGAGAAATCTAAAATTCCGTCTGCAACAGTTTCGAATATATCATTCTGATTTTGATTCATTTCTTTTTCACTTACAATCGTAGGTATTCCGACAGCATTACTTTCTAGTCCTATCACACTATCTACTGTATTAAATGAATGAAACAAACCATCCGAAGTACTTATATTAGTTATACTTAATATTCTAGCAGATGAAACGGATGCATCATATTCTACAACATCAGCATATATGTAAATTTGAGAATCCCCTTCCCCTTGAATCTGTCTAACCCTTTCGCCAACTTCAAACGCACCATTCTCTCCAAAAAATTCTGTTGTAAAAACTTCTGTAAAAGTCATTTGATATTGATGACCAAATATTTCTACGTTATCAATTTCTGCAATATTAGTATCAAAATTTTCTCCGCTAAATTCAAACAACTCACAAGACAATCTGAATACGGGTAAATTTTTCAATTGATAGAAAGGAGTTTCATCAAAAGTTTTTTGAATTTCAAATATAGAACCGGACAAAGGTAAAAATATTAGATCACCTTCCCTCGGTCTAAAAAAATTATTAGTGTCCTGCTCATGTTCGTATGGCGCTACTTGTTGTAACCATCTACGCCGAGAAACCACAAAGGTTGCTTGGTCACGAATCTCTACACCAAATTTCGTGAACAAGTCACCCTCGCCATCGAACCCTTCTACATTCTCAATGTACATTTCTATTTTATATGCATCATCAAAAACAGCAGAGGTTTCATCGCCAAAGATAGTGTCTTGATTTACAGAGTCACGAGGCAGGTAATAAACATCCTGCCCATACATTTTTAAAGACTCGACTATCAAGTCTTCGTATAAGACCTGCTCTGATCTGGCACCTTGTGAAAAATACTTATTAGTTGCCATTTATTAACCTACGAAGAAATCTGGCGGTAACTCTTGCTCGATTCTTAACTTCTCTTCTAACTTTTCTAATTCAGAATTAGCATCATCAAGCATTTGTCGCGCATTAACAGTAACACCTCCGGGTAACTGCATGCCTTCAAATTTAGACATGTTGATACCCCACTGTTGTTTAATTAAAGCAGTGAGATAATTTTTTACAAACATATCATTATAGACGCTAGTAAATGAATCCGGATCAATAGCAGAATATATTTCAGCAACAACGTAATCACCAACCCTAAGATCATCATTGATCCATTCGCCCCAAATATAAAGACGATCTTGATGCCTAGACCAAGAAGTTTGCGGATTGCCGTGAAGAAGTTGATCCATAAAATCTAAGTACTGTTCAAATTGAATGTAGTAAGACAACCCACCACCAAAATTTAAAAAGTCACCCATACTATTTAACATCATTTGATATTTAACATCAAACATATTAACAGTAGAAAATGTTGGATTAATAGGAAACAGTTGTGAGATATATAAAACCTCACTCGAAATCGGAATCCAACCGTTATCGACATCAGTTTGCGTAATCAAATGTTTTAAATAAGTACGATAAGTTGCATCACTATGGAACTCTTGATACAACTGAATAGTATCATCGACTTTATCTTCTATCTGATCTTCATCCACATTTATTTCGATCACAGGATCACCTAACCTTCGAAGGCAATGATCGATCAACGTTTGTCTGGAATTAGGTTGTGCCATTTAGATACCTTTTACCTGTATTTATACATTGCCCCAGAGGACTGCACCAGCAGAATCGTAAATAACTAAATTTGTGCCAGCGGCATCTCGGAATTCAACACCCGTAGTAAGTTTCAAAGCATCTACATTTTCAACATCCATTACCTTTTCGCCACTCTGATCGGCATCAATGTGAAGTTTTCTTTCAAGGGTTCCACCAATCACTGTTGAGATCTCAAAATCTGCTTCTTCACTACCGTTTGTTCTTACTCTTGCGATAGACTTGACTACAGACATTTCTACGCCAGCATCTGAGTCAATAGAATTACCTGCTTTAAATGCAAGTTGTTGAGATCTCGTTCCAGAGACGCTTCGATGATTTAAAGTAAGTGTGCTAAGACTGCCAGTTAACGGGTACCCATAATCATAAAGAGTAAGACCACCTTGTCCAACCAACAATCTTTCTTGATCGCCAAATGCATTGTGCTGCATAACTATGAGGTCAGAATACATATCCTCATCACCGGGAGCACCGTTTACCACTGCTCTTATGTCTACACCGGGAAAATAGTTACCACCTGCTCCAGTCTGATCAATACCTGCGAAAACAATACGACCTAATTCATCACCACTGTTTACTCTAACATCGTTAAGAGTGTTGTTATCAGTTCCACGTGACTTACCTAAAATTAAATATGGAGGGAACTCATCAGCACTAGTTCTGGTAATAGCAAACGATGCTTGATCTGCTCCAGTTCCAGTAAGAGCAGTACGAGGCGTGACTGGCGAGTTGGTTGGGAATCCTCTGGTTTCAAAGGTTCTAAAACCATTACCTAAATTTAACTGATAACCATCTTCTGGATCAATCTGTACATGATAAAAAATACTCGCAGAATCCCCTATAAAACCAAGAGCTTGTATCTCTTCAGTAGTAACTCTCCCTTCGTCAGTTACTAATTGTAGAGTTGGAACTTGATAAAGATCACTGAAAGCAGTCTTACTTACGACATCGCCATTGATAGTCAGTACATCAGTATTGGCAATTTCAGTACCAAGATTCGGTATAGTTAGTCCATCACCATTAACACCAGCATCTATCGCAGTTGAGTCTAGTGTGGTGATACCAATAACGTTTAAATTTGGTGTTTGGAATATTGTATCATCACCACCAGTAACCGCTAAGATGTTATCAGAGGCATCATCCACAACCGCTAAGGTAATATCTCCAGAAGCATTGTTGCTAAATCTAATACCTTCGCCGGGATCAGCGATGACTAACTCATTGACGCCTGAAATATCAAAATTAGTGCCACTGATACCACCATTAGCTAGAGTCAATCCCTCAATACCGCCGCTGGCAATTATTGTACTATCAAATGTTGCTACACCGTCTTGAGTAAATGTTAATGCATCAACCGGACTGCCAAGATTTTCAGATCTAATAATTAATTTATTGAGGTTGGCGGAGCCAGTTCCTTGATAAAAAAATCTCCAACCATAACCAGTACCATCACCGTGATTACCTAAATAAATGGAAGCATCTTCACCATCTAAACCACTACCTCCAATATAAAGTCTATCTTCGGTTTGTGGAAAGGTGTTTCCTACCTTGACCAGTAGTTTACCATCAATCGTCGTTGAGTCGAGTGTGGTGATACCATCTACGTTTAAGTCGCTATCGAATTGACCACGATCAACAGATAGTAAAGTGGAGTTGTTAACTCCACCAACGGTGCTCAGAACCAAATCATAATCCGCTAGATCGTCTGTAGTATCAGTAGCACCCGCAAATGCGCCTCTTTGTAATTCTATTCCGGTGGTTCCAAGTCTCAGTGCAGTTTTATTACCTCGTCCGGTAACAGCACTCAAAGTATCATTAGCATTGATACTTGAAACAGATCTTCTAGAAATTTGACCAGTACTTGGATTAATTGCTACAAGAGTATCTCTGGTTTCTGAATCTTGTAACCCAGTAAATTTAATATGGTAGTTGCTAAAAATAAGCGGAACTCTTGCAGAGTCTGCACCAACTGCACTGAGACTTGCCCCTCTATCAGTTACACTGCGAAGAGTATCTCGTTCTGTCAGTCTAGAAACAACGCCTTGTGATCCACGTTTAACTACCCCTGATTCTGCTCCTCCGGTTTGAACGAGAAGCATATTATAATAACCGACACCATTATCAATAACATTTTGTTCAGTAATTATTGGCAGACCATTTGTATTTTCTAGATCAAAATCTATACCACCAGCAAACACAGATCTTATATTAGTTGAATCTCCTGCTGTTGTGACATCTTGTAAAGACGGAACCTCAAAAGCAGAAGGAGCAAGATTTCTTACAGTCAATTGCTCAGTGTTAACGTCCCACATAACCGCATCATCAACATCCGCAATAGATGGCCAAGAACCAAAATCTTGTTTCACATAAAAAGCGTCAGCGTTTCTAATAGTCAATCCGTGCGTAGTGATTGACGCAGTCGTGCTGTCACCACCAGAAACAGCAGTAGTAACTTCTTGTAACGTAGTGGTATCTTTAAAAGCAAATGCCCCTACGTCACGATAACCCACACTATCCTGTGGTCCCAAGAAAAGTGCATTACCATCTCCTGCTGGATTATATTTGGCAGGAAGTGTGCTAAAATCTTTGATGCCGTCGATGATAAGACCATCAATTTTAAGACTTCTTGTAGTAGTAGCAAATGCTTCTGTGCCAATTGTTTGATTCGAATTATCGGTTACTACTTGGAGAGTCCAAAAATCGGTATTCTGATTAGCAGCATTCCCTAATGTTCGTGTACCAACACTATCAAACGTAGTAAGTTTTGTAGGATTAAATACAGGAACTACAAGACTTGTATCAAAAGGCGATGAAGTAGGTAAAGAAGATCTGTTTAAATAAAACTGGTTTCTAATGTAAACATCTTCTGCACCAGTCGAGTCTCCGTTGTTAAGAACAAACTCCCAAGTAAAATCCTCTAACGGTTTGGTAGCACCGCTTTGCAAAGTGACTCTAAATGCGCTATCGGTTCCTCCAGCATCTGCAAGACGAATAACGTCAAACTGTCCTGCTGGCGTTCCGGGATTTGTTAATGCAGCAGTAAACCCACCATCTAAATCAATAGCGTTAGTAACATCAAGTCTTCTCGATAAAGTGTCTGCACCCGTTTCTGATGCTTTGTCTATCGTAAAATAATTTAACGGTGTATGAGCAGTTGTTTCTACTACTGTTGATACTACACTATCTCCGACCAAACCTAATAAAGTTAATTGGTCGTCTACGTTGAAAGCAGGTGAAAGTCTTAACCCACCCGTCAAAGTCAGTTTGTTATCAGTAGAAGCACCGTGATCTGTTACATATTGTAACGTAGCAATGTCTAGTATATTACCAAGAGTTCTATCTACTACACTATCAAGTGCAGTAAGACCTAAAATAAGAGTATTATCTGATACTGCATCTGATAAATTAGTCGTGCCTACCGTTAATCCACCAGCACCTATGTTTGCCCTATTTGTATTAAGTCTATCATTTGAATAAGTTAGACTGCCATTATCTTCTAACTCACCGTCTGTTCCTGCTAAAACTATTCTAGTCGCAGTTAAATCAGATACTTTGGCGGTTCCTAATGTAGCAGAGTCGCCACTGAATCCCAACGCAACTATTGGTCTGGTTGTAACATAACCTTCATCGGTAACGTTCTGTAAATCCGGATTCGAGAAAGCAGAAGCAGATGCTTCGCGGGTTCCTACTGTTCCGTCTGCGGCAATAGTTACAATAGTAAATTCGGTACCTTGATCGGATAGTCCTGTAACAACCAACCCTGCGTTAGTTGCATCAATCGTGGTGGAATCTAATGTAGTACTACCAACAACCGTAAGATTGTTCCCCACATCAAGATCACTATCAGTGTGAATAGATTTGTTAAAAGTCCAATCGTCGTTTGTATTCGAATATAAAAGAGTAGCTGCGCCACCAGTTCCTAAATTCAAAGTGATACCGCCGCCATTGGCATCGGACGGTTGTGTTGCACCATCTGCTAAAGTAATATTTTTATCGTCAACCGAAAGTTCTGTACTGTTTATAACTGTAGTGGCACCATCGACTCGAAGGTTTCCTAGTACTACAAGATCTTTTCTTACGGTGACAGAATCAAATGTGGATATACCCGAGACATCAAAATCAGCAACTAAGTTTAAAATAGTTCCATCGAAAGTGAAGTTGGCATCGTCTTCTAATTCACCAGAAGTTCCTGCGATCACTACCCGATTATCTGTCAGATCGCTCACTGCTGCACTTGCTAATGTTGCTTGGGTACCGACACTCAAATTAGACGCAAAAGTAGCACTATCGGCAGTTATCGCAGAAGTGCCGCCTAAAAGAATATCTAAATTCGAAGTATTACCAACTGTCAATACTTCGTTTAATCCCAAAGCAGACCCATCAAGGATTGAAGCATCAACTTCTAAAAATTCTACACTGTCTCCCGATACACCTGATCCGAGATTCAACAGTTTATATGTTGCTTGTGTGTCCGTTGCGTTTGCTGCGAGAGAGATACCACCATTTAAATACAATGGTGTTGAGGTGACATCATATCCAACAGGTCTCGTAGGATCTGTGACAGTAGTTAATGTTTCGCCTGTAAAAGCAGTAGATTCAACTGTTCTTCGAGCAACTTCATTAGAACCATCGATTGTTAATACTTCTAATGATTCAGTACCTATCAGTCCAGTTAGATTTACCGCTCCTACTATTGTGGTAGAGTCTAATGTTGTAATACCATCAACATCAAGTGTTCCTACTATTGAAGTAGAATCTAATGTTGTAATACCACCAACATCAAGATCCGTTGTGACATTAATATTGGTGGCAGTTAATGTGGTATTACTAAACGTTAAGTCAGCATCGTCTTCTAATTCACCATTAGTTCCAGCAATGACCACCCGACCACTGGTTAAATCTTCTACTTTAACTGATGAAGCATCGATGCCAGCATTAGCATCAAGTAAACCGTCAATAGTTGTTTTATCGAGAGTAGTTTCTCCCGTTACATCAAATCCTCCAACTATCGAAGTTGAGTCTAATGTTGTAATACCATCGACATCAAGTGTTCCTACTATTGAAGTAGAGTCAAGATTCGTTACTCCCTCGACATCAAGTGTTCCAACTATCGAAGTTGAGTCTAATGTTGTAATACCATCTACGTTAAGATTTACACCAACTTGAAGTGATGTTCCGTCGAAAGTAAGATTAGCATCGTCTTCGAGTTCGCCAGCAGCACCAGAGAACACTACACGATCCGTGGTCAAGTCTGTAACGCTTGCGCTTGCAAGAGTTGCCTGAGTAGTTGCTTCTAGGTTTTGGACGGTAGCACTATCCCCCACAAAACCTTGCGCGATAATTTCTAACGTAGTAGTTCTTCCGCGCTCGGTTGCGGTTTGAAGTGTTGTGTCATCACCATCGAGAACATTGTTGTCAAGTTCACGAAGAATTACTTTACCAGGAGTTGAACTACCAAGAGTTTTTTCGTATACTAAAAACTGATTGACAGTGTTAGAAGATCCTAATAAATCTGAATCGATTGCTATTGCTTCTGTGCCAGATCTAGCACTCGTTGGTCTTATAACTAATCCACCAACCTTGATTGGTTTATCAGCACTATCATTAAGTTCTACGGTTTCAAAAAGACCGTAGGTTTCTTCTCCGGTAAAAGCAATTTGATCTAATGTAACGAAACCAACACTGTCATTAGAACGAATAGCAACAACGGTTGGTTGTCCCGAAATGAATCCTTTGGAGTCGTTGTTTATTAATCGGACTGGTCCACCCAAATTAGCAGCAAGGTTAGTAGAGTCTCCTCTGCTTAAAACGAAATTTAGATTAATCAGACTATCGTTAAACGCAATATCTTCAGCAAGTCTGACACCGACGAAAGCACTGTCGTTTGTCAAACCATAGTCAGCAACAATAACTGTGTTCGAAGTTTTTGATGCTAATGCTTGATCGCCGGTATTGCCACGAAGTTTTACTGTGTTGCTGAATATAACAGGGTTACCTGTTTCACCTTGATCAAAACCAGTCTCTGTTCTTCCTGAAACAGAGTGAAGGGTTTCAAAAGTCTCGTCAAGGTTGACAACATTAATGTCTAAAATTTTATATTCTTTAGTAACAGAATCTTGGAAGACCAACGGAATCGTATTGCTGATCTGTGATATGTCTCCTACTCCAGGATCTTTAACAAAGATTTGAGGAACATTAATAGCAGTTGTAGAACTATCAAACAAAGCAAGTTCAGTAAGGTTTCTGTAACCTATTGAATCAGCAGTAGTATCGACTACTAATGCTTTTCTATACTGTTGTACGCTACCGTCTAATATACCACCAGCATCATTAGAAGTTCTATTTTGTAATGTATCAGATTTGAAAAATTTTGCTCTAATGCCATTAGGTGTAGTTGCACCACTTGTAAAGGTGCTCGCTGCATCACCCGATGCGATTGTAAATTCAGTGACTTCTCTTAAAGTAGGAGGATCAAAAGCAGTAAAGTTAAAATCTCTTTTACCAATTTTATATGGAATTGGCGCATTTGCGCTGTCCATCACAAGCAGTTGTATGCTGTTTAAACCGACAATCCCAGGACCACTAACGTCCCCATCTGTTGTGTTAATGTTGAAAGCACCAGTGATTTGTAAATCACCTTCAATTAATGAATTAGTACCGTCACCGATAAAGAGTGCTTGTTGGGGAGACTGCCCAGTAAACCCATTAATTTCTACACCGTAAGTGTTAGAGTTGTTACCCGAAAACGATCCTCCACCCGGTAAAGCATTAACGACTATACCTTCGGTAGTTGTATTTCCGGTTTCAGTAACAGATTGCAGAGTAATTTCTGATTCGTTAGTAAATGCTAAATCGCCTAGTTTACGAAATCCTACACTGTCATCTCCAGCAACAGTAGGGTTCGTATTTAGAATAAGAGCATAATCATCATCTGCTCCTGCTTCTGGTAATTTTCCATCTCCGAATGCTAGACCATTAACCTTGGGTCTTTTAGTAAACCCACGGGTACCATCCGCGTTCGAAAAGAACAACGAATTATCGCTGTCAGGATTACCTGGGTTGGGTTCTGCCTGATCTAACGACAGATAAAGATAACGATCGGCATCTAAATCCCCTGCCGATTTTCTAACTACTTTACCTGCTAACGATATAAGTCTTCTAGCCATTTAATGATTCCAAAAAACTCAATGTGAGTTCGAGTTTATCTGCTTGATCTGCCCAAATAGCAATCTGATTGCCTTCTTGAACTACTAACTTTCCTGTTAAAGGAGATACTGCATCGTTCGATTGAACACCAAATTCTTTAACGAGGTAAGTGCTAGTGTCGGTTCCTACATCATGGTGGACAAAGTTGACATCATAAGTTGCGTCATTCGCAATATTCGATATCTGTGCCATCAAAATAATCGCAGAAACACCTGCGGGAACTGTATATACCACATCAGTTCCCCTTGCTTTTACTGCTTCGGTAGCATCTTTATCCTGTATGATATAGGTTTTAGTTTTAAACTGATTTAATGGAGTGGCCATTTATGATCCCTCTAATGCCAGAATGTATGGTGTTAACACCGCAAACAACGATCTGTCAAAAGTTGTTCCTGTAATTGTTCCTGATTCACGGTTGATAGTTAAATCACCACCAATCCTAAAATCACCTAGTTCATCTGTTGCTGTGAAGTAAACCAAACCAAAGTTAGGTTGTAGCGACTCAGCAGAGTCAAATACGATTTCGTTTTCTTTTCTGGGTATGCCACCGTTTTGTGGCACTGCCGCGAACATATTAGTACCTGATCCTACAAACTCAAACGTGTGGGAAGACGCACTAATCAATGATCTCTGATGGAAATCAACCTTTTGTTGTCCTGCCGCATTTTTATTTAGGGGTGGAGCAATCGTTAATTCAAAACTTCCTGTTTCAGGGAGAATAGAAGAGTAAGTAAATACTGAACCACTTGTGCCTTCAACCAAACGATTACTTGCTCCTACGGCAATATAATCACCTGTGCCGCCTACGGTTACTGCTTCACCGAATCTATCATCCGTGCCAGATCCATTAGTGTCTCCGTTAAATTGAGGATTCTGTGGTTGTAATATAGCAACCTCTGCCCAGTTTGTTCCTGCTCGTTCTACAATATATGCGGCAGCAGAAGAGTCGTTATTAAGCACACTAGAGGAACCGTTAACTGCTCCAATGATAGCGATATCGCCAGTATCATTCATGTCAAGAGACTGTCCGTATCGAGTATTGGTTCCAGCGCCGAGTTCTTGATTCCCTCTACCATTCGAAGGATAGACGGTTTCTTGTAAATTCCATGCTCCTTCATCAAACTGGAAGAATTCTGCTCCACCTTCATTCTCGAAATATGCTAGTGCAAAATCACCTACACCATCGAATGCTGGACCAACAGGGTTTGATAATTCAAGCGATGTTGCCGAGACAACATCTACAATGTAAGTTTGTGCCGGTATTGTATTAGGAACAACTGAAAATCCGGGATCTTCTGTTACAATAGAAGTTCCATAATAGATTTTCATTCCTACTTCAAAACCAGTAGTATCATCAACATCAAAGAAAACACTATTCCCTACTTGAGCAGGGACCGTAGTATTAAACGTTTCCCCAGTATCGGGTGAAGAGAACGCAGCATAAGAAGCATCACCGTTTATGGTTACCTCAAAGTTTGCCTCATCATTTTGACCTAGTTGAGATACAATGTTTTGAGATAAACTGAATACCCCAAATTGATTCTTGGTGTAATAGTAATGTACATTACCTCTCCAACTTACTAATATACTTGCCCCGTCTTCTGAAAGTGCAGTAGTCGGTGCACCCGATGTTGTTCCTTTCGGGAACAACAATTTTTGTGCTTTCTGAAATCCATTAATATCATTAGCAGAATCTCTATTGTAAATATTGACTGCACCATTTACAAATAAACTATCAGAGTCTGCTTCATTTGAGATCAACAAAGTGTTGCCATCTCCAGACATTGATAATTCACTACCCAATTTTCTGTTTGTTGTTGGGTTTGGTGATGAAGATACTGAATCAGTAATAAATTGTATTTGATTATAGTTGATTCCGTCTGTGGTCTGCAAAATATAAACAGCACCATGTAAGGTGGTAGAATTAGTGGCACCAACAACATACTTATTCCCTGTTTGATTCACAGCAATAGTCGTGCCTTCTCTGTTTGATGCTAACCTAGTTCCAAAGTTTGAACTTGTTGCTCCAAAAGTGTTAATCGGATTAGTTGTCTGTGGACGATCCAACGCATTCCAAGCAGTTCCGCTTCTTTGGAACACCTCTACTTCTACCGAGTTACTTGGTGAAGTGAAAGCAAGTATGTTATCGTCTTTAGATATAAGAACAGATTTACCTGTATTTGTTCCTTGGGGCAGATCAGTAGAGTTAACAACAACCTGATCATTATTAAGAGACACAGACCAGTTTTGTGTGATCTCATCTGATACATTAAGAATGGTGTAATAATACGAATCGTTCGCAAACTTAATTGCGTCATTGTAATTCGGTTTCTTAAAATCACCCAATTGTAATGAGTAGTTCGCGGAATCGGTGTTGATAATTCCATTCACACGAATAATATCATCATTCAGGTTATAATCTGCATGGAGATCACCGTTGTAAATACTCTTTGATCCTCCAGTTGCTACCAATCCAAAGTCACCAAACGATGAGTTAGAGTTGGTTAGAGAACATTGCGAACCGCTTTCTGCTTTAATAGAAGTGGAAGTTGAAATAGTAAAACAAGATACTAACTGTGCGTATGCGCGATTCTGCATCAAGACACCAATGCCATCAGCATTGAACTGTGTGAACGCATCAAGCACCATTGATCGTAGACCCGATACTTTTGACCCATCAATCTTCATACCGATACCTGATGTTGTCAATGAAGTACAGTTCTGAACGTATGGTGATTGAGTAATGAAAGAACCGGACCCTGCGCTTTCTCTTGGATCGAATGCTACACAAGCAGCACCATTCTGGTGATCACGGAATGTGATCTCTTTCACGTAACAACCATTGTCTACCCAGAAAATATCGCTATCAACGTTACGAGGACGAATCGTTGTTGCCCTTAATGCGTCACCAATGATAGAAGTTTTGGGTGGTAGTTTGATCGGGTTGTTAACAGTGTAGTCACCCGACTTCAAGAAGATAGTTGAATCAGTCCCTTGGTTCTGTGCAGTTTCCGAAGACTGTCTAATAATAGTTTGACGTTCCGGAGTTCCTATGTTAAACTGAGTCCATGCTAGTTGAATTAACGGGAAAGTTGCGGTAATACCTAGTGTATCTAAATTTGGAAACACCAAAGAATTATAACCCGCAGGAAGACCTGCTGGATAAGCATATGCATATTTCGTTCCAGTAACATCACCAGCAGGGTTAAAGAAATCTCCTAGTTGGAAAGTTCCTGCTCTTGATTGAGTAACTGCTTGGATAATAATATTTAACAGGTTTTGAATCTTAGTGATGTTACCCGTGTCGGTTCCTGCTGTATAACCAGCAATGATAGACTTGAGTTGCTCGTATGCGGCAATCGTTGCAGTGAATTCGCTGTTACCTAAACGATCAGCATATCCGTTTCCGAAAATAGAGAAGTATGCTCGCATCGCAATAGAGGTTGCACTGTTGCCACCGTACTTGAGATCATATACTAACCCATCAAGAATATAACCTACATCTCTGCGACAAGTTGCCTGATCGTATGAGTAGGTTGGGAAAATACTATTCGCATAAGAAACTACTTGCTCTTGAAGTGTAGATCTGTTAGTATAGAAAGTTGCACTCTCTCCGGTAATTGCAGGAAGCGTGACCGTGATTCCAGTGCCGTCTGCTGCTTGAATAGACGAGATAATAACATCAATAAGCGTTTCTACTCTTGACTCTTCGGTAGAAGTTGTGATATAATTATTGACAATAGTTTTAAGTTGCTCGTATGCTGCGGCAGATGCTACAATCTCACCAGCACCTAATTGGTTAATCCATACATCAGCAACACCATCTAGGTTTTCGTAATCTGTTAAACCTTCGATGTTGAGGTCTTTTCCTACCCAGTAGGATCGGGCATTTGTATCTGTTGCAAACGATCCATCAAACAAAATGTCGTGAGTCAATGCGTCAACAATGTAACCAACATCTCGTTTACATTTGTCTTGATCATATTCAAGTGCATCGTAATTGTCTTGAATCCAAGTAATCAATTGATTTTGAATAGTTAAACGATTGACGATTAAAGCATTCGCAGCATTTCTTTTTGCCGCGTCTTCTGATCCTGATCCAGTAAAAGTTAATGGGTCTCCATCATAAGCACCGTATTCAGTTGACTCTGTAAGGAGATCAGTAATCTCTTTGATACGTGCAGTAACAAAAGTTTGACTGTCTGCGTTAATACCAGATGCGTTGATCTGGTCTCTCAAATATTCAATAGATTGGACTGTATAGATTAATTGATCGCTCTGAACCTTTTGTGCGTTTCCTCTGCGATACGCAAGACCAGCAGTGGTACTATTATAGTTCGTATTGTTCTGTAAGTCAAGCGCGATTGCGTCTACAATCAGCCCGGTGTCTCTTTCGCATTTGTGCTGATCAAAATTATTAGAGAGTGTGCTATCGTTTACAAAATCAATTACATCGTTTTGAATGATTAATCTGTTCGCAACAATAGCATCAAAATCTGTCGTTGTCAACCCTGCTGTGCTTACTTCTTCTTCAGCAGGAACGCCATCGATGTTACCCGCAGTGATTGCGTCAGTAACAATAGCAACGAGAGTGTCAACATCTGCGTCATCCGTTACATTTGCAAGTGCTTTAATTCGTGTAGCAAGATCCGTGAAAGCAGCAACAGTAATAGACGATTCGCTTTGACCTAATGTGTTGGTGCCCGGAGATAATTGACTTTGAGTCCCGACAAAGTATGCCAGTGCTGCTTGTCGTGAAGCAGTGTTACCATCGTATGTAAGGTCTGCTACCAAAGCATCAATTAAGAAACCCGTATCCCTTTCACATGTTGTCTGATCATATCCTAAATTATCAGGAGTGTCAAACGTCGAAGTGATATATGAAATCGTGTCTGTGATTAATGTTGCGCGAGCACTAGTGATTGCTGTAACCTGTGCACCTCGTGTCGAGGCATACGTTCCGTTTGTAGGGTAACTATATGCAACTATTGGAGTTGTCACTGTTCCATCAAGAACATCAATAACTCTTTCAAACAATGTGTCTATGGTCGCATCTAATGCACCGACCAATGCTTTAACCTGTGACTTGGCAAAATTAACTGCGTCAATCGTTGCTTGTTTTTGATCGCTCAGTACATATGCTGAGTTTGCTCGTAGATATGCATTTCCTGCTGTGATTGTCCAGTAAGTTGAACTGAGAAGCAAGTCACGCGCAACAGCATCGAGGATGAGTCCAGTGTCTCGCGCACATTTAGCAGCATCATATCCACCCAGTTGTGTCGCAAAGTTTTCGTTAACATAGTCAATGGTTGCATCTTGTGCCGCAGAAATTCCTGCTACTATAGCATCGTATTCTGTGGTTGTCAACCCCGTAGTGTCGATATTAACTTCTGCTGCAAGACCAGTAGTATTGCCAGCAGTGATTACACCAGTAATCTCGTCAACCAATCCACCTACCGTTGCTTGTGTCGATGCTGGAATTAATGCAAGGATCCTCGTTTTAAGATCATTGTATGCCGCAACAGTTTCATCGACTTCTTCTGAACCAAGTTGTGAAGCAGTGCCTACAAAATAAGCAAGTGCGTTAGTTCGAGTTGCCGTGTTACCACCATACTTGACATCGTGTGATAAACCGTCTAGGATGTATCCAACGTCTCTTTCACATGCTTCTGAACCATAGGCAAAGTTAGGATAAGTCGTGGCAATAAAACTTGAGGTGTCATCGATTAGTGTTTGACGATTTGTTTGTATAGCAGTCGTTGCCGCGATTCTATCAGCAATTTGATAAGTCGCACCAGCAGTGGTAGGATAATTAATCGCAGGGTAAACTGTTTGAGTTCCGTCGATAACATTCGTAACCGTTTTAAACAGGTTCTCAATATCTGTATCAGAGGTGACACCAGCAAGAGCAATAATATAATCTCTTGCGAAATTAATACCAGCAATTGTTGCGTCTTTCTGATCGCTAAGAACATACGCAGAGTTTGCTCGCTTGTATGCCCACCCTGCTGTTACCGTGTTATAGTCTGTTCCTAGTAAAAGATCACGAGCAACTGCATTTACAATAAGACCCACATCTCGTGAGCATGCAGTTACGTCATAAGCATTGACATTAAAATCGTTAGCAGGATCGTTTAAGTAATCTAAAACCGCGTCTTGAATCGCGTCCTTGTTATTAATGATTGCAGTTGCTGCAGCATTTGCATCTGTTTGTGCTTCGATGGGAGGATCGGGATATTCTAATGCGTTTGCCTCACCACCAACAAGAATTTCAATGATCTCATCAAATGCTTCTGAAACTCTACCTTTTGAAACCGCATCATTTTTAACTTCGGGCACGGACACCATACCAAGACGTTCTTCGTTGATTGATCGTCTAGTTTGATATAGTTGCTCTGCTGTAACCTTGATTGCGTTACCGCGTTTGTATGATTGTCCAGCAGTGATTGAACCGTAGTTTGTGCCCAGTGCCATGTCATAACGCACGGCATCCATAATAAGATGAAGGTCGCGTTCACAGATTGTTTCATCGAACTTAAAATTTTCTTTGGTGAATACGGTTGCTACCGCAGAGTCAAGAGTTAAAAAAGCATTACCAAGAGATTTTCCATCGTTACCCAACGCACCAGATTGTGAAACGTAATATACATTTTCGACTTCTTCTGAACCAATGGTTTTAATGCTAACTTCACCATTGTTGTTCATCTTCAAATAAGCTTTACCGTCATGGGTATTGACAGCAATTTCACCGAAGTCGATCTCGTTCAGCGTAGGGGCACGACCCGGAACTTCACTACGAGGAAATAATATTTTTTTACGTGATGCCATATCTATTCTCTAATCGTTCCAGTTATTTATGCGTATGTGCCACAATCAATTACGTTAAACTCAAGTTCATCCGCAAACAATTTAGGGTCGAATTCCCATCTAGGATCTCCGGAGTTATTTTTATATCTTATATAACCAATGGGAGAAGACGAATCACCTATAGCAATCCCAGCACCATCTGCTATTATAGAAGTTGAAGCACCATTCGCAATAACAATTTGTTGATCTTCGACCAAAAGTTCTGTGGTAGAAATGTTAGTAGTTTCGCCCAGTACAAATAAATTTCTATTAACCGTCAAGTCACCGTCAATTGTAGTAGAATCTAATGTCGTGAGACCATCTACATTAAAGTCTACTCCAACTTGAAGAGTAGTCGCATCAAAAGTGAAATTAGCATCACCTTCTAATATGCCGTTGAGACCAACAATTACAACCTGATCGTTGATAAGATCGGTTACTTGCAAGTCACCATCAATTGTGGTAGAGTCTAATGTTGTAAGACCATCTACGTTCAAATCTTGATTGATCTGCAAATTGTCGAACGTTGCAGAATCTAGTATTGCTTGTTCTGCGTAAACAGTTCTCCACCGTTGAGTGTCGGTGCCAAGATCATAGGTGTCTGTAAGATTGGGAATCAGACTAGAATTAACATCTGCTCCAAACACAACATTGTCTGTGTTCTCATCACCAACTGTAATAGTACCACTAGATCCTGCTTTGAGAGTTGCAATACCATCAACTGTAAGCGTACCATCGATTTGAACGTTTTGAGTGACTTGTAGGTTGCTATTGATAATTACATTACCAGTCCCGCCGCGCAAAGTAAGATCATTAGTTGCTTCTGTTGATACAGAATCTTTGTTGAAATATAAAAAATCGACAAGTAATTCGTTGAGTTTTTTGTCATCATCAACTAGTAGAGCAGACGCGGCATTAACCTCACCGCGCTGGTGATTCATCATGTCGGTAAAGTACTTACCTCCAATAGTATTAATATCAGTCGAGTAAAAATGTGATACAGAGTCACCGAAGTCGTTAGTTCTTGCTTCGTAAAGATCTGGTCCAACACCAATATAAAGACGATCGCCACCGTTACCAAACCCGTCATCGTTGGGGTCTGCCAAAGTAGAGTATGCGATTTCTCCTCTTCGAATTAATGACTTACCGGTTAAGTCTTCAACCGGTAATCCGCGAGTACTAGATCGTCTTATTAATATTTGTGCATAAGAAGAATCGTGAGACATTAGTATTCCCCACCATCTACTTCACCAATAACGGCAGGATTATTCGCTTCCCATAATCCTGTTGTTTGATTGTAAATTAATACATCGCCTTGGACTGCTCCCGTAGCATTCACACCGGGAATACCCGCAGACTGTACAGTTCGAATAGGAGTTCCAACAACAATTTTGTCTATAAGGATTGTTTTATCATTGGTTATTTTATATGCCATATAGGTTCCTTACTTAGTAACTGAAGGCGTGACTTGAACATAACCTTCAAGTATTCTTTCAATAATATAAGTTAGGTTACCTATCCCATCAGACTCGCTGACGTATGCCATTTCTACATCATAAACATACCGTTTTTTAGCATTAAGAGCATCAGTTTGTAAATTTGTAAGAGACAGGTTTACAATCCCGTCCGTGGGAGGGTCGGCAATAATCCCTGTGAAATTAATTTTTTCAGTAGAGTCTGCACTGTACCGTGGTTTCATCGAAGCATTTACCGTAAAATCAGTAAGGTCTTTAATGCTCTTATCTTTGTTGATTAGATGTAATTCGATTGAAACATCAGTGCCTTGATCTATGGAGATGTCTTCGTAATGCGCCATTAGTACTATCCGTGAAAATACTTATGGTTTTATTTATAAGAAATAAATTATTTAGTAAGAGGTTATATCATCAATAATCATGTCTTGAAGCATTTTTGAAGTGTCTGATCTATCGAATACAAAAGATATTGTCATTCTCCAACAATCAGATTTTGCACAATGATACAATAACTTCGACTTATCTTCGTTATAAGCACCAAAGTAACCTATTTTACATTGCCATCCGGGTATATCTCGAACACGTATTAGTTTATTATTACTCTTATCTAAATAAGTGAAATCACCATCTCCGTTTTCACTCCAAGTTAGTATTAGGTTGTATGCACATGCGTTAGCATTATTATGCCACGATATGAATCCACCGGGAGGATACAAGGCAAAAAGCGCATTGTTTTTAAGACCATATTTAAGTTCTAATTCAGAAATCATCCCGTAAACTTCGTCAATAATAGACGTTACTTTTTCGGTATTGTTTTCTTCTTCTCCTATCTTAAAAGTTTGATGTTGAAGACTATAACTTTTAAGATAGTCTGGAAATCCAGAATGTTCTGTTCCCTGTTTTAAAATTTCTTTAAGGTATTCTTTTCCAGTATAGTACTTTTGATCTTCTTTTTTAAACTGAGCACCTCTACACATTATCCATTTTAAATACTTATCATGATCTAAAAATTTTTCAAACTTTTGTATTTCACTCAGAAAATCTGGGTTATTTATCGGTATGGTTTTCATTTTGTTGATATTAACGATGTGCGTTACGCATAGATTTTTTAATTTCTGTGTTAGAAAAATGCACTACAACAGGAGGTTTGCCGTTACAATGGTCCCATTGATAACCAGTAAAATGGTTCCATCTAGCATCATCGTCCCCGTCCAATCTTCCTATTTTCAAAGGTTGATACTTAGGTTCTTTATTGAGTAACCACCAAAGAGAAAATTGGTCCCACCGCATCAAAGATTTCGGATAGTTTTCATAATCAGGTTTCCCTTCACTATTTTGTGGCCACCAAGTTTTGGCATATTGTTTAACTGTTAGGTCATACCAGTTATCCAAAAATTCTTTAACCAATGGGTTGGTTTTATCGTACAAACAAACACCACCACACCATGTAAACTTTTCTCCCTTTGTTCCCCAACCTAATTCTGCATATATGTATGATCGTTCTTCGGGCAATGCTGTAAACAGCATATCATTCCCGTTAAATTTTTGAAATATAGTTGGCAGATCTTTATGAAAAATTTCGCAATCAGCATCAATATAAAAAGTTTGATCATACGGAGTCTGAGACATACCATAGATCTTAGACCTAAGATGATTATCACAAAAAACTATTTCATCAGCAATGTCAGCACCTTTATCTACAAATCGTTTTTCGGTGACTAAACATACTTGTGCGTTTAAATCAAATTGTTTAATAGAATGTATTAAGTTAAGAGCACTAATATAATAAAAAAAGTTTGATGATGCAACTACAACATATCCTTTACTTTTCATTATCCGAACCTTCTAACGATTTCAATAGAATTACGGATACCCACCCTTGCATCTCAATTTCGTTGCGTGACGATCTTAATTTATTTTTGAGATATTTATCTGGACAGTCTCTGACCTCTTGTATTTCAAAACAAGTTAGTTTTAACGCAAACAAATGTTCTAATTTTGCTGATTTTTCTTTTTGAATTTTTTTAAGACTATCTTCGTTTTGTTCTCGGATCTTACGAATACGTCTTTCTTCTGTGTTTCGATCTAAGACTTCTGGTCCCTGTTCTTTCATTAATTTTTCCCACATGGGATCAGGAGTGCCGTCTTCTTTAAACTCTTTAAGAGCCATTTGTTTTGATTGAGGTTTTTGCCCTTCTTCTTCAATAACAAGAATAGACATTGCTTCTGTCTTTTCTTGATTTCTCCAAAAAGGATTATCTAAAAAATAAGCGTTTTTCATGAACCATCCTGTAAAAATAAATCAATGTATTATATATGTCAATCTTATCTGTTGGTATCTGCTTCGAAAGTTAAAATGACATCAACATCGTCGGTTCCAGAACCAACTTTACGTATTTGGATACGTGCTTGATCAGAAGTCGATTGGTTAGTATTAGCATTAAGAGTTTGACCCGTTACTTCTCTTGAAGTTCCAAGAGATACATAACCAGATGTTGTTCCTGTTATAGTACCTGTTTGTTGAGTTACTTGTATCTCGTAATTAGAACCTATTCCTGTTGCTTGATCAACATCCAATAACCATTTGTCTATCAGAACGGATTCACTGGTGGTTCTATAAATGTCTCCTTCCCCAGAGAACACTAGATTACCGTTTGATAAGAAAGTAACACCTGCCTGTAATTGATCACTAGTGCTAAATGCTGCTTGACTTAATTGTGATTTAGTCACCGTAAAGGCAGTTAACTGTGCATCAGGTTCGTCTGCCACAGCAACACTCGTATCATTTATATAAACTGCTTGTGAAGTAGCGATTCTGCGCCCACCTGTTGCCGAATCCCAAAGTTCAACCCAGAAATATTCTATGTTTTCACTAGTTGCGTCTTCAACAACGTCTTTATCAAGTATAAATTGCGATATGCCATTTGTTGATAGTAATGACTGCCTAGATGTTTCTCCAGTTGTTCCAAACAAATCATCATCATTTGCAGTTCCGAGTTCACCTGAAACTGTATTAACTTGTAAATAAACTTGTTGGTTTGACCCGCTTTGATTATTAACATAGATACCTAAAGTGTCACCTTCATCAATTGTATATGGTACTGTCAACGGATCGCCAGCACCATTTTGGAATTCTAAGGTCAAGTCTTGATCATCGTCAACCTTACAATACAAAGTGTACGTTTCGATAGTTGCAACCTCAGTTCCTGAAACCGTAACATCTGCCGAACCACCAACAAAGACATCGGTTGATCCTACACTAGCATAGTTTCCGGTATAAATGACGTTACCTATAAAGTTTCCGGTAAAATCAGTATTACGCTCGAACTCACCAGCAAAATCCGTATTACGCTCGAACTCACCAGCAAAATCAGTCGTAACCTCAATCTCATCAGCAAAGTCTAAGGTTGTCTCGTATTCACCAGCAAAAATAGTGTTACGTTCGAACTCACCAGCAAAGTCTACGGTTGTTTCGTATTCGCCAGCAAAATCCGTATTACGTTCAAACTCACCAGCAAAGTCTACGGTTGTTTCGTATTCGCCAGCAAAGTCTAAGGTTGTCTCGTATTCGCCAGCAAAATCCGTATTACGTTCAAACTCACCAGCAAAGTTTGTAGTTGTTTGATATTCACCAGCAAAGTCTAAGGTTGTCTCGTATTCTCCAGCAAAATCCGTATTACGTTCAAACTCACCAGCAAAATCAACCGGAGCATCCGTATTACGTTCGAACTCACCAGCAAAATTGGTGTTACGTTCGAACTCACCAGCAAAGTCTAAGGTTGTCTCGTATTCGCCAGCAAAAATAGTATTGCGTTCGAATTCACCAGCAAAATTGGTATTACGTTCAAACTCACCAGCAAAGTTTAAGGTTGTCTCGTATTCACCAGCAAAAATAGTATTGCGTTCGAATTCACCAGCAAAATTCGTATTACGTTCGAACTCACCAGCAAAATCAACCGGAGCATCCGTATTACGCTCGAACTCACCAGCAAAATCAGTCGTGACTTCAACCTCATCAGCAAAGTTTAAGGTTGTCTCGTATTCACCAGCAAAAATAGTGTTACGTTCGAACTCACCAGCAAAATTGGTGTTACGTTCGAACTCACCAGCAAAATCAGTCGTGACTTCAACCTCATCAGCAAAGTTTAAGGTTGTCTCGTATTCGCCAGCAAAGTCTATTGTTGCTGTTATAGTGCTCTGGTAAATAGCAGTGTTTATACTTTCATAATCAGTATCTGTAATAAAGGGGAAGGCACCTTTAATGTTGTCGATATAATCTATTGTATCGTTAAAAATAAAATCTGCATTACGTTGATAATCTATATTTTGAACATAGTTACCAGTGTAACCAATAGCAATATTAAAGTTGTTGATGTAATCGCCAATATAGTTACCAGTATAATTAATTGTAGTAATAATGTTATTTTCGTATTGCCCGTCATAGGCAGTATCTGTAATAAAGGGGAAGGCACCTTTAATGTTGTCGATATAATCAATACCGGCAGTATCACCGGTATACACTATATTTCTTTGATAAGTTTCTGCCGCAGCACGATCGTAATCAGCAGTGCCGGGAGTATCACCGGTAAACACAACGTTTTGTACATAGTTCTCTGCCGCAGCACGATCGTAATCAGCAGTGCCGGGAGTATCACCGGTAAACACAACGTTTTGAGTATAATCTACATTATTCTGATAATTTATATTACGTTCATAGTTCTCTGCCGCAGCACGATCATAATCAGCAGTGCCGGGAGTATCACCGGTAAACACCACGTTGTTAATGTAATCTATATTACGTTGATAATTTATATTACGTTCATAGTTCTCTGCCGCAGCACGATCATAATCAGCAGTGCCGGGAGTATCACCAGTGTAATTTTCAGAAGTTGGGGTGTCAGTAATAAAAGGAAAAAAACCTTTAATATTATCGATATAATCAATTGATGTATTACCAGTGTAAACAAGATTCCTTTGATAAGTTTCTGCCGCAGCACGATCATAATCAGCAGTGCCGGGAGTATCACCGGTAAACACAACGTTTTGTTGATAAGTTATATTACGTTGATAAATTATATTGCGATCATAGTTAATAGCAATATTGAAGTTTCTGATGTAATCGCCAACATAGTTACCTGTAAATACTACGTTTCCCGTATAATTTAAGTTACGTTGATAATTAATCGTGCCGGGAGTATCACCGGTAAAAATTGCAGGAATGGTTGTGTTTAGAATATAAATTCCAGTGTAACCTTCGCTGGTTGCTGTGGTTCCTGCATAATCTCCTGCAAAGACCCCAGAGTTTTTGTCTACATAATTTCCTTCATAAGAAACATTTCGGATGTAGTTGCCAATATAGGTACCTTCATAAGGAATAGTAGCAGGTGTTGTACCATCATAGTTGATCGCAATATTAAAGTTTTTGATATAATCTACGTTTTGTTGATAAATTATATTGCGATCATAGTTCTCTGCCGCAGCACGATCATAATCAGCAGTGCCGGGAGTATCACCGGTAAACACAACGTTTTGAGTATAATTTACGTTTTGAACGTAATTTATATTGCGATCATAGTTAATAGCAATATTGAAGTTTCTGATGTAATCGCCAACATAGTTACCGGTAAAGTTTACATTCTGAATATAGTTAATAACAATATTTTGAATATAAGGAACACCGTAATTACCTGCTTTAATCGTATCAGTGTTGTTTATATAATTACCGGTATAGTTGATCGCAATATTAAAGTTTCTGATGTAATCGCCAACATAGTTACCTGTAAATGTTACGTTTTGAATATAATTTACGTTTTGAATGTAAGGCAAATTTCGATCGTAGTTGATCGCAATATTAAAGTTTCTGATGTAATCGCCAACATAGTTACCTGTAAATGTTACATTGTTAATGTAATCTATATTACGTTGATAAGTTATATTACGATCATAGTTAATTGCTATGTTAAAGTTGTTGATATAATCGCCAACATAGTTACCGGTAAAGGTAATATTTCGATCGTAGTTGATCGCAATATTAAAGTTGTTGATATAATCGCCAACATAGTTACCGGTAAAGTTTACATTCTGATCATAATTGATAACAATCGTTTGAATATAAGGAATACCGTAATCACCTGATTTAATCGTATCCGTTTCACTAGCATAGTTGCCAGTGAAAATAGTTGTTCCTTCGGTGTTGTTTTCATAGATACCTACATACTCGCTATCGTAGTCAGCAGTACCGGGAGTGTCTCCTGTATAGATTCCCGCATACGCAATATTCCCTTGGAAAATTTGAATATCTTGAATATATGGTATGACAATATTTTGAATATAAGGAATACCGTAATCACCTGCTTTAATCGTATCCGATTCACTGACGTAGTTTCCAGTATATTCTGCTTCGTAATTAAAATTACCTACAAAGTCACCAGTGTATATCTCATCTGATATAAAGTTTCCGGTGTATATTTCATCACCGATAAAGTTTCCAGTAAAAATAACGTCATCAATAAAGTTACCAGTAAAAATAACATCATCGATAAAGTTACCTTGGTAGGTTTCATCTGATATAAAGTTTCCGGTGTATATCTCATCGCCAATAAAGTTACCGGTAAAAATAACATCATCGATAAAGTTGCCTACAAAGTTTCCAGTAAAAATAACATCGTCGATAAAGTTACCAGTAAAAATAACGTCATCGATAAAGTTACCTTGGTAGGTTTCATCTGATATAAAGTTTCCAGTATAAATAAC
>Ga0209308_10000509_pt1 | contig 39604 bp, 43 predicted proteins | sample COGITO_mtgs_1204_3_FD_184806 | JGI IMG/M metagenome (GOLD analysis project Ga0209308, IMG submission 184806) | Pelagic marine microbial communities from North Sea - COGITO_mtgs_120405 (SPAdes) (version 2) | ecosystem: Environmental > Aquatic > Marine > Epipelagic ... | reverse complement strand
AGTAGAAGAAGTAAATGCCTGAAGATTTCCACGCAAGGTAAGGCCTAGAGAAAAGAACGTACCAAAAGGATACGATAGTAAGTGGGAGTATACACTACATCAAACTTTACTTAAGTCTTGGAATCATCATACAGATAAAGTACCTTACATTGTAGAACATAAGTATGAGCCTGACTTTATAAAAGATAAAATACTTATTGAAGCTAAAGGTAGGTTCTGGGATCACGCAGAATATAGTAAGTACATCTGGATCAGAAAGTCTTTACCTGATACAATGGAACTTATATTTTTATTTCAAAAACCTTATGCTCCTATGCCAGGAGCTAAGAAAAGAAAAGATGGTACTAAAAGAACTCACGCTGAATGGGCAGAGTCTAATAATTTTAAATGGTATACTGAAGATACCTTACCGAAGGAATGGAAATAATGGCTTATGATAGTACTAAAAGAAAAGCTTACTATGAAGCTAATAAAGAAAAAGTAAAAGCTAGTAATAAAGCATACAGAGAAGCTAATAAAGAAAAAGCAATAGCTTACGCAAAAGCTTATTATGAAGCTAATAAAGAAAAAGTAACAGTTAGTAATAAAGCATACAGAGAAGCTAATAAAGAAAAAGCAATAGCTTACGCAAAAGCTTACAGAAAAGCTAATAAAGAAAAACTGTCGTCTAACAACAAAAAATATTACTTAAAGGTAAAGTATGGCATAACTCTAAAAGAAAAAAATTTTATATTAAAAAAACAAAACAATAAATGTAAGATTTGTAAAATAACAATTCATAAAAATAAAAAACTTAAGAACAATACAGCTTGTATAGATCATTGTCACACAACAAATAAATTAAGAGGTATATTATGTTCTATGTGTAATAAAGGACTTGGACATTTTAAAGACAACACAGAAATTTTAACAAACGCTATTGATTATTTAAAGGAAGCAGAAACTTTACCAGAGGAGTTTAAACAATGACAGACGTAGTTAATAATCCAGAGCATTACAATCAAGGACAAGTAGAATGTATTGATGCAATTAAAGCTATGCTTAGTATAGAAGAATTTATAGGCTACTTACGTGGTAACTCTATGAAGTATCGCTGGAGATTTCGATATAAAAACGGACTAGAAGATCTACGTAAAGCTGAATGGTATGAAAATAGATTACTTAATGCTTTAGAAGAATCACAAGAAGAACTAAAAAATTATAAGTATATGAATCAATATATACCTAACGGTAAAATAAGAAAAGGGTGGAAAAAATGATTGGAACTTTATTGTATATGATTCCTTTTTTTGGAATGTTAGTAGGTACTTACTTTATCTATACTGAAGATATGGCTGCAGGATATATTATGGCAGTATTGGCTTTAACTCAAAGTCTTATTTGTCTTTCGTATATATTAAAACAAATAGTATTAACAGGTACTGATGGAAGATTAGAAATGGAAGTAGAGTTATGGGATGCTCTTATGCCTGTCATCTTCTTAGTATTATCTGCTATTTCTTTTTTATTAATTAATAACAAATTATTAGGAACAATAATATGACACAACAAACTAACGAACTACCAACAAACTATCAACAGTTTATACATCTAAGCAGATATGCTAGATGGAATGAAGAGAATCAACGCAGAGAAACGTGGGAAGAAACAGTAGATCGTTACTTTAATTTCTTTGTAACACACATACAAAAGCTTGAGCCTGATACAGCACACGTTACTATAAAGGTACGTGATGAATTAGAGCAGGCTGTGCTTAACTTAGATGTTATGCCCAGTATGAGAGCATTGATGTCAGCAGGTAAAGCATTAGAGCAAGATAACGTTGCAGGGTTTAACTGTAGTTATGTAGCTGTCGATAACGTCAGAGCCTTTGATGAAACGTTATACATACTTATGTGTGGTACAGGTGTAGGTTTTAGTGTAGAACGTCAGTACGTTAATCAACTTCCTGATCTACCTGAAGAACTATTCAATACAGATACAGTTATAAAAGTAGCTGACTCTAAGATTGGGTGGGCAAAGTCCTATAAAGAACTACTGTCGTTACTGTATGCAGGACAAATTCCTACGTGGGATGTTTCCAACATTAGACCTTATGGTGCTAGACTTAAAACCTTTGGTGGTCGTGCTAGTGGCCCTGCTCCGCTTGAAGAGTTATTTGATTTTACTATTAATATATTTCGTGATGCTATTACAAAAGGACAACGTAAGCTTGTGTCTATAGACTGTCACGATTTGATGTGTAAGGTTGCAGAAGTAGTAGTCGTAGGAGGAGTACGCAGAAGTGCTTTAATCTCCTTGAGCAACCTGTCAGACAACCGTATGCGTAATGCCAAGTCAGGTGCCTGGTGGGAAGACAATCAACAGAGAGCGTTATCTAATAACTCTGTAGCCTATACAGATGCTGCAGAAACTGGTGCGTTTATGCGTGAATGGTTATCTTTGTATGAGTCTAAAAGCGGTGAACGTGGTATCTTTAATAGGCAGGCCGCAGAAAAGCAGGCATCAAAGAACGGTAGACGAGAAGACTATAAAGACTTTGGTTGTAATCCTTGTAGTGAAATTATTCTACGCAATAAACAATTTTGTAATCTTACTGAAGTTGTAGTTAGAGCAAACGATACAGCAGATACTCTTAAAAAGAAAGTAGAACTAGCTACTATACTTGGTACGTTTCAGGCTACACTTACAAACTTTAGATACCTTACAAGTAAATGGAAACAAAATACAGAAGAAGAATCGTTGCTTGGAGTATCGCTTACAGGTATAATGGACAACGTTAATATGATAAACGGCAAGATAGATTTACAGGAGTTGAAAGATTTATCCGTATCTGTTAATAAAGTATGGGCTAAGAAACTAGGTATCCCCCAATCCGCAGCAATAACGTGCGTCAAACCTAGCGGAACAGTTAGCCAACTGGTCGATAGTGCTTCTGGTATTCACACTAGACATAGCCCATACTACCTTCGTACTGTTAGAGCAGATAAAAAAGATCCGTTAGCTAGAATGATGGTAGATGCAGGAGTCTATTACGAAGACGATCTTACCAAGCCAGAGCATACCTATGTGTTTTACTTTCCAATGAAGAGTCCTAAAGGCGCATATACTAGAAAGGACTTTACAGCTATTGAACATTTAAATATCTGGAAAGACTATCAAGATAAATGGTGCGAGCATAAACCTTCCGTAACAATCTCAGTTAAAGAAGATGAATGGATGAGCGTAGGTGCTTGGGTAAAAGAAAACTTTGATGATATATCTGGTATCTCTTTCTTACCTTACTCAGATCATTCATATAAGCAAGCTCCTTATCAAGAGATAACTTATAATGAATATCGTAAGTGGTTAAAGAAAACTACAGACACAGTAGATTGGTCTAAGATAACAGAGTATGAGACAGAAGATAATACTGAGAACACTAAAGAATTGGCCTGTAGTGCAGGTACTTGTGAGATAATTTAATGGCTAGAAAAAAAAGGACAGAAGCAAAACTATTAGGCTATGAAGTTTTGTTTAATAAACAAGGACAGTTAATTACTGAAAGAACAAGTACAGACATTACCGTGTTAGCTAAACAATTAACTAAAGAAGACTTTAACCTACTACAGTCGACAGTAAGAAGCGCGACAAGAGAATTAGACGAAGTACATAATAAAATAGAAGCGGACTTAAATGCTCGTAAGTCTTAACTTCCTTGTTTAATATTAATAACAGAAGAACTTCCTCCGTTAGTAGTGACTCTGTTTACTTTACCTTCTTGTTCAATAGTTATACTGTACGAACCATCTTTAGATACGTTCATCTCTAGTGTATCTTCTATAGACCTTAAGAACTTTAAATTAGTATCTGTAACAAAGGTACTGATCTGAGTATCTCCATCATAACCTACTGCTGTACCTTTAACTCCATCTGCAGATAGGGCTTTGTTTGCTTTACCTAATTCATCGACTTCCTGAATTACATCAAGTAGATCTTCAAGGAAGTTACCTGCTAGGTAGTCTATGTCTAGCTCTGTATATTCTAAATCATCTTCAGCTAAATCATCCTGTTCTAGCTCGTCAAACTCTAAGAAGTCTACGTCTAATAGATTATCTACAGCAGCAACTGATTCGTCTGTTTGAATCTCTTTAGTCTCTGGAGGATTTACAATGAGCATATTGTCAATCATATCTAGTGTCAGGTCTAGTATAACTGAAGGAGTAGGAGGAGTTTCAAAGTTGTATACTGTAGTAGCTTCATAGGCTTTGGTAAGGACTACCTGTCCTAGTGCTGTGTCTACAGTTATCTCACCACTAGAGTTACCAAACTCATCAGGGAGTAGGATCACTAAAGTTTCTCCAGTTTCTTTAACAGTCAGCGTGAAATCTGTGCCGCGAATTCCAATGGTGGCCGCATTGGTACGGATAGTAATATTATCTTTAGGTATACGTCTTTTAGTTTTAGAACTTATGAACCTGCCAGTACCTTTCACAAACGACAAAGCCATTGTAGATTTAGCTGGATCAGGATCAAACACAAACTTATCTATAGTTACGTTGCTGTGTTCTGTTAGACGTATGGTTGTATCATCTCTAAACGTAACACCCATTCTGCCTTGCGCAGTTTCTAGTTTGTCCATAGAGTTAAGCGAGAAATCAATCTCGCTCTCATAAGGTTTATCTCTTACTACTCTGGTGTTTCCGTTTAACTGTGTAATGTTTCCAATATCAACATCCAACGCTTGTGCCTTGATCGTCTTGGTTAATGCAAACTGTACCGTTAGAACCAGTAGAAGTAACTTTAAGCCAGTCATTATCTTGTGTGCTTTGCTGATCCACATCGAAGGCTCTTGAGCTTCCTGTGTGTGTAAGGTGAAAATACCCCTGCGCATAACCATCTCCATCATAGTTTACTGTGTTACTGTCACCATCTATATTCATATAGTTAGTTGCTGAGTCTACATCAATGTCAGCGTTAATAGTATTACTAGAACCCTGTACAGTCCAATCTATATCTGCACCACTTGCTAAAGCTGCAGTAGCTAAATCAAGTGTGAAGGTGTTGGTACTGCCTGTCACTTGGACATTAACGTTAGAACCATCTGCGCCAAACGCATTGGTCGGATCCATCTTAGATGTAAACGTGTTGGTGTCACCATCAAAGTTAAAGTAACCAGTGTATGTATCTGCGTACATATCCCCTAAGAACTTGTTAGTATCTCCTATTTGATTTATATCTAATGTCATTGAGGTTCCATCAAGATCTAATGCAGTCATTGAACCTGCTACTGCAGTAAGACCACCTATAATGTTACCACTACCTAATTGCTCAAGATCTATGTTAGCTGTAGCTCCTACTTGATCTACAAAGATCTCGTTGTCTGAAGCTGTCGCGGAAACGCTAACAAGCACCAACAAGCTAATTAATTTATTCATATCTCCAATACCCCCTAGTAATTCCTACTTTTATTATTTCTAATACACCTGCTTCTATTGCTTTTTGTAGAGCTATAGCGCTGCTTTCGTTTGCTGCAACTCCTCCTTCTACTTCTATAAGCTTTGTTCCTTCAGATATAAATCTAAACAGATCCTGAGAAACACCTGCTGAAGTAACTGTCTTTGATATCAATACTTCTATTAATACTTCTCCTGTCGATACAGAAACAAGTCTTAATGAAATAGTAATCAAATCTTCTCGGTACTCTTTGCTTGATCCTAGACCTAACGCTCTGGCTCCAAGCCCTCCAGATTTTATGTTAGAGTCATAGCTAAGTACACCGCCTTGTAAAAGCAATCCTGCTAATAATAAAGGTTTTACAGTACTGTCCTCTTCAAAAGAATCACGTGTACTGCGAATTAATTGTCTTTCTTTAGTAAGTGAATCAAGTCCTACACGTTCTGCAACTTGAAAGAACTTACCATCTGCTGCGTGTTTCAAAGCCCTAATAAGAAAAGCTTCCGGGGCTTGGGTAATTGCAGTACTAAATAATGCAAACTGTCCGTTGCTTTTACGTTGGCCTGTATGGTCTCTAAAGCTATTAGGATAGATAGCTATGACAGGCTTACGTTTAGCAGGACGTACATTTTTTAATTCTTCTGATTGTAAATCTAGTATCGAAGAACTTTTAATTATTATATTAGGTATACCACTACCTTCTAAGATATTACGTGAGGCACAACTAGAAAGTAAAGTCACCAATAGGCACAGTAATATTAGTTGTACCACCTGTTTCATCTGTAACTGTAAGCGTAATTGTATCTGCTTCAACAACGTATTCAATTGTATTACCCTCTAGTGTTAGTTTACCTTCTTTCTGTGGTGTCTCCCCAAACAAAGACTCCACCATCTGTCGCGATAGCTGTGCATAGATACGGCTTTCTAAGTTTCTTATAAACCTAGCAAGCGTTGTGTTGTCTGCTTCTCTGGCTAACTGATCTGTGTAAGCTTTGATCTCTTCTTTAATTGTAGCTTTGCGAGTAGCTTCTTGGTTCTCAATAGTAAGGTAGTGGCTCGATGTATTTATTCCTGAGAAGCTAGGGCTTTTAAAACTGTAGATTAATTGATCGGCTTTAATATGAGACACAAAAAAGATTATTAGTAACGTCCAACTAATAACTAAAAGTTCTTTATCTTTTTTTAGTTTCATTTATTGTATTCTCTTCTTTAAGTTCTAGTACCGTATTTACTTTCTGCTGAAGTCTAATCATATCTTGATCTAATAAACGTAACTGATCTGTAAGTCTTATGATAGTTACTTTCATTTCCTGTACAGCAGGATCAATCTTATTAGTGATTGTCTGCCATACAAAGTATACAAAGTATCCTAGTCCTACGACCATTACTACAGGGAATCCAAAGTCTGATACTACTTGTACAATATCCATTACTTAAATTTCTTTTGTATGTACTTTATCCCTGCGTATATTGATAAACCATAGATAGCAAATAGACTAAGCGATCCAAAGACTATGAAGTAATCAGAAGGATAGAGATAGATAAGACCAAAGATACCATCTACTGCTGCTTCTACGTCACCTATTGGTGCATAACTAATCTCTTCTTGCATCTATACGTCCGTCCTCTACAAAATTCTCAGCTCTAGCTATACGTTCTAGATCAGGCGATAAACCTAATGCACTACTAACGCTAGTATCTATACGAATCATATCGTTATTCATAGTAGAAGCTCTAGTAATTAACATCTTAGAAATAGCCTGTACTGTTTGTATCTCACCTACTAAACCATCCATTAACTGTTTCATTACAAGGAATATAAAGTAAGCCATAATAAGACCACCTGCTACAGGCAAGCCTAGTTCAGCTATTAATCCAAAGATACTTTGCATCTAACCAAATTCATTTTCTAATGCGTTTAGTTTATCCTGTGCTTGAGCTAGTTTATCTATCTGTTCATCCATAGCTTCTACAACATCAGGATGTTCACCGATACCTACACTATTATTAAAGTATATTTCTAGATTAGCTTTTGCTTCTGCTTCTTGTGCTTCGTATTTAAGTTTTAAAGCTCTATATAAAGTTGTTTTAGTAACCATAATTAATCATCTTTTTTGTTAGTATTAGAAGCTCCAAAGTAAAACGAAATAATAGCACTTGCTAACCCGCCTAAATATCCTAGGACTAAGTTAATCAATGCTTCGCTGTTTTGCTCTGGAGGCTGCAGAGTTACTAGGAATATGTAGCCCATAAAACCACCTACTACTGTTACACCTATGATACGTGCTGTCCAATCTTTAGAGAATTTACCTCGTGCATCCTGGATATCTTTAGTCTCTAAAGCATATAAATCTACATCTAACTCTTTCATCTTAATGTCAAAATCTTTATCTATTTTCTTAAGTTCAGCTAGTTGTTCTGGTGTTGCAGCTTGTATAGCCTGTTCTATTTTCTTAGGATCGTTATCAACTCCAAGTACTTCGGAGACCATCTTAGCTGCCATCCCACCCATCGGGCCACCTAATGCCGTACCGATTGTTGGAGCTACTGCACCTATTATTCCTTTAACACTTTTAAGTAAGTTTAAATTCATTTCCACTCTCTCTTTCTTTTAGTTCATCGGGGGTAAATCTTATGTCGCTTCCTAGTATTTTATCTACTGATTGCATTGCTACTTCTAAAGGCATTTCTGGTATGCCTTCAAGATGTGTGTGCAAAAGTTCTTCATAGACTCTACGAAACTTTTCACGCTTAAGCCACGGTAAGTCCTGTTTAGTCCTCATTTTACAATCAATACGATACCCCCTGTCTAAATCATCTTCGTGGTACATTATAAGTATATCGTCTGTAAACATATCTGTAGTCATTCTAATCCATATATTTTGTGTAGTTCTTTAGGAACATAATCATAAAGCATATTTTCAGGAAAAATTTCTTGTGGTATATATCCTAATTTTTCTCCTACATCTAAACCTAATCTAACTACTTCTTTATTAACATCTTTTTCATTAGCTAAATTTTTATTTATTTTATATATTGTATGTTTAAGTTTTTTAGGATTATTAAATTCATCATATTCAATTTCAGATAATCTATAATTTCCTGAATTAGTTTTACTAAAATAAAAACCTGCTTGATTATCTTGTTTTAAATTTTCTAAAGAAGGCATACCTTCATCAATATATTCTTGATCTCCAAACTTACGAAATAAATTATTTAATTTTTCATCTAACTCTAAAGCACTATTTGTACTTGCTGTTGGATTATTTTTAACAGCTTGTCTTGATTTTTTTATTTGTCTTTGTGCCATTTTAGTAAATAATTTAGTAAGACCACCAAAAACATACTGTTCTCTTTCTTCCAGTATTATTTTTCTAACTAATCCACCTTTATTAAACTGTTGTTTATTATCTAACAAAGATTCTACAGTAAGATTATTATAAACAGGATGTTCTTTTCCTCTAACAGAAATTTTACCTATAATATCTCCAAACTTTAAATCTCCTTTTGTTGTTGGTCGTAATCTAGGCTCGCTTGTTTTTTTAGCATAACGACTTAATTCTACTCCTTTAGGAAAATCTGTAGATAAAGAATAATAATGTTTGTTCCCGGTTTCTACTGAAACTATAGGAAAATTTCCTTGAGGATTAGGATCAAAACCTTTTGGAGTTACAAGCCATTTCCATCCTGCTTTCTTTTTAAATAAATTTGTTCTAATAATTTTACCAGAAGTTTCTGGAGGTTCTGTAAAAATTTCTTTAGATATACTTAAAGAAGCTTTACCTTCAGAGTCTACAGAAATGTTGGCTTGTTTAGGATATTCTCCTGTTATATCTTTTGGGCCTTTTTGATCCATTTCTATATATCTTCCTCCTTCTGTAAACTCAAAGTCTTTTAAAAAAGGTTTATATGCTTTATCTTCTTTATCTAAAAATCGTTGAGGAGCTGGCATTACTTTTCTAGATAATCTTTGTGCTAACTTAGAAGCAAGACCACCAAAACCTAACTGTTGTCTTCTATTTAATATTTCATTTCTTATTTTTGCTCTGTCTTCTTCAGCTTCTTTAGGAGTAGAATAAGGAAGCAATTTACCTTCTTTAACTAAAGATTCTATTCTTTTTAAAACAAAAGAATCATCTTCTAATTTTTTAGTATAAGGATTCCATTTATTAATTATATAATGTTTATCAGCAGCTGTTCCAAGAGAAGAGGTAGCCATACTAATTGTTTTTCCTTCATTATCTAAACCTGTAGCTTTATTAGCCACAGAGTAGTTATGTATTTCTTCTAAATATTTTTTATTAAGATCATATCTTTTTTGTTTTTGTTCTAATGTAAGAGACTCTCCACCTTCGTTGTATTGTTGTCTTCTATTTAACGCAGAAGCCATACCGCCACCATAGGCTTTAGTTCTTTCCATAATCTCTGTAGGTAAGAATTGATTTTCTCTAAGTAATGTATAGCCCTCTTTAGTCTCTATAGCATCATAGCCTAGTTTAAGTAACTGATGTCTTACCAAGAAACTTTTGCTCTTAGCAATAACAGCTTCTTTCTCAGGTGTTCGATCAGGATCGTTATTAAGGACATCATCTCTTATTGCTAAGTTATCGTTAGCGGCTTTAATAATCTCTTTACCTAATATTTTATCTTCAATCTTAATTAAACTATCTATATTTTTATTAAGCTCTGCCTGTACTGCATCAGGTGTAGCTGTATCTATATTTAATTTTAACACATTTCTAAATTTAATTTTACCTGCTACGCGTACTGCACCTCTTGCTTTATTTTTATTTGTAGTTACAGGAAGCCCTATGGTAGTAGATTGTCTTACGCTATTTAGTCTGTTAGAAACTGTATTGCCTTTAAAGCCTGTGTAGTATGTTTCTTTAATGTCTAGATCAGGAAGAGTTTCTTTTGAATAAATACTGATAGGATTTTTATCTAAAATAACATTGTATTCATCTTCATCTTTAGTAAGATAACCGTACATTTCATCAGTATCTGTTATAGAAACTTTACCGCCTTTTGCAAAAGCTCCTCGCTCTTCTTCGTCTTGAAATAACACACCTGCCATTCCACTATAAGTATTAGGTTGTCCTCTTACTTTACGTTCATCAGGTTCTGAAATAACATTTAATACATCTTCTACTACACCACCTTTACTTTTTATTTTTCGTACAATATCTGGAGTATCTCCAGTTTTACTAGCCCAATATCTTTTAGTAAACGTATTTAAAGCTCTTCTAGAATCAGGAGACATTAAAGAATATCCTGGTGTATTTTGACTTAACCAAGTAATAGGATCTGTATTATAAGCAATACCGTCAGCAATATCAGAAACAAAAGGGCCTCCAAACATTTTAGTTATTACAGGAACAAAGCCTCCTCCTCCTAATGTTGCACCTTTATATCCTCTATAAAGATATGACGCAGGGCCACTTAAACCTGTTCTATCAAAGCCATCTATTACCTGTTGTTCAATAGGTTTATTTCCGCTTTCTCCACGGCTTCTTATATTATTTCCAATCATTGCAACGCCTGTCATCATCGTCATAGCTGCTGCTGTTCTAGGAGCATTAGCAGCAGGATAACGAATTGTATCTCTAGCCATTTGTTTAAGAACAGTATTATTAAAAACAATAGGATAGTTTGCAAATTGTATTAATACTTGAGAAACAGGATTTCCAAACCATAAAGGTTTATTAGCATTAGATGCAGAAGGATTTAAAATTATTTCTTTTGAAAAACTTTGTGCGCCAGGTATTACTTGAGTATCAAAAAACGCAGAATCTTGCCATTGTTTTACATTAAATTTACCTGCAACAAAAGAAGCATTATAAGTATTTACAGCATCGTTAGCATCAATACCTATTTCGTGTAATTGTTCTCTTCTTCTTTGAATAGCAGTTTTAGTAAGTTTTATATTTCCCCACTTAGTTTTTCCGCTTGCTAGTTCTGCTGTAATTCTTGTAGTTCTTTCTTTAGCATAATTAAAAGCACCCATTTGCACACCTTGTGTCCATTGAGATAATAAAATAGAATTAAAAAACATAGTATTAATATTTTTTAAAGTTGTATTTTGAATATTTTCAGAAAACATACCGTCAACTCTATCTATCATAGCATTTTCAACAGCTATGCCTACTCGTTGTACTTCTAAAAATTCAGGATCTGTAAGATCTTTAAAACTATTTATTTCTCTGCCTGTAGCTAACTTCATTTGTTCCCAAAGTCTGCCGTTTTTCCCCCAATTTTTTTTAATTTGTAATCCTAATGCATTTTTAAATGCTTTTACACCTGCTGGTGTATCTGTTATATCTGATCTACTTAATATAATAAAAGGTTCTGTAATACTAGAAAGAGTAGCTCCTGTAAGGTGCGCCATAGTTTGTGTTGTCCTAACAAAATCAATACCTGTTTTAACTTTAGAATTTAATTGCATATGTGCAGAAGGATCTCCTACAACAGATTTTTTAAGAGAACGTAAACCGTCTAGGATTTCTATTACTTCATCTTCTGAAAATTTGCCGCTATCTAATAATTCATCTCTTATAGGTTTTATATAAACTCTTTCAAAATTGTCACCTAAACCAAAATATTTTTGTTCATTTATTTTACGTCCCATTGCTTGAGCATAATCAGACAATAACGGTAACATATTTATATTAACAAAACCGTTAGCTATAAGTTCTTCATCGTTTAATTTACTCCAAACTCTTTCTCTTAAAAATTCAGATTTTCCTCCTGAAGAATCTGTTGCAGTTTTAGGCAAGTATTTTTTATTATGTAAATCTGCTAACAACGCATCTGCTTTTAATTCTTTAGCTTTTTGCAAAACAGCAGCATCGTCATAGCCTAACCTTCTAAGAGTTTCGTCAGTAGCGTCTAAAGCATTATTTTCTTGTTTAATAACATATTTAGCCAAGTCTAAAAAACTATCGTGTCTTTGTAATATTGTTTCTCCTTTAATATAAGGAGAATCTAATTTTTTAAAATACTCTTTATCTATTGTTTCATCAGCAACATCCGTACCTTCATATTCAGGAGCTTTATCATAATCAGGTTGTCCTTTTCTTTCAGCTCCTCCTGTACCTGTTCTAGGAGGTACTTCACTATCAAGAGTAACTTTTCTTTTTGGTTTAACATCAATAGGATCTGCGTGTCCTGAACGTACTAACATTTGTCTAAAGATTTCTAAAGACTCTGGAGTTGCTGTAATAGCTGCGTAATTTAATACTCTGTGAAAATAATTAGGTATTTGTTGATCTTCTTTTAATAAAGGTCTTAATACTTTTGTACCATCAGGTTGAATTTGCATAACATTGTTAGCGTCTTCTTGTATTTGTTTAAAAAAATATCTTATTTTAGCAGCGCCTTCGTACATTTCTTCTGTAAACTCTAAACCATATTTTTCTTGTAATGCTTCTATCTCTGCAGATATTTTATTATTGCTTTTTTTAATATTTAAATTTACAAAAGGTTTATTAGGATCTTTAGGGGTTACTATAATATAATCGTCTAAAAGATTTCCTTTAGTTAATAAATAAGCTAAAGATTTATTATCGTTTTCTGTTAATCTAACTCTAAGATTAAACCAACTTCCGTCTGTATCTCTAACTCTTTTAAAAGTATCTTGTATTGTTTGTAAACTTTCATTAATAAAAGTAGTGTAAGCAGCACTGGAAGCTTCTGAATCATTAGCATATCCTGTATCGCCTGCTTCATCTGTAGAACGTAAAGGTTTATCAATAACTTCTGTTCTAGCTTCTTTACTAAAAATACGTTGTAAAGCTTTAGGAGCAAAATTTAATAAAAATTGTTTTAAACCTGGGCTTTGTTTAGCTACTTCTATAAATCGAGCAGTAGATTTTCCTGATGTATTAGACATTATTTTATCTAAAAGTATCTGAGCGCGTTTAAGTTCTTGAAATTTTTCTTCAGTAGGAGGGCCTATATCATTTTCTATTTCAATATCATCTATTATTTTTTGTGTTTTTCTTCTTAAATAATAATTAGCTGCTTTATAAATTGTTCCACCAAATATTCCACCTGCTGCTGTTCCAATTTTAAGTGCTGTTTTAACTTCCTCTGGATCTATTTCTTCTTGTGTTCCTATATTTACATTTGCTAATTGTGTACCGTAATTAATACCACCAGCATCTATAGCTCCCTCTGTCATACCTATACTTACTGCTCTAACAGTTCCGTTTTGAGCTACTTTAGTTAAACCCTGTTTAAGAGCTTGACTGGTTGCTAAACGAGCTGCCGTATTTATAGACACAGCAGCTAGGCCTCCTGATTTAATAGTAAGATAAGCAGCTACCCAATTAGCAGGATCTACAAATATATCTATAAATATATCTTTAAAAGCTTCTAATTGTTCTCTTGGTTCTCTTATTTCAGCGTTCTCAAAAGTAGGTCGTAAATAAGCATAATCTTTTTTATGTTGTGTTGACCAATTTTTAGAATCAAAACCTAACGCAAAAGTATCTCCTAAAGACCAACTAGAGTCTCTTAATGTTTCAGCAATATCTTCACTTTCTCCTTCTTCTCTTAACCATCTTTCCGCTACAGTAGGAAAATCTTCTCCATCAGAATTTTTAGGGCCTCTTCCTTCTTTTAAATCTGTATACGAATAAGTTGTTTCTGTTTCTTTTTGTGAATTATTTAATACTCTGTTAATTCTATTTAGTTGAAAACGAGTTTCGTCATCCATACCCTCTTCTATATATTCTTTTTCAGAATTATTCCAATAAGTATTTTTAGATTGTATTAAACCTCCTTCTGGTACAGGAGTTAATTCTTTGTTATTTAAAGAAGCCATAATTTCTAATTCTTCATTATTAAAATCTATATCTTCTTTATCTTCTGGAATATTAATAAATTTTGAAAGTTGTATAGGCTTTGTAGTTTCTATAGGCTTTGTAGTTTCTATAGGCTTTGTAGTTTCTGCAGGAAGCTCTGTAGTTTCTGCAGAAAGCTTTGTAGTTTCTGCAGGCACAGGAATATCTACAGACTCAAAGCCTATATTTCCCATTTGTTCTTGTAATTTTCCTTGTTCTATCCTGCGTCTTTTTTCTTCAGGAGTTTCAAGTTGAAGAGGGCTGGCCATAATTAATTCCTAAAATATTTTGTTATAACTTGTTTCAAAATTCTTTATAATTGGTTTTAATTCTTTTTCACTTAAGCCAACTCCTTTTATTTTAGGTTTATGATGTACATTATAATATAAAAATTCTAAAGCTTTTCTTTCTTCTTTTGAACCAGGAACAGCATTTATATAATCTCTAAGATTTTTACTTCCTTTTTCTGATAATCTTTCTCCAGTTCTAATATCAAAAGGAGTATCTTCAATGTAATTAGAAAGAGCTAACAAACTTTGACTTTCTTTAGAAACATTATCTAACGAAACAAAACCTTCTTCTTTCATTCTAATTAAATCTTGAGGTACTTTTACATTTATTCTTCCTAATTCTCTTGATAAACGATTGTAAGCAGTATTTAGTGAATTTTGTTGACCTTCTTTATTAGGTAAAAATTGATAATAGCCTAAAGCTCCTTCGTTAGAAATTTTTTCATTACTGTTTCTACTTTCTGCAAATGCTGTAAAATTTAATAATTTAGTAAGTTTTAATTCTACTACAGAGTTATCCATATCAGGTGTAATAATTCCTAACGCTGTAGCTCTTTCAATTTGAGAAAGTAAAGGATTAACTGAATTATTTTTATCTAATAAAGCATATCCTGGAATATTTTCAAATGCGTTTAACTCAGAACTACCTGCAAAAAAAATATCTCTTACTTGCCTTAACCTTTCTCTACCTTTAGGAGTATCTTCTTCTTGAGCAAGTGTTTCTTTAAGCATCTCATCTTTAATACTTTCTGATACTGTTTGAGTATACATATCTTGATTAAGATTACTTGTAGGATTAAGACTCGCAGATAAAGGATCAAAAGTATTTTGCATTTGTTTTTCTAAAGGACTATTTGCTTGTTCTTCAAATTTATCATCTATTAAACTGTTTATATAAGATGTATTATCTGAATTTAAATTATATAAAGAAGCTATCTTATTTTTGTATTTATTAACTTCTTCTTTACTATTAAAAGTTTGTTCTGTTATGCTAAATTCTATAGCTTTAATAATAGCTTTATCAGTAACATTTAAAGCTTCTTTCATTTTTTCTTCAATAAGAGGTAAATTTTCTTTAATAGCAGTTTTATTTCCTCCTGCTTCTATTAGTGTATCTCCTATAGTACTAATAAAAGCTAATTTTTCTTCTACAGTAAGTTTTTCATAATCAAGATAAAAAGCATCATATGTAGATCCTGAAGAAAAATAATCTTTATCTTTAGCTTTTATTTTATTTTTAATTAAATTATAAGCTGTCATATTTAATTCTATTTGAGTATCTGTTGCATTAATACCAAATTCTTTATCAGTTGCTACATTAGTTAATAAAGAAGCCATTTGTTTAAAATCAGATACAAAATTTATAAAAGAATTTCCTCCTTCTTTTTTTTCATTATTATTTCTTTGTACCCATAATTGATCTATCATTTCTTGAGGAGTCATTGTCACATTAAGAAAGCCTGTTAAACCAAAACCGCCTACTCCTTCAAATACATAATTTTCAGACTCATCTAATTTAGGAAATAAAGAAGCATCTAAATTTCCGCTTTCAATATTAATCATATAATTAACCATATCTTCAGCTCTTGGATTTTTTAACATCTCTGATGATGTCATTGCGTCTTTTACAATAGGTTTATAATCTATAGTCATATTTTCAAACATAGCTGTTAATTCTTTTACATCTATATTATTAAAACGACCTTTTCCTAAATGTAGTTCTTGTGTTAATTGTTCTATAAAGCGTTGTTTAATAGGCCCATCTTCTGCTTGCAATAAAAAACTATAATCTCCTATTTCTTGTTTTACTGCAGTTCTATCTCTACCAAAACCAAAGGCAGCAAATAAATCTTTATCCCAACCGTAGCTATTAAATAATTGTCTAGCTGCTCGATTAATAACATTTCTAGAAGTTCTACTGTGATTTTTAATATGTGTTTTAATATTTGCATCAGTATATTCTATACCGCTAGTTAACTTATAATCTTTTGCTTTGTTCATTTTTTCTTCATATAACTCATATAATTCATTCGCAGCCCCACTATCTTTTAATTGTTGTATATAGTTTGGAGGAAGTATTTTTCCTGTATCTTTAAGTTTTGCTTTTTCTTGTTCAATTTCTCTTGCAAGTAAAGCTTCTTTCCATTCATAAGAAGTATAGTTATTACCAAGCATTTTTTGATGGTCTGCCCAAAACTTAGTACTTGCTCCTATTTGAGCTTCTAATTTATTTATATAACCTTGTCCTTCATCTACTAATTTTTGAGCGGCTATAGAGCCTCTAGTATTTCCTTGAGGATCTAAAAGAGTTGTTAAAACTCCTTTACCTACGTCTTTAACTGTATCTATAGTTTTACTTAAAATACCCATTATACTTCCTCTTTACTTAGTAAACTTTGTTCTTTAGGTTTTATGTCTTCAGTTAGTTTTTCTACTTTACTTTTAATAGCTACAGGAACTTGCGAGGGAACTACTTTTTCTTTAGCTAAATCTATCATTTTTTCTAACTGAGTTATTTTTTCTTCAGAATCTGGTTCTTCATCTTCATCGTCAATACGAGGCTCAACGTCTGCCATATCTGCAAGAGCTATTAAAATATACATAGTAGGCTCTACAAGCAATAACATTAAATCAGGATTATATTGTCCTTGAGCAAAACCTTCAAACAATATTTGTTCAGCCATTTCTCCTACTGGAAGACCTTCTCGTAAAGCGTTTACTATAATATGAAATATTTCAGGTTCGCAAAGTCTTACTAATAAATCATCTATAGCAGGAGCAAGCTCTGTATGTACTGGAGCTTGTTCAAAAGGTAAAGGTTTTTCTGGATCGTTTGTTAAAGACTGTCCAGGAATAGGCTGTTCAAGACTTGCAAGATTTTCTAAATCGTTATAAGTACCTTGTGTTTGGGGATTTATCATTATGCAGTTCCTGTTGTAGGTTTAAGACCACCAAATAATTGTTGGCCTTGACTATAAGATAAGTAAGGCGATTGTGTATTTGTAGCTAGGTTCATTAAAGGAGCATAGCCCTGTGAAGAATCATAAGAGCCTACTGATTTTGCATAAGACTTAGTGCCTACTAAATCTGCTTCTTTTCTTTGTCCTAGAATTTTATCTAATGCTGTTTCTTTAACTTGTTCTTTAGCGTTTTCTTTTAATCCTTCGCCTATATCTCCAAGCATTGCTTTACTGCCTGATACTATTTTTTGACCTAATGTTTTTTTAGTTACAGGTGCAAAAATTTCATTGCCTCCTGCTCCTACTTGAAAATCAGCAGGATTAAAACCTGTTTTAGGTACTATATTTGAAGTAGGTTTAAAACCTAATTTAGTTTTCATAAAGTCTACACCGTTAGTTATAGTTTCTGTAACGCTTTGAAAAACTTTACTACCAAAACTTTTAATAGCTGAACCTGCTGCTTTTGCTCCTGACATAATAGCCGAACCTGCAGCCTTTACTCCTGTCCAAACAGCAGAAGCACCTGTAGCTATAGTATTAGCAACAAAAGCACCTGCACTACTTATACCTTTTAGTATTGTAGGTATCATTTGTGGAGCTACAACAGCTAACGCAACTGCAGCTATAACTTTAAAAGCTTTACTTTTAACTACTTTTTTTACTACCTTGCCAATACCTTTGACAACTTTTTTAATACCTTTAAATATTTTGCTAAAAAATCCCATTTTGTTTTCCTTTTAATTATTATTTTTTGTTTAAGGTATAACAGTACTCTTAACTGTTGGGCTACCGCTACCACTGCCGCTACCACCTTTAGGTTTAAAAATATCTAAAATTCTACCATAAAAATCTCTTCTGTTTGTATTTTGATTACCTGCAGCATTAACTGCCGCATTAGCATCATTTACAAGAATTTGAAGTTTAACAGCGTTATCTCGATCTAAACCTCTTTCTTTACTTTGATAAACGTGTGAGGCTGTGTCTCTAGCTTCTTGCCATAAGTAAGCTAACTCTGCAGTTCCTAGATTAAAAGCGTTCATTGTATTCTGCATAGCTATAGTATTAGCTGCTGCAGTATTAATAGTGTTAGCGTTTCTTCTCCAAGCTACGTTAGAGGCTTTAACGGCTGCAGAGTTTGTAGCATTAAAAGCATCTCGTCTATATTCTAATTCTGCATTTGTTTTATTTATGTCTGTTTCAAGTGCAGCATTTGTTTTAGCTAAGTCAGCTTCAATACCTGCTTGAGCTGCGGCCCTAGCATTAATTGCTGCATTATTACTTATAGTCATTCTGTCTGCCCTATCCGCATTACTTAATTCTACTTGTTGTGCAAGTGAAGCCATAAATTGATTAGTTTGATTTTCACTAGCAGAGTTAAATTGTTTTGCTGCGTTAGAAGCAGCTTGATCTGATAGTAATACTTGATTTTGAAATTGTGCTGTTACTACTGCTGCTTGTTGTTTGTTACTAAGATTAGCCATATCCATAGCTAAAAAAGATTTTGCGTTTTGACTTCGGGCTTGTTGTAATAAAGTAGCATTTTGCATATTAACTTGTGTAGCTATAACTGCATTTTGTATTGCAGCCTGCTGATCGTTAGAAGCTTCAGTTAAACTTACTGTTTGCATAAATTTACTGTTAGATAAAGCTGTTTGTTGGTCTGCACTAAACTGTGCCATATCCATCTGAAATACATTACCTGCGTTTTGCAAAGCTGTTTGTTGACGCATCTGTGCGTTAGCTAATTCTTCTCTAGCTTCTATATCTCTTGATTGAGCTACACTAGCCTGTATAGCCTGTGCGTTAGATTGAGCAAGAGGAACTGCTGATTGTATAATAGCATTAAATAAATTATCTCTACCTACAGTAGAAGCTGACAAACCACGTTGAGCTAACATTTGTTCTACAGCACTTACTGCTGGGCCTGCCCACGTAGGTATCTCTCCATTTTCCATACCTTTTAAAAGACTATCGAGTTGATTAGATACTAATGCTTCTTCTGGAAGATCACCAATCATACCGCGTTCTGCTTCAGTTAAACTCATTAAACGATCTTCAAGAGCTTCAGGATCATTACCTAATTCTTCTATAGCTGCTTCAGATATTCCTGCATTACGTAATTGTTTTTTAGCTCTAGTAACTCTAGATAATGTAGTACCTGCAGCTTGAGCTGCTGTAGCCATAGCTTCAGGGCTTACTGTACCTACTACTCTTTCAGCTAAAGCTCCTTCTTTAATTTCTACATCTGCTCCTTCTATTAAAGGAGTATCTTCTACTTGAGCAGCTTTAGCTAACGCTTCATCACTTACTGTTCCTGTAACAGCTTCAACTTTAGCTCCTTCACCTATTAATGTAGGATCTACTGTAGCTGCAGTTATAGGTGCTTGTGTTCCTGCTCTTGTAGATGTACCTGTAACTGTAGGATCTATTGTTACTGGGCCTGCTACTCCTGCTACTGCTTTTGTTCCTTCATCAATAGTAGTTGCTGTGTCTACAATAGTTTCATCTACTTTTTTAGCATCAGGTATTACACCTGCTTTTGCTGTAGCTTCTTTAGCTAATGTAACTTTATCTTTTGCTGTAGCAGCAGCTTTTTCTGCTTCAGCAGTATTTACAGCATTAGTTTCTGCAGTAGATTTAGCAACAGCTTCTATGTTTGTTCCTGGAGTATTAGTAGATCCAGGGCCTTTTAAAGGTGCGCCTCTAGGAGATTCACTTTGTGCTATTTGACCATCTGTTCTACCACTACTAAGATCAGGCTCTTCAGAAACTATAGATGGGCTTGGTCTTGTAGCTGAAGCAGAAGATGTTCCACTTTTTCTAGCTTCAACTTCTTTTGTTATTGCATCTACTGTTGACGCAGCTTTACCTGCTGGTCTTGTAACTGGAGCGCCTACTCTTGCTGGCGGAGTTACTGCAGGAGCGGTTGTTGTAGACTTAGAATCTCTATATTGCTGTAGTGCTATTTGATATTCGTCTTTTGAATCGTAGTTTCCACGTTTAGGTTTACTTCTATTACCTTTTATTTCTTTAGGGCCTCTGCCGCCTACAGCATACTGAACTCGACCACCTTTGCGATAGTCCATCCTTTTAGTCTTATATCTTTTACGCGCCATATTAATTCCTAGTTAGTTTTAACTTCAAAAAGCTTATCAAGTTTTGTTTCCAGTTTACTGAGCATACGCATCACACGATCCATACTGCTTTCCATTTCGTCTTTAGTTACATAAGTCCTAGCTACTTCTTCTCTAGTCTTGTTTAAGAGTACGTCAATTCTTTTAAGCTCTACAAAGTTCTGTCGAATACTATAGACTACAGGAGCTATGACTAAAGTTATAAGTATGTTCCAAGTTTCCATATCCATACTTTTTTACCTATAGATAGTTGATTAACTATTGTTAGAAATATAAGTATTACCAGTGCTAATTGCTGTGGTGTAAGATGATTTATCATCACTTGCCCCAGCTACATCTGGCGTATCATCATCTGAATCTACTGGTGCATAAGCCAAGACTGTAGATAAATGATCTACGTTTGCTTTTACTCTAGCGTTTGCATCGGCTTGTGTAACTCCCGCAGATAGATCGGATGCGGAAACATAATCTGATGCTGTGCCATTGGTATTAATATCGTTAATTACGGTGACGCTATCGGTTGCCGCGCTTAACACTTCTGCTACTGTTTGTGCCATTGTTTTATCCTTCTAAGGTTGTAATTCGTGCGGTTAATGCTTCAATTAATGTGTTTTGTTCTTGGATGGCTTTGACTAGGATAGGTACTAATGCTCCTTGTGCAACTTGTTGTGTTCCATCTAAATCAGTATTCCAAAGGTTATGTCCGTTTGCTACATCTGAATGTGCATCAATAACTGTTTTAACTTCTTGAGCTATAAAACCGTGATGAGCTTTACCTGATCCGTATACTGGATCAGAAGAATCTGCATCATACTGAGGTAAGCTATTAGCAATAGCATTTTTAGCGTTCCATTTAAAAGTAACAGGTCTTAAAGCTTTAATAAAACTAAGACCAACTGTTGAATCTGCTATATCTTTTTTTAGTCTTAAATCAGAAGCAGCTGCCCAAGAAGTATCTGAACCATCTAATGATAAAGTAGCATTACCAGCAGATGTACCTATTCTGACTGTGTTAGTTCCTCCTCCATTAATATTGCTGCCAATTACTATTTCTTGGTCTACATCAACAGCACTATTGCCAACATTGTAGCCAATCATTGTATTAAGGTCACCAGTAGTAATATTGTCTCCACACAAACTACCTACTGCCGTGTTCTGTGTACCTGTGGAGTTATTAAATAAAGCCTTAGTGCCTAGCGCGGTATTGTTAGATACTGTGTTGACTTGTAAAGCTCCCCAACCCAATGCTGTGTTACTACCACCAGTTAAGTTTGAAAGCATTGCATTAGCACCCACGCACACGTTTCTTGTACCTGTGGTGTTTGCTACTAAAGCGTGATAACCAACTGCTGTGTTCTCATCTGCTGTAGTGTTTGCTGATAAAGCACCATAGCCTAAGGCTGTATTTAAATCCCCAGTTGTATTAGCGTCTAAAGAAACAGTACCAACGGCAGTATTTTCGTGTCCTGTGGTGTTTACTGCTAAAGAATTATAACCCACCGCAGTATTATTATTTGCAGTAGTATTCGCTCCTAAAGCAACATTACCAATAGCTACATTTGTTATTCCTGTGGTGTTTGCGTCTAAGGCATTGGCACCAACTGCTACGTTTAATGTTCCTGTGGTGTTTGATTCTAAAGCACCTTGACCAACTGCTGTGTTAGATGCACCTGTGGTGTTTGATAATAAAGCCACTCTTCCAACTGCTGTATTAGTGTTACCTGTCGTGTTTGCTCCTAAAGCATCTCGACCAACTGCGGTGTTATAACTTGCTGTTGTATTAGCGTCTAAGGCATTGGCACCAACTGCTACGTTTTCAGTACCCGTGGTGTTTGCTCCTAAAGCATAAGCGCCATAAGCTGTGTTACTATCTGCTGTGGTGTTATCCTCTAAAGCTGTGTATCCTGTTGCTGTGTTGAATGAACCAGTAGTGTTTCTTCTGAGAGCATCAACACCTGAAGCCACGTTAAAGCGTCCAGTAGTGTTAGTAGTTAAAGACAGTTGACCAATTGCTGTATTATAATCACCAGTGGTGTTTGCTGTTAAAGCAGATACACCAACGGCTGTGTTGTTAGAAGCTGTGGTGTTAGCTGCTAACGAGCCTTGCCCAACAGCAACATTAGAAGTACCTGTAGTATTAGCACCCATAGAGTCATTACCAATAGCTACGTTGTTGTTAGCGGTGGTGTTTGAACTTAAAGCGCTATATCCAATCGCTACGTTTGCGTCCCCTGTTGTATTTGAACCTAAAGTGTTATATCCAAGTGTAGCGTTAAAATTACCAGTAGTATTTGCATCTAATGCATTTGAACCTACTGCTACGTTAAGTGTACCTGTGGTGTTTGCTTTTAAAACATCTAAGCCAACACCTGTGTTATTTGCCCCAGAAGTGTTTGCTGATAAAACATCTGCACCAACACCAGTATTACCATCGCCTGTTGTTAAAACATTAAATACTTGATGACCGAAACCTGTATTGTTGTTTGCTGTACTTAAAGTACCTGTGCCAGCATCGTTGCTGATAAGCATACTATTTGTGAAGTTTGCTTTAGAACCTGTAAACCCTAACAAGTTCATAGTTCCAGCTATTACGAAATTTTGTGATTCATCAAATGTAATAGTTGGATTTGTACCAACTGTCGAACCAACACCGATGACCATTTTATCAGCAGAATCATCAAGACCTATGTAATAATCTTGCGCATTGCCATCAAAAACGATTTTAGTATCTTCTGCACCAGCATCACCTATTGTTAGTGTTGGGGTTGTGCCAGCCAAAGTGATGTTTGCATTAGCAGTAAGTAATCCTGAAACAGCTAATGTGCTTGCCATATCAACAGCTCCATCTATATCAACAACATCAAGATTTGTAGTTCCATCAACATCAAGATCACCATTAAAATCAGCATTACCCGCTAATGTTAATGTAGAAGCCATATCTACAGCACCATCAATATCTACGACATCTAGGTTAGTAGTACCATCTATATCAGCATCTCCTGAAATATCTAGAGTTGCACCGTCTAGTTCACCTGTAATAGTTAAGTTTCTAATACCTGTATAATCTTTGTTAGAGTCCAATATAACAGCTTTAGAAGCTACTGCCGTACCTATTGCTGTACTACCTATGTCTAGAGCATTAAGCTCTCCTACTACGGCTGTGATGCCGTCTAAGGCATTAAGCTCTTCAGGAGTAGAAGTAACCTGAGTATTACTTGCTGCAGCTAATACAGGAACTGTACCTGATACGTTAGGTAAAGTAATTGTTCTATCAGCAGTAGCATCTACAATAGTAAGTGTAGTTTCGTGTGCATCAGCAGTAGCACCTTCAAATACAACAGCGTTGTTAGCACTCATAGTAACTGAGTCTACAGTACTAAGTGTACCACTAACTGAAATATTAGTTGCAGAAAGAGTACCTGTACTTGGATTGTATTTTAAATCACCATCTGATTCTAAACCTAAGTTACCACCGTCTAAGTCTCCACCTGCTGTAAAGACAATAGCGTTGTTTTCGTTAGTGCTTTCGTTATCTGTAATAGTAACTGTTGTAGCCACTGCAGCAGTTGTAGCGTTAGTTACTGTAGTTCCTGCAATAACACTTGCCAAAGCTGTACCATTTACAGTAATTGCATCGGCTTCTAAAGTACCGTCTATGTCTGCATCACCTGATATGTCTAAGGTTGCAGCATCTAACTCACCACTAATAGTAATATTTCTACCACCAGTTATGTCTATGTTAGCATCTGTAACGATTGCTTTACTTGCTATAACTGTTCCGTTAGTTATGCCGTCTATTAAATTTATGTCTGCTGCAGTAGCTGTAACTGTTGTACCGTTTAAAGATAGTGCATCTGTTTCAAGTGTACCGTCAATGTCTACGTTGCCTGATATATCTAAACTAGCTGCTGTTATTTCACCACCAACTGTAAGTGTAGTAGCCATATCAACTGCACCATCAATATCAACTATGTCTAAGTTTGACGTACCGTCTATGTCTATATCACCACTAATATCTAGAGATGCGCCTGTTAAAACACCTGCAACCGCCAGGGTTGAGGCCATATCTACAGCACCATCTATGTCTACTACGTCTAGGTTTGTAGTGCCGTCAACATCTAAATCACCGTTAAAGTCTACGTTACCTGCGACTGCAAGTGTCGTAGCCATATCTACAGCTCCATCTATGTCTACAATGTCAAGGTTAGATGTACCATCAATATCAATGTCACCTGAAATATCTAAAGAAGCTCCTGTTAATACTCCTGCAACCGCAAGCGTACTAGCCATATCTACAGCTCCGTCAATATCGACTACATCTAGATTAGTTGTACCATCTACATCAATGTCACCGCTAATGTCTAACGCTGTACCAATAAGTGTTTGTGTAAGTGTAAGCTGACCATTAGCTGCTATTGTTATAGCGTCAACATCTGAAGCAGAACCGATAGTTTTACCATCACCAATAATAATATCATCAGTAAAAGTAGCTATGCCAGTTACTCCAAGTGTACCTGCAACGGTAGCGTTTACATCTACGTCTAGCGTATCAATGTGTGCTGTACCGTCTATGTATATATCTCTCCATTCCTGTGAAGAGCTACCTAGATCATACGCACCATCATCGTCAGGTATAATATTAGAGTCAACATCTGCACCAAAGACTACGTTGTCTGCAGCAGAATCACCAAGAGTCAGTGTACCACCGTTAAATGTCGTAGTACCTGTAACAGTTAAATTACCACCTACAGCTACGTTACCTGTAGTAGTAATAGCATCTATGTAAGCATTTTTAAAATATAACGAGCTTGTACCAAGATCAACGTCACTGTCTGTAACAGGAGATACTACACCATCAGAGATTCTTACTTGTTCTACGGCTGCACTAGATACTTCTACAAAGACTCCCCAACGATTGTTAGTACTGTCTACAACTATTTTATTTAAAAAATCTAAATCACCAATAGTATGAATATTACCACCTTGTGCAGTAGAGCCATCGTGTCTGTGTCCTGTAGATGAAGCACTGCTTGAGCTGTAAGCAAACGCATTTAAGAGTTGATTATATTCGTTATTGAACAACGCAGCGGTGATAGTATCCCCATCAGCTATCGAACTTTGTCTAGTATATGTTTGAGCCATAATTTAATTCTCTCTTTATTGTTATTGTCTTCCCGATGGTCTGTAATTTACGTATAAGCCATTTACTGTGTAAGGAGCATTTGTATCGTTACTAAATATTTTAAAGAAGTTACTATGTCCACTTCCTGTTAATGTAGCTCTTACTAAAGGTTGTTCTGGCGCACCAAAAGTACTTGTACCAAATACTGCTGATGAATCTCCAAATATAGAAGGAGTTGCTGATATTATTCCTACATCTGTTGGCTGAAGTCTGTCTGTACTATCATAATCAAACCTAACTCTAAGTGTTGGCTCTACAGATCCTTCTGGAAATACAGAAACTTTAATGTGATCTAAAGTTTTTAAAGTTCCAAAGTCTCCGTAATCAAAATCTGGAGATTGATATTCTGCTTCTACGTTTGTTTCAGTTCCTGCAGGATTAAAACTATTTCCTGTATCGTGATTGTAAATATATCCGTCTCTGTCTCCGTGATATATTTTTTCTTTTCCTGAATAATTAAATCCAGAAGCTACTGCAGGAGCTTGTATTCCTTGTACTTCTGCCCATTCAAAACCTCTAGCTGTAAGAGTTCCTATAATTCCTTTTGAATTAGTTGTTGAAGCATTTGAAGCACTGTAGTACATTCTATATTGAGACTTATCTCTAAGTACTACACTGCTATATTCAGAAGTAATTGTACTACTAAAAATATCATTTATAAGAGGCTGTATAGCTTTACTAATAGTTCCAAGTTCAACGTCACCAATTCTAGCAGTACCTGCAATGGTTCTAAAACCATCAGGAGCTAAGAAGATTAAGTCACCTGCAAATTCCTGTATAGTTTTACCATCTACACAACCTACGTTTTTAGTAACTGGTACAATAGCTATAGTACTTGAGTTATTTATGTTCTGTAACTTATATATAGAGTTTTTACAGAATATAAAAAGTTCATCACGGAAAGATTTAAGACCAACTACTTGATCGTCTAATACAATACTACCCGAACCCCCGCCTGTAAAAGATTCTATATCACTTGTAGAACTATAAAAGATAGTGTTCAAAGCTGTAGCTGCGCCTGCAACTACTAAATGTTTATCGTGGATTACACAAAACTTAGGATAGTGTGTACCGCTTACTGTTATTTCTTTAGCAAAAAAAGTTCTGTTTGTTATATCAGAATCTGTACCTGTCATTTTAAAATAAAAAGGTTTTACTCCAGAGCCTTCGTCAGTAATTACAACTTCACCGTATACTGTATTGCCTTCAAAGGTTGCAAAACTTGCTTTGCTTTGTGATGTTCTAGCTAAAGCACTACGCCCTGTAAAGGCTGTATAGTTATCCCCACCAGCATCAACACTAGCTTTATTAATCTGTAACCAACTATCACCATCTTGACTAAAGTATATATTAGTTCCTGAACAAGCTATAACACCGTCTGCGTAAACGTGTAAACCTAGTATTTCATTAGAACTATTAGGTCTTGTACCGTCACCTAGCTGTGTATAGCCATTAATACGCCTATACCCACCTTTTGTAGAGACTTCAAAATTTTTTAATCTTGTTGCTTTTCCCGGAGTTTGTAAAAGCTCTAATGAATTACTAGACTTATCTAAACCGCCTTGCAACGCAACTGAAAAGGGTTGCGAAGCTGCCATTAGAAATAAATCCTATCGTCTGACATATCTTTAGGTTGTGGATTAATAAGATTAGATTTCATTCTTTTTATACCTTTCTTATAATCATCTAACGCAAAAGCTGCCTGTTGTAAACTTTCTTTAAACTGATGTACATAATATCGTGTTCTTGCTGTGATAACAGAAGCATACTGATCTGGAAAGACTATAGCATCTCCGTGTGCAGAAAGCTCTGTAGGTGCGCTGAACGCATAGAAATGTACATTATATACTTTATCTGGTATAGGACTAAGACCAAACTTACGATGATCTGGACTACGAATTACGTACTTAGGCTCTCCATAGTTTTGTGAATCAGCATCGTCTGCATTTTCTGAATCTCTTAAATACCTTGTCCAATCTGAAAGAGATATAAACTTTAAACCTTTAGATACAAAAGGTGCAGATTCGCCTGACACACTAATTGTAGTTATATAAAAATCATCCCAATCTATAGAAGAATAGTCTGTAGTAATACTAGAACTATCTGCTTTGAGAGTATACCAACGCTGTCCTGCTACTGATGCTACTGTAACATTACCGTAAAATGGATCTGTACCGCCACTAACTCCTGCAGAAAAGAAAGGTAATTGTGGTTCTTCATTAGCTATATCGTTTAATGATTTATTAATGGATTCTTTTACAAATGCCTGTATTCCTACAGCATCTGAAAAGTTTGCAGAAGTTAATTGAACTTCGTTAAGCTCTCTAAGAACTTCATTTGTTAATGTCATATACGTTGTAGCCATTACTTACCCTTTTTCTTTTTACCAAATATACGATCATAGTTATCAGCGTATTTCTGCTTTGCTTCGCCAGAATATGCGCTACCTAACAATCCTAAGACTCTAGTGCTTTTAGGCTTACTAGAGCCATTTAGGATCATAGGATTGTTGTCATTACCTAACTGTGGCATTTTTAATCAGGGGTTGAGCCAAGATGTAAAAACTCTACTAAGTAAGTAACTGTTGTAGCTGCCGTAGCAAGATCGTTTGCTAGTGGCTTAAGACGAGCGTGAAGTGTACGAGCAGCAGCACTATACAAAGTAGATGCTATAACAATAGCTTCTGAAGTTGCGGGGCCACCGACTACACCTGCTGTTACTCCTGTACCTACAAAAGCGTTAGCTGCGTGTCCGTGTGAGTTTTGAATAATATACAAAGGTGCGTTTGCTGTCCAAGTTACTGCTGATCCACCATCGTCTAAGATAGCTTTTTCATCAATAATTTGACCACCACCTGCTGCAGTACCTAAATCAAAATCAACATCATCACCTGAAGCTCCTGCTGTAACAATGTTACCTGCTGGAATGGCAATAAGATTTCTGATAATAGTATCAGCGGGTTGTGTAAATGAAACATCGTAAGTAGCGTTAGCAGTAACTGCAATAGTTCCTGTAGTAGCTGAAGTCCACGAGTTGCAAATATTGTCAGCAATTTGCCCAACATCGACTGTTCGAGCTGAGTTGCGCCCTGTATCACGTACTTTGAATACTGGGTTTGACATATTATGTCTCCTTGTTTGCGTTTAAAATAAAATTTGTACTCTAAAAAAGAAAGGGAGGCTTTTACACCTCCCAAATCTATTTAGTCAATACCATAGAAAGCAGAAACTAATGCATCAGCACGGAGTACTTTGGATCCATAAACGTGGAGTCCTCGTACAATGTCACCGAATGAATCAGGATCACGCAATACTTCAGTACTTGTAATCGTCTGAGCAGTAGCTGTAGATGACATATGACCAGCAATACATTTACCAGCAGCATTAGTTGTGCTTGCAATGTTGTTTGACTTGTACATATCGAATCCACGTAGTTTCCCACTTGAGACTAGACCATTTCTAATAGAACCTTGACCTGCGTTATAATCAACAGACAAAAGTTTTGACGATGAACTCGCAAGAACTTCGTAGAAATCAGGTGATGCTAAGAACCATCGACCTTCTTCTGGAATGTTCTGTTCGTCAAGCAAACGAGCCATATGTGACAATACGTCAATAGGATCGTGTTCACTTGAAGCAAAACCGATGTCAAGATTACCAGTTCCATCAAATGTGCCTGCAGCTAAATCAGTAGCGTTGTCAGAACCAAGGATATGGTTAGGACTTGATGCAGAAACACCTGCGAACATAGTAGCAATTACACCTTCATCATAAGCATCACGAAGAGCATATGCTGCAGATGAACTAGCAACTTCTTTAAAGTTCACGTGAGACATTGAAGTTTCAATATCATCAACGATGAATTTAAATGCGTTAGCTGTATCAACTACAAGAGTCAACTCTTGGTCAGTTAATTTAGTAGCTGTAACGTCTGCACCACGTTCGTACTGGTACACAGTGATTTCAGGTTCTTTTATAATCTTTACGGAATCTCCGAAAGCGGCAATCTCACCAGCATAATCTGTGTTGGTGATCGCTTCTACAACCGAAGCCTTTCTAAAGAAGTTAAGAACCTTTTTAGAGTAGACTGCGGGAAGGAAAAACGAATTATTTTGACCACTGACGGAGTTCGCAAAGTTAGCGTTAGTATCAGTACTTGGTTCAAAGAACTGATCTGATTGGTTATAAGCCATTTTACTTCTCCATTATTTTATCAAATTAAAAGTTAGTTTATTTTGCTATCCTGCCTTCGTGAATTGCTCGTCCGATTTCTTCTTCGTACTTGTCAAATTCCTGTATAGACATTTTAGCGATTTCCCTTTCAGTCCAAATTCTATCTTGCTTAGGCTCAACCGCAGTTGTTTTGGTTGATACCATATCAGCAGCAGATTTTTTGGACTTAGCTGAAGCTGGCTTCTTAGCTTTAGAATCTAATCCCATATCACGTTTATATAAATCTAAAGCGCGACTTGCAAGATCTCCATCACTAGCGTTTTTATATATCCAATCTTGAATAGATTGTGGTTGTGCTTTTGCCCAACTATGAAACTCATCGCTGTTTTTAAGTTCTTCAAAATCAGGATGGTTCTGTAACAACCTATCGTTTGCTTGCTTAGTAACTAATTCTGTTTCACGTTCTTGTAAAGCTGCTAATCGTTCTTCTAGAGTTTTAGTTCTTTCAGAACTTTGCATATGTGCTACAGTCTCAACTACTTCATAAACATCTGGATATTGTTCTCTAAACTTTTCTAGTTCCTCTGGAGACTTTGGAGCTTTATATTCAGGCATATTTTTAGTTGCCTGTTCTAGAAGTTCTTGTTCTCTAGATTTAAACTCATTAAGTTTAGAATCGTAGTGTGATTTTAAATCATCATATCTTTTTTTGTAATCAGGTTTATTTTTAGTTTCCTTTTTACTTTGCTTAGGTTCTTCTGAAGTTTCAACTTGTGGTTGAGGTTCTTCAAAAAAAGCACCATCAGCAGATACAAACGGTTTATCTTTCTTGTTATGCCAATCTTTATTAGCGTTATAAGGGTTTGCTTCTTTTGCTTGTGTTGCCATCTTCTTACTCCTACTAGGGGCTTTCTAAACAAAGTAGCTGCAAATGTCGACAGTGCAGGGTTTGTTTTTGTCAAGGTAGCCTTTCGGTTATTATTGTGATAGAGGGCTTAAACTTCTAAGGTAGCTCTATCGTTATTGCATACGTGGATTAACAGACATCATTCCTTTTTTGATTTCATCTTCAGCTATGTCTTCATCAACAGGCTTTCCAAATCTATCAACTTTAGTTTCTTCTATTTCACCACCTTCTGCGCTTTGTTGTCTTGTAGCATCTGCTTCAGCCTCGGCATCTTCCATCATACTTTGTAATCTATCCGCGCCTAATTGCTCTGTAGCTTTTGCTGTAAAGACAAACTCACCATCCGACAACCTTGCGGGTATCGAATCGGAGACTTCAGATCCTGGGCCATCAACTGGGCCAGAGCCTGAAAATTCTGTAGCTGTATCCATAAGCTTGTCAAACATTACGCTTAACTCTGGATCAGCTTCTAATTTATTCATTAATTCCATTTCTTCTTCAGAAGATAAAGACTGTGAGATTATGAAGTCTAAGTATTCATCTTCCATTTGCTCGTCAGGAATCATATCTGGTTCTGCTTCAGCAGGCATTGATTCTTCCATTGGCATCATCATAGCCATTTGAGCATCTACATCTCCACCTTCTGCAAAAGGTACGTTATCATCGGGTTCTCTATAATTAAAACCTTCTTCAGCATCTTGTTCTGCTTGTTTAAGACGTTCTTCGCTTAATTCCTCGTTTGATTTTTTTCTCCAACCTTTTCGTTTTTCAATTCTATTTATAGTAGCTTCGTCTTTATCAAAAAAAGAAGGAGTTGGATCTTTAGTTCCCATATAATCATAGGGTTCATTTAGAAAAGCTTTTTCTGCACTTTTTTCATAACTATTTTGATAAGAACTTTCTAATGCACTGTCTTCATTTTTTAAATAATCTTTAAGTGTTTTACTTTCAGGATAATCTCTTTGTAATCTTCTTAATGTATCTTCCGCTAAATCATCAACTTCATATGAAAAATCTAATTCAGGCCCTTTTAATCCTTCAGGAGAAGATTGTTCTAAAGCCATTAACCTGTTTTGTTCACGTTCTAAACTTTTTAAATCGGCTTCTAGTTCTTTTTGAGTTAATTTTTTAATTTTAACTTCTTTACCTTTACCTGTTTTAAAAAGAGTTTTAGCTAATTTACTAGCAAGTCCTCCTAATCCATAGCCCATTCGAGCTACAACTTCTGGAGCTTCTTTTCTTAATGCTTCAATACCTTTATTTGCTTTACCACCTTTAGCTTTCTTTTTTCTTTTTTCTTTTTTAATTTTGACAGGGGTAATAGCAATCGCAATGCCTTCCATTTGTTCTTTCATTGAGCCGTTTTGTTTCATTAGCGATTCTCTTTAATTATTTGTTTAACTGATTGGGGGAGTTGGAGCAACCGTTCCAGAGAACTGATCCTCCCCTGGCTGCGGAATATTTCCAGTTCCGATGTTGCCACCGCCAGTACCTGTAGCTCCAAGTTCTTGAGGTGACTGAGGTAATCCTCCATCGCCAGCCATTGGGGGCTGTTGACCAGTGGGTTGAGTCTCTGTGCCTGTTTCTTGTCCAGCATTTTGCATACCTATTATTTGTGCCATAATAGCTGCTTCTTCAGGATCATTGAGTATCTCATCAGGATCTAAATCTAAGCTATAGGCTAGTTCACTTATTAACTTAGAGATCTTAACAAAAGGAGCAATAGCAGGACTTTGTGCAGTTTGTAAGAACATAGTCAATCTTTGACTTCTTACTTCTTTTTGCATCAAGCTATTTGTTCCAGAGGCTTTAATTTCTAAATCGCCTTTAACATCCATATCCCCCTCAAAGAACTGCATATTCCATTGAAAGTAAGCTTCACCTAATGGCTTCAATAAGAAGTCATCTAAGTTTTTAACAACCGTTTTAATATTTAAACTAGCTGCGCCTAATAACATTGACATACCTGAAGCTGTTCTTGTCATACTTTGAACACCTGTTTGTCCGTGACTGTAACTAGGTATTCCAGTTTGCTCATCAGCAAGCTGTCTAAACTTGTCAAACATCATCATATTTTCATTAGATGTGTTAGGAAACTTTAAGCCGTGTATAGCCTGTCCAGGCATCCCTGCCTGTCTACGGAATATTTTTCCCGGATATATTTCCATAGACTGTCCACCTACAAGGGCAGACTCATCAATATCAAAGACTACAGAGCCTGATAGAGCTAAGTTATCTACAGCCATTCTAGCGTGACCATTCATTACTTGCTGACTATCATCCATATTTTCAGCTACACCAATACCAAAGAAGTTATAAGGATTTCTTTCATAAGGGAAAGCGTGATAAGGAATACGATAAGGAGTAAAAGGATTAACAACTGCGCGTAGCAATTTATCTCCAGTTACCCACGCATTAACTTGTACTTCGTCTAAATCATCTATCGTGTCGGGTAAATCTATACCTACTTCTCTAGCGTATTCAGCATCCATAATGCCCCAATACTCAAGAACTTCATAATGCCCTTGATAGTCTTCACTACCTCTAGCATCATCTTTTAACTGACTTTCAAAATCTTTTTCTTCGTAGTTAGGCCCCATCTGTAAACAATCACGAATAGCATCTTCATTAAAGTAAGGCATATTACGTAACTGTCTAAGCTGACTGCGATTCATTTTATGACGATGAATTACATATTCACATTCATCCATATTAGTAGCAGAAGGATCAGGATAGAAATCCCAACAACTTACAAACTCTATACGTGGCACTCTAACTTCTAAAGGATTATATTCTCGTTCACCTTCTTCGTTATCTTCCCACTTGTGTAATTTTTTATTAAAATTAAATGGCCCTTTAACTAAACCTGTACCTAACAAAGCAGATTCAAGTAAAGCATTTCTAATTTCAGAAGAACCATTAGACTCTTCGATTTGATCGTGAATAAGTTTTTCCATACGTCTTGCAGCTTTCTGTGCAGGATTCATATCTAACTTTGCAGGATCAGGGCTGTATCCCTCAACTAACATATCTTCAGCTTGATCTTCTAAAGAGTCTGTAAAGACACCTTTACTAAAAGTAGCTCCAGGCTTTAACGTTCTACCATCACCTTCATAGCCTACATCGTAAGGGTTTTCTTCTTGTGGCTCATCTTCTAATCTATTTCCTATATTATCAGGAGTAGAAGTTTCCATTCCTGGCATTGGATTAGCTGTATCAAGATGTGCCTGACCGTATTCACCTTCAGGTACTTTAGTTTCTGTAACTCCTATTGGGAACTTACCAGTACCAAACATAACATCCACTAACTGCCCAAAGGCTGCTAGTACTTTTGTTTTAGTAACTTTTACAAAGATGCGAGATTTTTCAGACTCTCTAAACTTAACTGATTTATTATATAGACCTCTGTAGTTTTCATAGGCTTTTAGCCATCTACGTTCATCCATATCTCTTTTATCTTCAGCTTGATAGAAACGAGATTTAATAATACCAACTAAATTACTTTGTTGATTTTCTTCTAAATCTAAAACTTTACCTGTTTCACCTTCAACGTCTTCATAGATATTGTTTGCATTTAAAAAAGTGTTGTCGTTTTCTGCCATATATTAATATCCAAATGTTGAGTCTGACGGTGAATACGTATCCGTTCTAATTCTTAACCTTCTGTCATAAGGATGGTCTACTCGTGGTCGACTCATTAACATATAACGTAAAGCATCGTAAGCGTGGTCTGAAGCATTTGTATCCACATCTTCTGAATTAGTTTTAGATAGTGGAATACCTTGCAACTCCCTAATAAGGTTAGCGCAACTATTCACTATCTGTAATCTAGGCCTGTTATTTTCAGGTCGCTTACGTAAATGTTCGTGTATTTGAACTTTACCCGCTACTCTGTTCTTATCAGCCCTTCTTAATTTATGGCCTTTATTGACAAGTATCTCACCAATAGTAGGCCCTGAATAACCTGTTCTAGCCCAAGCTGCTGTATCAAGTACACCAGGAATGGATTTTATTTCTGGTTCTTCTAACTGTGTTATCTTGTCAGCTAACGCATTTCCTGTCAGACCTTTCTGATAAAGTTCTCTATATATTATGATGGTCTTGTCTTCAGGATCAATGGCAGCCCACAAACAACAACTTTCTGCGGCATATCCGTAGTCTACACCTTTAACTCTTTCCCACCAAGATGGTATATCGAATGGAGCTATGATATGATGTTCAGGATCAAACTCCGCAAATGCTGCTCCTTCTGCTATATCCCAATTACCATCCAGTAACTGTTTACGTTGTACAGCAGGAAGCGAGTTAAGCATCCTTTCATATTCACCATCTTCTGCTAGATAAGGATTGTCCTGTAATCTAGCGGGAATAAATTTTCTTGTAAGTCCATCGTGTCCTATAAATGCTGCGTTAGAATCTGATGGTATTACATATCTTTTCTTTACCCATTGCGCACCAACTCCACCTGGGTTTGCTGTGCATCTAAGATAAGTCTGTAAGTTTTTATCTGTTGTTCTTAAACGTGAAGCTAGATAGTTCCAACCAAACTCTGTAGGTAAATGAGTAATCTCATCAAACCCTATCCAACTATATGCCTGACCTTGATAACGGTAGACATCTGCATCACGTTCAAGGAATCCAAATTCTATTTTAGCTCCGCTAGGAAACTGCCATAGCTTTTCTACTTCTTTAAACTTAGCCCCTTTAAAGGCTTTAGGATATAACTCCCTCGACTTATCAATCAATTCTCTTAATTCAGGCATTGACTTTCTAAGTATCAATGCTCTGTGTACAGGGTTGTGACAAGAGCGCAACGGATCTATTAACATTGCATAACTCTTACCACCACCTGCAGCCCCACCATATAAGACATCCTTTTCTGGTGCAGCTAAAAAATCTTTCTGTGGCCCTTCGTTGGGCATAAACTCAACGTAGGAATTTGTATCTTCTAAATGTTGCTGTATTGCATCTGGTAATTCTTTACTTTCTGCTTCAGTAAGTACATTAGAAGTTAAAACTTTTTTAGTTTGAGCTAACTTTTTTTCTTCTTTACGTAAGTTCCTGCGCAACTTGGTAACTTTAGATTTCTTTTTCTTTAAAGCCTTTTGCGCTTGTAAAGCTGCTCTAACGTCTGATAACTCAGAATTTTTAGGTCTTCCGCTTCTTCTCTTCGGAGTTCCGTCTTTCTTTAGTATATAGTTCCCTTGAGCATCTGTCAAGTAATTTTTAGGATTTCTTTCCCAATCTTCCATATACTTTATCCGTATGTTTCTTTAAGCCTGCTCTAGAAATAGATCTACCTGTTTCAGCCTCTAACCAATCAACACCGATACCTAAACTAATTTCTCCTGCGTGTATAGCTTCAGCTACTTCTTTTAAGATACTAATCTGTTCAGGTATAGGTTTTAAATAACCATCTACAGGAGACAACTCATACCCAAAAGGAACAGTAGAGGAGGTACGTCTTACATAATTATCTGAAGCTAACAGTGTCACCACTTAACCTTATGTGACCAATATCTTGCGCTTAGTTTGCTAGGATTTGAATCCTGTGCGTTATGTCGTGCATAGTAAGATTTCTTTCTAGCTTTATCTTTTTTACTTTTAGGATTCTTACCTGCTCCTTTGACTCCTTGTTGTCCAAAGCGTATAGTTTTTATTTTATCGCCTACTTTAGCTACAACAACGTGAGATTTAGTTTTATGGCTAGGAGTGCGTTTAGGCTTGTTGTATCCCGATACTCCTGCTCTTGCAAGTCTAGGATCTTTTTTCTTAGCCATTACTTCTTTTTCCTTTTCTTAGTTTTCTTCTTATGTAGTCCGTGTTTAGCGTGTTGCTTTCCTTTCTTGGTAGCTTCACGTTTCTTTTTGTTAGCTGCTGCAAGTTTCTTTCTACCTGCTGCAGTAGACTTTAACTTTTTAATTTTTGCAGACGGAGCATAGACTTCACCAGTTTCAGAAGATTTCTTGCCACTAGCGGTGCGCCACTTTTGCTTTGTCCACTTCTTTAAAGACTTTTGAGACTTTTTTAAGGCCATTACTTTTTAGCTTTTGCTTTTGCTTTTTTAGAAAGATCTTTAAAATGAAAAAGTTTAACGCTTGTTTTAGTATGTGTTTTATTGGTATGTAATTCTCCATTAGGCATCTTGTGACTATTACCTTTAAACTCAGTACCGTCTTTTTTGTAATGTTTTACACCTTTAGCCATTACATCTTTTCCATATCTTGTATAGAATTAAACTTAACAATTCCACCGTCCATCATTTTCTTGCGCTTAGAACCGTACATTCCACCACCCATCATCTTCTTGCGTTTAGAACCATACATTCCGCCATCCATCATTTTTTTTCTGTTTTTCATTTGTATCCTCCGCCTTTTGCTTTATATTGTTTAGCTAACATCTGTGCTTTTCTAGCACTCCATTGTCCCGCTTTTCCGCCTTTGCTACCTGCTTTAATTCTATTAAAAAGATTCTTACGCATTGTAGGCTTAGTATAGTTACCTGCTTTATTAACAGTTGACTTTTTCTTTGTCTTACCTTTGCTGACGGCCATAGTTCCTCATTTGCGAAAACGCTTCTTTATATTTTAACTGCTCTTTACGTTGTTTAAGATTGTATCTTGCTTTACGTTTACCTTGCTTCTTAAACTGATTATCTGTACTACTTTTTTTCACAGACCAATCTTTGACATAATTTTAGACCAGAGTTCAGGTTTTTTTCGTTTTATAATGACAGCAGCAACAACTGCTACAAATATTAGTCCTATTAGAAAGTCCATAGTATTATTCCTCGTGTTCAATTACAGTATAATGCTCTTGATCTATTTCAATAGGTGCTTTATCTGGCATTAAAAAGATACCGCCCCCTACGTTATGGTTCACATCTACCCTATCTACTTTAGCTACCCCTACTCTATCAAGTAAAGTAGTGGCTGCTGCTAGTTTATTACCAGCCTGGACAACAGGGCGAGTAGATTCCATAATCTCTACGAGCTTAAAAGCTGCTTTAGGAGCTGAAGTAGCTAATACTTCTTTGGTTAGCTCTAGTATTTCAGACTTTAAACTCTTTACAACGTGATGATGGGGGGAAGAATAGCCTGCTAACTTTGCAGCTTGCTTTGCATCCCCTTGAGTTTCTACAAGGTGCTTTAGAAAAGACTGTTGCTTCTCTGTTAGCTCTCGTTTTACTTCTCTTTTCTCTATTGTATTTAATACTGCCATTAGAATAGTATATAGTCTGTGGAGAATTTGTCAAGTTATTTACGATATTACTTGACAAGTGGAGATATGGACTATATACTAAAGTAATCCAGCCCCCTGGGTTCAACCTAGTATATACCTAGCTCTATAGAGACTATAAAGCCCGCAGATTAACCAGTATTCTATCTGGTTTATAACTTAAATTCCTACAAAATGTATGTATATCCTATATATATGGGTGGTACCCCTATGGTCTCCTGCCCCCCTATAGATCTCTGTAGACTATAGCACCTAGAAAGTAACCTTCGCAAGCTCAGCTAGACTCTTTATCCTACAGAACTCCAAAGGACTACAGAGATCTATGGAGGCTTGGAGAGCTAGGGGTACTTTTAAAGAGTTCTATCTGGTTTACGGAGCTATAAAGCCCTATGGAGTCTATAGTTACTACTCTATAACTCCACAGTCCCCACAGAACTCAATGCCAGATAGACACCTTATCCCTTCCGTTAACCTATTGAGTTCATTGGTATTCCTTCTACTTCTCATCCTTATCAAAGGGAGCAATATTAGGGTTTGGCAAGAAGGTATTATAGGTTTCATTTAATTCAATTTAGCACCTCAATTTGTGTACAACTTTGTGGGTAACTTTGAATAGCTAATTAGCGAAAATGGGATTCTTTTAAAATCCCAGATGAGCTTTAGCGATCAATAGTTATCCAAGACTTCGAACAGAAGTCGTCAAATTGTGCAAAGTCCGTAGGACTTCCTCAAAAATATAGAGTCCTTTTGAGCCTGCGAAAAAGAATTATAGTGCTTTTGTTTTTCTAAAGAATCCTTTTGAGCTTGCGAAAAAGAATTATAGAGCTGAGGAGCTTTAGCGACGAAGAAATTTTTTTTAGGAATTTTGAATATTTTACTTGACTTGGCTTTGGTAATATGGTTGGAAAAAATAATTAATTTATTTCTTGTACTAGGTCACAATAAAGGTTATACTTGAGCTTCAATTAACAAAAACTCTGGGAGAGTAAAAAAATGAATGCATATAAACTTAATACAAATGAAGAAATGAGCACTGAACAAGAAAAAGCAACTAAGGCATTAAACGAATTGCTTCTACTTACAATGAGTAGCAGATGTTTTAATAGTGTTGATGGACGAAAACATATCTGGGAACAGATTGATATTTTAAGTGCTTTTATTTATAAATCTGATATTTAGTTTCTCCCACGAGGGGGTGAGATTCCCCCTCAATTTTTAAAAGGATAATAATTATATGATTGATTTAAACCAAAGATTTTATAAAAGCATAAATTCACAATCTAGAAAAGTAGCGTGGAGCAATGCCAAGAAATACAACATCACAATAGGATCACATATCTATTATGGTTCTAATGGTGGTCTAGATTTCTTTAGAGATAGAATTACAAAAGAAGAAACAACAATTACAAACAATACTTTTAACAACTCAGGGAGATTATAAA
>Ga0209308_10000496_pt1 | contig 40104 bp, 29 predicted proteins | sample COGITO_mtgs_1204_3_FD_184806 | JGI IMG/M metagenome (GOLD analysis project Ga0209308, IMG submission 184806) | Pelagic marine microbial communities from North Sea - COGITO_mtgs_120405 (SPAdes) (version 2) | ecosystem: Environmental > Aquatic > Marine > Epipelagic ... | reverse complement strand
TACTTTTTATCTGCTCTAAACACGTTTGCCCGTCGTCTCTCTCTCTCTCTCTCTCTCTCTGGTTGTTTGAGCTGGCAAACGCGCGGTGCACACTGCTCTCGTCGTCGTCGTCTCTCTTCTTATTAAACAACAAAAACGCGCGGATGTTGGAAGCGGCGAGAACGAACTACGAGAGAGTGAAATTCGCCCACGAGGCCAATCAAAGGTGGGAAAAGGCGAAAGAAACGTTGTCGTTTCGAAGGAGTGGGAGTGGTGAAAGTGACGCGAAGAAGAACGAGAATAATAATAACAGCAGCAAAAACGGCGGCGGTATCGTTTCAAAAGAAGACGTGAGGATGGCGGATGAAAGTGACATCGCCATCGCGGCGAGAAGAGGGTGCGATTTTGGTTCTTCTTCTCCGTCTGCGTCGACGACGATTCAGACGACGACGCGGGAGGAAAGAAGACAAAAAGATATCTTTTACCGCGCGAAAGCGTGCGAACGGTTCGACGATTTAGGCGGGAGAGGACAGTTATTCGCGTGTTTTGTCGTCCAACCTGCACACGAAGAGAACGTGTTGTGCGTGGTGGACGGGAAAGGACGGACGATGTGGAGAGAGGAGATGAGCGAAAGACTGGCGGAACGACGCCGAGCGAGAGAGGATGGAGGAAAGTTGAGAGCGGGAGAAGTCGTGGACGTAGGGGCCTATCAGTGCAGAATTACCAGCGAAGGCGAAGAGGACGGGCCGTTCGAGTATAGCATCTCGGATGGTGAAGGAGGCAAGACGACGTCGAGCGAGTACGGGTCGGGGGAGTCGTCGTCGGCGTGTTTTTCTTCTTCGGAGGACGAGGCGGAGAGGACGAAGAGAAAACCGCCGCCGCCGCCGGAGATGGTCGTCGAATTGAAAGTGAACGAAAAGACTGGGAAACTTCAACCGCCACCGGGGTACGCGTTAGTCGCGAAACCGGAATACGATGAGTTTGGAATAGCTATTGAACACCCAGGCGTGGAGTACGAGCCGCAGAATTGGTGGCAGTACTTTTGGGGGTACGCGAAAGTTCCGAAACCGCTCGAAGTGACGCACAAACAGAGGAAAGGAGGTGAAGTTCTGTCGTCGTCGTCGTCGTCGTCGTCGTCGTCGTCGCGAAGGAGAAGATCGACATTAAAGGCAGGCGAAGAATATCGAAAAGAAAGGGACGATAACACGGAAACAACGATAAAAAAAGAGAAGAAAGAAAAAACGAAATGGATGCGAGACGGATGGCCCGGGAAATCCGAAGGCAAACCGCGTCCTCGACCGTTTACGGACGAGGAAGTCGAGCAGGCCCGCTTTGAACTCTTATCGAGAGAAGCCGAAGCGAGACAAACGGCCTCGAAAATGGAAACGAGAGCGAAACTGGAAGCGGCGAAGGCGGCGGAGGCGGCTTTGGAAGCGGCCAAAGCTGCTTTGAAAGTCAAAGAAGCAGCGTTAGCCAACGCTAAAGTGCAAGAGGCAGTCATGCGCGCTGAACAAGCGCGAACGGCGGTGATGATGGCAAAAGAAGCCGAACGATTAGCGAAAGTCGCGCTGGTATCCACCTTGCCGACGCATAAAGACTACGACAACGCGCAATACGCGACGCGAAACGTCAACTTAGCGACGAGAGAAGAGTTTGAGCGCTTGTACGGATTGGAGGTGAACGCGACGAACTATCCCGTGTTGGAGGCGTATCGCAAGGCTTACGAACATCAGCGTCTGAATATGCCTCCAAGTTCTACCTCTGCAGCACCTCTTACTCCTGAAATGATGGCGTCGGCGGCAACGAAAAATAATAACAACAGCGCCATCATGGATTCGTTGAAATGGCTCGCCAAGGGTGGTCCTTTGCAACAACAACAATCCGATCAACAACACGAACGACAACAAAGGCCAACCATCGTTTCGCCAAAAGTTGATCCGGCTGTTTTTGCTCCCGTTACGCACGAGTTTCAAAAGTTCATGCCTCAGCCCGCGGCGGCGGTCCCTGTTTTCTCTCCCACGGTTCTGGAGCAGCAACAAGAACAAAGAGTCCCTGTCGTCGCTACTACCACGGAACACCCGCCCGAAAAGGGTGAAGAAGACGAAGGAGTAGACTTCGATAATGGTAGAGATTGTGAACTCGAAAAGCCGCCAATGAAGAATGAATCAATCTCTGTCAAGAAGCCGTCGACGGCAAACGGCGTCAAAGTTGTTCCGACCAAAAACAAAAGAGAAAAGAAGTTGAGCCGAAAAGAGAAAGAGAAGGTGCATTTGCTGGCCAAAATTGCAGCTTTGGAACAAGAAGCCGCGAGGAAAGGTTTCGTGAAGTCAGGAAAGAAATCTGTGCCCATAATTGAACACAAAAAAGAAGACATCTTCAGCTCTGTCGAGAATAAGAACAAGAAACAACCGACGGCGTCGGAGGCAGTTGTCGTTCAAGATCGAGAGAAATGTACGCAAAAAGAAGTGTCGCTTGTGAAGAGCCGCGCGCAGTTTTTCGCGTTTCAAAAGTGCCAAAATCAACATCGAATTAACGACGACGACGAAACGTCGAAGAGACCTTTATCGACAACTGAAAAAGCGCGCTTGGAGATTGAAGCCGCGTCTGCGGGATTATCGGTCGCAGACCGAGCAAAGCGCGTCGCGAACAACTTCAAACCAAAAGCGCAGCACGCGTAATTGATATTTTGATCACGACGATTGTTGCCTCGCATGTTAGATGAACATTTGTAAATAAATATATAGAGAAAGACTTCGTTCCAAAGAGGAAAGTTTACTTATATTATTATACTTAGAAAACGAAACCGACGCTTTTTCGGAGTCTTTATAAATAATATTAACCCAGGCTTTGTGGTGAATAAATAACAATTATCCATTCCTCCCCTCTTCTTCGACCAATCATACATAGGCTTACATTAGAAGGTATGCCACGGACGCAGTGAGACCAAGAATCAACTTGGATACGATGGCTTTGGTCGCCGGCGAACACACCGAAGTATCAAGCGTGAAGGCCGCCGGCGAGGTGTTGCACAAGTTGGCTTCGCACGCCTCCTCGTAGTCGTGAAGGGTCCTTTCGAGAGCCGTTGGAAGCTGGTCTTCCTCGCACGTGTCGTGCGCCATGAGCATCTTTTGATACTTTTCTTTACACGTGGCACTCGAGCAAGTCGTATCGCAATTCGCTTCGGACATTTCGGTCACGATGTTACCCATATCCGTCAAAATATTATTACAGTCGATGGTCGGACAAGCATCCAAGTCCGAATCGAACTGTCGACGAATTTCGCAATCTTCGTAAAAACTCTCATAGTCGTGAATCTTTGTTTCAACTGCCAGTGGCATATCCTCGTGCGCGCAGTGATCGTGGTGCGCTTGCATGACGTAGTAATTGCTGACGCACTGCGCGTTATCCTCACCGGCGGCAGTTTTGCACACCGCGTTCGTTTCGAGGTAATTCAACGCCGCCGTGGTCGTCGCGCCAGCCGTCGCGCAGTTAATCGTCAATCCAGGAACGCACTGGCACTGGACGTGATCATCGTGGTGATCGTGATCGTGATCGTCTTCCGCGCGAATACCACCACCGCTAAAGAGGGCGGCGGTTATTAAGACAAGTTTCGTCGTTTTGCTTTTCCTATATTAAAGTATTATTATTCGTAGTAGTAGTAGCAGTAGTAGTAGTAGTAGTATTGAACACAACATTTTTTGTCGGTTATTTGTGTGTATTTTTTGAGAGAATCAACCAAAAAAAAGGTGAGTTTTTTTTTATGCTTGTTTGAAAAAAAAAAAAGTGCCGGCGCGATCGAAAAAAACTCTGTCAGTGTGTTTCGCGTCTTTGAACAAAAAAAAAGAAAAGGCGTGTGCCGGTTTTTGAACCCCGATCTGGCAACGCGCGACACCGGCACACGTCGACACACAGGCACAAAAGAAAAAAGCGAACAACGATCACAACAACAACAACAACACGCAATAATAATACTAACGAAAAGTCGAAAAGTGAATAACACAACAATTAACGCACATCAGCATCATTTTGTTGGAGCGACTGATAATAGAAAGTTCTTTTTTATTATATGTCGTGTGTGGGTTTTGATCTTCGAGTCGTTTGTTGTTGTGACGAACAGGTGATGAGATCCAATTTTTCCAGAAGAGGGAAGAGTGTCGAAAAATTTGAGGAGAGAGTGATTTGAGAGGATTTTTGAACCTTTCTTTTGATGAATTTTTTTTTTTTGATTTTTTCTTCTCTTCTCTTCTCTTTTTCTCGGCAAAAAAAAAACGATCGCATCTTTTGTCGAACACAAAGAGCGACACAAAGAATCACACACGTCTCGCCGCCTTTCGCGCACGAGAAAAGAAGAAGGACTTCTGACTACACCAAAAAGGCAAGAATAGTCGTCATCTTATCGTTACTCTTATTATAATAGACTCGCGTGTGTAGTGTGTAAATTAGTGTCGACAATTGGGTAGAGCGACACAAAGAATCACACACGTCTCGCCGCCGCGCACGAGAAAAGAAGAAGGACTTCTGACTACACCAAAAAGGCAAGAAGAACGCGACAACTTTTTAAACGGCGACGACAAAAAATGTTTAGATCTTCTTCGATCTCCTTTTTTGTGCTTTTCTCGTCGTCTTTCTCGTCATCGTTTTCGGGAATGATGGCGCTCGGCAGTCGAATAGTCGACGGGACGTCCCGAGACAGAGACTGCGAGTGTCGATGTGATGAAACCCTAAATACCACTTCTCTTCATCTTTTCGTCGGCCATCCGGAAAAGTGCGCGAAAGAAGAGTGCGAACTGAAATTTCCGGAGACGTGCATCTCGACGCAATTCGTCGAAGCGACGTTCGTGTCGTGTTTGTGCAGCTGCGGAGGACACCCGTTGGTGGAAAATCTCTTTGAGAGTGAAGATTCGAGCGAATGTACGGAGGCGGCGTGCGCGACGCGATTTTCAGAGTTTTGCCCGGGAATAGCGAGCGAGACGTCTGACAATGAAAACTTTGCGACGTTCTTGGACTGCTCCTGTGGCTGTCAAACTTCCACGGCATTCAGTGAGGTGGAATTTTCGAAGCGTTTTTTGGCCGGATCGACGGCGGCGTGTTCGCCGAGAGCCTGTCGGACTCGACTTTCTGAGGATGCGTGCTCGAGCGACGACGACGTGATTTCAAAATATACCGGTCCTCCGCAAGAGCCACGCATGGGATATGATTGCGAGTGTGGATGCGACGAAAGCGTGTTTGAGATTAATGTTGGAGACGCGGTCATGTGTGTAGAAGCGACGTGCAAACAAAAGGAGGCTTTTTGCGCGAACGCGAAAGCGGTTGAAGCGAAATACGTGGATTGCATGTGTGATTGTTGCCGAGGGAGCCAATGTCCAAATCTCGTTCACAATTTATTTCATTCGGGTAATATGGAGAGTTGCACACCGTCTGCATGCGCATCCGCGTTCGACGAGTGTCCTCAACCTCTTGGACCGTCGAACGAAGAAAATTACGCCACTTACCTCGATTGTAACTGTCAGTGCGTGGGAAGCGACGAAGAATATTCTCGATTCTTCGCGGGTTCGAGTGACACGTGCAGCAGAGATCAGTGCAGGACATGGCTCTCCCTTGACACGTGCTCTAGTGGGTCGGAGATTATAGCGTACTACACGGGGTCAGCGAGCGGCCCGAAAACGACGATAAAATTATCCCGAGAGGAAGTGGTTGTTATAGCCGTCGTCCTCGCGCTCGTCGCGTTCTCACTCACGGGGTATTTCGGATACCGATATTATCAGCGACGATATAGAGGTTATAAATGGATGGTGATGGATGATGAAACGCCCCCCGAGGAGCTGAGTAGTAGGACATTGCTCGAATTTAAGTCGCTGCGGTCGCAGCATGCAAGCAAGTATTCCACTAATGTTGAAGTTTCCGATTTACGAGTGGTAATACCGAATAACGATCCCGGCTACGAAATACAGAGGGAAGAATTCATATCGCGTAAAATCGGTCTTGTTCCATGAACGGCGGAGCTTTACTCAAAGCGCATACAAATGATGCGTATTCATGATTCCTGTTGGTTCTAACTCACGATTTAGATGTAAATGAAGGCGTTCTTCTCATTTTCAAGAAAGTATGCCGCATGTGTGCGGTACTAGAACCTCTCTATCTTCCAAGTTTGTTTGCTTTTCTGTTGTGGTAATGATACAAGTATTTACACTAGAAAAAATGTAATTGAAAAAAATGCTCAAAATATTATTTAGTCCATCTCCGTCCAGATGTTCATCGGTTCGGTTATATCGTCTGGGTAATCGTTCATCAGTGCAAATTTTAAGCACTCGTGCTGCTCGTACATGCGAGCGAAGCGAACGACGTGTCCGTTCACTGGAGCGTGGTGTTCGTGTAAAAATTGTAAACAATCGATGTGACCGTTTCTTGAGGCGTTGACGGCAGAGTGAACGCAAATAGGAGCATCGTTTTGAAAACACCATTCCAGTACCTCTCTGTGTCCTTGCAGCGAAGCTAGGGCTGGGGTACCGCTATCCCACGGACATTTGAGTTCGTTCCTGAGAAATTTGAGCAGGTCGAGGTGACCGTGAAGCGCCGCTTCTGAACACGCGTCTTCATTCAACGGGCAACCGAGTTCGTGAATGCGTTCCAGGATTTCTATTTTGCCTGCTTGTGATGCATAAATAGGGACTTCTTCGGACCAAGGAACGCCTATTTGATGTAAATAGTTGAGACACTCGATATGCCCTCCAAACGCCGCAAATATCATCACATTTGAATTGGATGTCATCCGGCATTCTTTTTTAGAAGCGCAATACCGCAAGATCTCGAGTTGTCCGCCTTCAGCCGCTGCGCACGCCGTCTGATCACACCAATCCACCTTGGCGTCCTCGATCAAAAACTTCAAGCACCTCAAGTGACCATTATGTGCGGCGCAAATCGCCGTATAGTCATCGAGAGGACATCCGTGTTCAAAGCAATACTTCAGCATCTCGAGATTTCCTTGTTCCGCGGCGGCGCTCGATACCCACTTATCCCACTTCAGTCCTTTCTCCTCTCGAGCCCATCGCAAAAAGGTCAAGTCGTCCAGTTCCGCCACTTTCCCTAGGAAGAACTCCTCCCCGTACTCTTTCACGCACGGTTCCATCGCCAAATTCAAGGTCGAAATCGAACTGACCTCCGAAATTTTCAGCTTGGTCTTTTTCAATAATTCGTCCCACTTGTCTCTTTCTTCTCCTTCTTTGTCAACACAAAAGAAACTTTGCTTTAAGATTTCCCGACTCGTTCTCGACGCGCTCGCGAACAATTTTTTGTCCGTATCGTTCAAGCGCTCGACAATATTCGAAAAGATGTCTACATTTCTTATCGCGTGCCACAGATGCGTACATTTTTCCTCCTCGCATTGAGGTTGATCTTCTTCCTCCTCGCAATCAAAATCATCCCGCCTTTTTTTATTAAATAAATCTTTTTTTATCCTTTCTTCTTCTTCTTTAACTTCTTCTTCTTTCTTTCGATCGTCTTCATCAAATCTTCTTTTTGACGATTTAATATTAGTACCACTATTTGGAGGGGTAGTACTCATCTCTGCTTCTTTTATCAAAGAGATTGATGTGAGATTCTTCGTCCACCGTCTTCTTCGTGTCGGCTGCGTCTTTTTTTTTTGTCGTGTGCCGGTTTTTAAGAAAAGCGTGTGCCTGGAAGAGCCATATTATTTTAGGGTTTGAAAAAAAAGAAAATTTTAAACAACAACAACGTCTCGTCCTCAAATCATCATCACCAAAACAAAAGAAGTGAAGAAGAGAGACCGAAATCAACGTTTTGGCACCACCACGGAAAGAGAGTTTTTGAAAGAGAGTGCGCAAAGAAGCGTAACAACAGTAAGTGTTGCGCGCGCGTGTCTTCTTCTTCTGAGAGAAAAGCGCTCTTATTCTGTGCTCTATTAACAACAACAACAACACAATTATTATAGTATTCCCATCTCCCACAAAAATCTCTTCTTGCACATATCAGAAACCTCTTATAATAATAGTGCGACGACGATGACGAAGACGGCCCCGACGCGGCCGGGGATGATGCCGACGACGACGATTGGAGGAAAAGGAATAAAGGGATCCAAAATGCCATCTCCGTCGTCGCGTTGTTCCGACCACGGCACGTTTAAGTTCAACTGTTCAAAACCGTCGAAGGAAGATCCAGAGCAGCCGTGTGGGAAAGGATGTTGCACGCACAGAAATCCGAACAACAACTCGGTGTTTATGAAACGAAGAGCGTGTAAGGAATGTAAAAAATTAGGCGAAGGCGGGTATGATTTGTGCGATTTGCACTTCGTAGATAAACGGTCGTGTAAGAAGTGCGCGCCGAGGTGCAAAGAACACGGGAAAGTAAAAGCGAATTGCCAATCGTGTCGACTGGAGGAAACGAATGCGGTGATCAACTTGACCTCTTTATCGACGGATATTGTTGGATTACAGGAGAAGGAACGACGAAGAGCAAGATTAAACGAGGGAGAAGACTTTATGGAAAAGGAGTCAAAAAACCAAACGCATAAAAAGTCAACCATTAAAAAGGAGGATAAAACAACAATCTTGATGGCTTCGAAAACGACTTTAACGTCGCCGGATTCGGACCCAGATCCGGACGTTGAAATAATATCGGCGTTTGAAACTACGCAAACATTAAAAAGACCAAAGCCAACGATAGGAGACGTGGAGTGGGTTTCGGAGGATTTGACCACGACAGCGAAAGTGAATAGCATTTCTAGAGCGCATCCAGACTTTACCATCGAGTTGTGTCGAAAAATAACGAGTACGGTAGGCAAAGAAGAAAACGTGGTGCTCGCAAGACAACAGCTTAAAAAGGGCGAGACGAACATCGATATCTCGTTCACGGAAAATGATTACGGCTCATATCAGTACCGATTGCATTTGAGGAGAACTGGGGGAAATAGTGCCTAATATATAAACGACGAGGTGATAGACGTGAAAATGCGGTTTTGTTCTCGTCTAAGTATACCCCAACAAAAGGCGGTTCTTTTTTATATTTTTTTGCGAAGGAGATCATCCAACGTCGAGACGACAAAGACGACCATTTTTCTTAGTGAGAAGAGAGTTATTTTTAAACGAGTTATTTCAATAATAGTATTTGATAAATTTGGAACGCTGCGTGGTCGTCCGAAACAACAACTTTCTTTGTCATAACTCATTATTGAAGAAGGTTGGTGCTTCGTTCGAAGCGATCGACTCGAACTTCGATTTCTCTGCCTCCAAAGTCTGTACCGTTGAATCTTTCGATCGCAGTTTCAGCCTCTTCTTTTGTTTCAAAACGAACAGTCGCCCACCCTTTACTTCTGCCCGAGTCCGAGAAGCACTTCACGGTAGCCGCACTCACCTTCCCAACTTCTGTGAACACAGCCGATAAGTCATCTTTTGTAGTCGTCCAGGGTAGATTTCGCACAACGACTTGCACGCCAGAGGATGGATTGTCCATCTGTTCTCCCGAGTTTTCGACAGATTTTCGTTCGATTCGAACACAAATGTGTCTGCTTTCAAGTTCGGTATTGTGTAACACTTTGACCCCTTCTTCCACTTGATCTATGGACTCAAAATCCATTAGCGCCCATCCTTTTGATTTACCGTTCGACATACGGGCCACTTCACATTGCACAATCGGTTGACTTAAGCCTTTGCAATGCTCCGCGAGCGAATCTGACGTCGTTTCCCACGAAAGGTTGCTCACGTGAACGCGCACGTTGCTCGACGCTGACGGTAAACCCAGAGAATTCAACTCTCCCTTTGGTTTCGTATAACCGCTTGATGATGGGCGACTGTTGTGATAATCATCGTCTCCGGCGTCGTAGTACGATGATGAGCCTCCGCGATAGCTTCTCTGTGTGCGACGTTGGAAAGTACCGCCGGCAATATTTTCGTAAGTTTGTACGCGAGACAAACGATTTTCCAGTCCTCTTGAATAAGGCTCCTGACGCAATAGATAAGGACCTTGTTGATGTTGTTGTTGTTGTCGTCGTCGATCGAAAGTTCTCTCATTCGTGCGGCGCGGCTGTTCGAAACTTACGTCCAATACCCTCCCGAAGTGCTCGATCCCGTTCATTTCTTTACACGCGCTTCGACTCGCGCGAGGATCAAGAAATCGGACAAACCCAAAACCGCGGTTGCATTTTCCTCCTCGGTAGTCTCTCGGCACATACACATCCGCCACACTTTCACCAGGAAGAATCTGTTCAAATAGTTGTCGAACATCACTCGTGGTTGCATCGAATGACAAATTATCCACGCGAACGGTGAAAAAATGCTCTTTTCGGTGCTTTCGCATCATCTTGTCGTCGTCTCTGCTGTTGACTTTTTTTCCCGACACTCGTACCCCAAGATCGATTTGCTTTCGAAAGGTCGAATCATCGTGCGGGGTTTCCATCACCATTTTTTCCGCGTTTTGCGCGGTCGAAATCACGTCCACGCGACCGTCGTCTTCTTCGTGTGCCTGCGTGTTGCCAGTTTCTTCGTTTGTGAGCACGAGCATTTCCATTAGTATTTGTATTATTGTATTATTGTAAATTCTTCTTTTTAATGTGCCGTTTTTTTTGTTCACGTGTGATCGTTTGTTTGGGTGTCTTTTCGTTGCGAAAAGATACATTTTCAATTAAGGGCACACACAGAACCCCCAAAAACCCGGCACACGCCCTCAAAAAAAACCGGCACATGCCCACAAAAAAAAAACCGGCACACGCCCACAAAAAGAATTACTTAATTAAAAGACGATACTCGAACGACTTTAGAGTACTACATATCGAACTACCATGACGAACGAAAACGCGGACGACGATACCAGAGTCCCGGTGACTGTTTTAACCGGCTTCTTGGGTTCTGGCAAAACGACTTTGCTGAATCACATCTTAACCGCGACGCACGGAAAGAAAATTGCCGTCATTGAAAATGAATTTGGAGATGTCGGGATCGACGACGCGCTTTTGCAGAAGAACACGAAGATGCAAAGCGAGGAGGAGATTATTGAGATGATGAATGGCTGCATTTGTTGTACCGTTCGCCAAGATTTGGTGAAAGTACTCGCGAAACTCGCCGATCGCGTCAAGAAAGGGACGTTGAAGCTGGATGGCATAATTATCGAGACTACGGGGGTGGCCGACCCGGCGCCAGTCGCGCAAACATTCTTCGTGGACGATACTGTGAAGGAATTTGCACGATTAGATGGTATTGTCACGCTCGTCGATGCGAAGCACATCGAACAACATCTTGACGATGAAAAAGAGGAGGGCGTGGAAAATGAAGCTGTCGAACAAGTCGCGTTTGCAGACCGTCTTTTGCTGAACAAGACCGATCTGGTGAGCCAGAAGGATCTCGAAAGGGTCGAGAAGAGACTTCGGGCGATAAATTCGAACGCGCCGGTCATACGTTGTACCAGATCCAACGTATCCGTGGATAACGTTCTTAACATTCATGGGTTTGACTTGAAGCGCACGCTGGATATGGATCCTGAGTTCCTAAACACGGATGGCGAGCATCAGCACGACGACAGCGTAAAGAGTGTCTCGATCGTCGAAGAAGGGAATTTGGACATGGAACTTCTTCACGAGTGGATTGGTGACATCTTGCAAAATAAGGGTGCAGATATCTATCGCATGAAAGGTGTGCTATGTGTGGAACATTCAAATCGGAAGTTTCTGTATCACGCTGTTCACATGATTTTCAGCTCTATGTTTGATGAAGTTGAAATGGATCCGAACGAGAAACGAGAGAGCAAACTCGTCTTCATCGGCAAGAACTTGGATGCAGAAGAACTCAGAGAAGGTTTTAAGCTATGCATGCACACTCCAGAGCTTGAGCAAGTTCGACTTGAACAATTACGCTTCGATGTCGGGGACTCAGTCGAGTGCAATGTAGGCGGCGTGAGAAGATCAACTTGGAAGAAAGGTGCAGTCGTCCAAAAACGCTACAGGAACGAATACATGCCGCCTGGTTTAATCGCCGCATATCAGGTAAGACTAGACGACTCCGGCGATCTAATTTACGCACCAGAGGATGTGGACGAAATTATTCGTAAGATTTGATTGCCTTCATGTACACACGACGAGAGAAGGCAAGCAATCCCTCTTTCCAGCCCCTGAACCAAAAAACGGTGACCCGAAACGACGAAATTGTTGTTGCATGGTGAAAATTTATAAATTTAAGCCTATTATGAAGTAGGCCGAAGTTTCTATCTTTAATGTGTGAAACGAAAATTATTATTATTATTATTACTACGAAAAGATCAGAGAAACGTACTTCTAAGAAATCATCTATTCATTTCGGTACGAAAAGAAAGTCATGCATCCAAAAGCGTATCCTTTTTTGTCGGGTGCAGTCGGAAGGAAGATTGCATTCTGATTCCTTTTTGCGACTGCTCCGTCACGTGGCGGAGAATTTGCTTTCAGCTCACGCTTTCATTTTCCCACAAAAAGTTATCTGTCTAGTATTTTTATGTCTTCTTGCGATAAATTATTCCCTTAATCTGTATCAAGAGCGCCAGTCAAGAGTATATCGTATGTAAACACGTGTTCAATAATCCTTCTGCACAAAAGAGTAACTTGCCGCACTCTTAATTGCCTGTCGGAACCTTCCGCGGTGTTATGCAAAATAGATTCGGCAAAGTTTACGATATTTTTGTGATCTCGAGTGTGCGATTCAATTGCTGAGAAATTTCTTTCTCTTTCAGCCGCAAAGCCTGAGCGCCGCATGATAGCTTCTTCGTGCTCAGAGTGTTGCATGAAAAATATCTACAGCGCTTGCACGTCACGAGTTTCCTGGGTTCGAACGGCTGTGCGCATTAAATCCTCAAGCACTAAGTGCTCTTGATCGATAGATTCGTGCTGTATCACAGGGAGTTGAAAGTCCGGATCACTCCATTCCTCGTCTAATGTAACCTCTTCTTCTGAACATGCATTCAATGGAAAAGAAGCGACGGAAGTGAGGCGACCCTCTAAGTTCACATGTTCCGAGGAGACCAAACTTTCCGACGAGGAGTTTGCAACCTGTTGTGCTTTACCTGTGGCAATAATTGCTTCTAACAGGTGCTCCACATCTTCGAAAGCTTTCTCACGAAAGTCTAAAAAAGCAGGCGAGCGCATCGTCGCAATTCTACCTTCACAATCTAACAAAAGTAAACCCTGACATCCAAGTTGCGTAGGAAATTTTGGATAATCGTCTCGTTCTTCGATAAAAGCGTTGATTATCGTAGAGGAGCCGCCCGGGCTGCCAAAATACAGATTTTGAAATTCCCTTGCCACTGGCTCCGGTTTTTGACTGTCAACACAAACGGTAACGAACAAAACATCTTCTGGAAAATGAGGTGAACTCCATCGCTTTATTTGCCGCGCAACCGGTCGGCATCCACCTCAACCACTGTTGTAAAAATCGATCACCGTTGGCACGTTCGCCCACAAAAGATCAGTAATTGGAACTTTTCGGTCAAACAAAGCCGTCGTCGTTTCGTCGTCGGTGTTGTCGGGAAATCCGACGACAGGGAGAACTTTGACAAAAAATTCTGGGCACGGTTTACCTGTGAGATTCATTTCTGCGTATTTACTATCGAATCAAACGAAGTATTATTGCGGTTGTAGTGGTCGTCGTGGAATTCGACGAACGCGTAAAACTCGTTGATATTCTCTTTGTCGGTTGACAAAGAAGCGCAACGATGGGGTTCTTACAGTGGGACGACTATCGGGGCGCCAGGATTTTGATGATGATGCGAAAAGACTGTGCGGGATAAAATTACCCGGCACACGCTTCAAAGTACCCGGCACACGCCCCTTTAAAAATAGAATTCTTCTTGATGTCTTCGTAATGAAACAACTTACTTCACAAGTTAACACGCCTTAATAGTACCCGGCACGCGCACCTTTCCCAGACCTTCACACACTTTTTGGCACTAGTAATTAATTCGGCACACAAAATCATCATCATCGCGCACACACCGACGACGACCTTTTCCTGTCCTCTTCTTCGACAAATGAGTAGTGTACCGTCGTCATCGCAAAATGGCTTTTGGAGAAAGCCACCGGTAACTGTGCTCTCCGGCTTTCTCGGGTCGGGTAAAACGACGCTTTTAAAACGAATAGCGGAAAATGATGCGGGGCATAAGATCGCCGTCGTCGTGAACGATGTGGCGGCACTGAACATCGACGCCAGTTTCGTGCGGAGGTCTGGGAGAAAAAAAGCGTTCGATGAGGCCAGCGTAATCGAAATGCAAAACGGGTGCATGTGCTGCACGTTGCGGACGGATTTAGTGAAAGCGATTGCGGAGCTCGCGACGGGGAGAATGGGGGTACAATACGACGCGATCGTAGTGGAGGCGTTGGGTGTGAGCGAACCGGCGCAAATCGGAGAGATGTTTCAGACCGAATTTATGAATGCCGCCGAAGACGGAGAGTCTTTGAGGAACGCGAGGGACAAGAACGCGATGGCGCAAGTGCTAAATGCAATGAAAGGTGCGAGTAGTCTCGAAGAGATTGTGCGATTAGACACTTGCATTACAGTGGTGGACTGCAGTGCATTCAATGGTGATATTACGACTCCCGAGGATTTATGTTCAAGGTTTGACTCGCAACTTTCGCGTAGTAGATCTGCACTTTCAACTCCTTCGAAGCTCTCAAGATGTCGTGCAACAAACCTTTCCTATCCCTAGAAATCATTTGAAACACCATGTGCCTTTCGCTCATTAAGTTATCCACCCAAACGTCACAGGAAGGATATTCTGTCGCGCTCGCTGATTCCACTTGCGAGATGCTAAAATCGTCCAACCATCCGGCCCGGGTGATGTAATTGCCCTGCGCGTAAAAGGTAACTCGGTGTAAGCCTACTTTCACTTCGTTCCCGTGCACGACGACTGACCGTACCGCCACTTCGATTTCTTGCACTTGATCTTCGTTTGGCAGTTCGTTCTTTGTATCCATGACGTAGAATAAATCAACCGCAGTGTTTGCCGGCGAGGTGGAGATGTGCGCGCGTTGGACGATTAACGTGCACTCTCACAGAGTTAACGTTAAACCTCCCAACAAACCTACTCGGTCGTCTAATTCGACTCTCAAAATGAACGTCGACGGTTTATAATACTCGTCCTCGTCGTCGAAATAAACATGAAAATCCGAGTAGGATTGTTGCTGCTTCATCAATCGCGATGAATTATTATTATTGGACGACAAAGAGACTTGCGATCGCCGTCTTCTGTTCGTATCGTCTTCATGGTTGTTACTCCTATGATCGCCGTTCATATCTTCTAAATGACTCTTGCCTCCGTTTTTGTTGTTCGCGTTGATAATTTCGTCCAGCCTCGAGCTCGATTTTCTCGAATCTTCCTCCTCCTTTCTGAAGGTTTGTCGCTCGATCGCTCTCGTTGACGCTGTTTCTTCCGTTGCTCTCTTTCCCGCTTTTCGCGATGGATAACTTTTTGGGATGGCGATTTTGGTTAGGTGTTCATTAAATTATATGGAGTATGAGGGTAATTTAAGACTGTTCTCTCTCACACCTTGTGAGTACTCTTGTAATAAAAATGGAGAAGCTTCTCCGGCACCAAAACCCCTAACAAATTGTTAGACCGTGTTCTACGAGCGCGAAGGCGATATGCGACTGATTCCAGACTCATTATTATATCAACAAAAAACCGGGTTGTTGTTGTTGTAAATCGATCATACACCAGGATTATCTGCGAGAAGATTGACACGCATCTTCCATAGCTTTGCTGCGGGTTCTATATCTCCATCATCGTGCTCTATTCGATGTGAGTAGTGTTGATCGTCGAAAGCAGTAATCGTCGCGGGATAAAACTTTTTATCAGCATGCCAATATATTTCAACGCGTCGACCCACGGCTTGCTCTCGCAGCAAAGCAAGTTGAGCACTAACCAATCCTTTCTTCGCTGCTGCCAGTATCTGCAAGGAGAAAAACGATATTATAAATGTCAGAATATGTATAAGTTACGGAGAAAGACTTACCCGAAGTTGAGGACAGCTCTGCCCTGCTTGCACCCCCTTCAAGGGGGACGTTCTCCGTTGTCGTGTACTTGCTCTCACGTTGCTACTCTTGCTCGATGGAGTCACATCTAAGTCATTCTTTCTTGACTGGCAGATGATACAAATACCACAACTTACATTAGGGGTGTCGCTCAGGTTTCCAATTTTTTGGTGAAGTTTTTCCACCTCCTTCGCACGCGCCTCGCGTAGGTGCACATCATGAAGTTTTTCGACACTACTGTCTTGATGCATCTGCCACTCCAAAGCCAACTCGACTGCCCTTTGATATTTTGCTCTCGATACCAGCAAGGGCTGCCTTTCAAACTCGTCAAAGTGCTCACGGAAGGGAAGCATACGATCTGACCTCAACCATTCATAAGACTCCTCCGCGAAATAAACAACCATCCTGTGCGAACTAGACGACTGATTAGGTTTGATCTTTTCTATTGCATAGCTTGGGATGACATCTCGATCTCTATCAAGATGTAGAGCGATTCCAGGCCAAAAGCATTCTCTCTTACTTACTTTTGTCGATATCCAAACTAGCTCTCCAGCGCATTCACCTCCAGCTCGCTCGGTATCTAATTTCGTTTTTACTTGCTCACTTTGTTTACCCTTTCGCTTCCCACGCGGCTGCATCCCAAACGCTGCGGTTATGAATGACGCAAGTTCTATGTTGCTTTTTTCAGCACGCACTTTAAAGTCTAAGAGTTTTTCTGCGTCAATATTTTGACGTTGAGAAGACAAAAACTCGCCCAAAGGTATGAAAGAAAAAATCTCTGGCGTATTTGACATACGTTTGAGGCCTCGTCTACTGCGCCACAATGAAGCGGCTTGGTCATATTTTGTACACAACTGAATGTTTTCTGGACTAGAAAGAATATTCCATGCAGCCAAAGGCCATGCGCGAAGTTTAGCTTCTGTTCCGGAATCTTCTTTCGTAATGCTTGAAAGACCAGGAACTGGTTCAGAAAAATTGATGCCGTCGCTTTCTCGGGAGAATTTGATTTCATAAGGGCTCATAAGTCGTCGTCCTATCCATCGAGCCTGTGGTATTGCCACGGCGCGACCAAGTAACTCAATACGTTTGATATAGCTCCGATGGCTATCAACTGCTTTCATCCATGGACGACCAGGTATCATTAGTGGGTAACAAGACTCTGTCCATCCTACCGGGAAGCCATTTAAACGTTCTGCATCTTCAATCTCGAGCCTGAACGCATGACCTCTACCATCACCAAGATCTTCAACCATACACAGACGCCTCCCATTGGATGCAGTAAGTGTGCAAATTTCATGCGCAACTGGACCGTACCGTTTTTCAGCAAGGTCGACACAGGTGACTGAAATCGTAGGTGTGACGTGCGGAGGTGTCATAAAGCACTCATAACACTCAGCTGGCGATTTCTCTTTGCTTTCCGCTTTGCTCAGGTTAATACACTGGCCCTTACAAATACTCTCTGTCGAAAGAAGCACATCTCGAGGATCACCATGAAGAGTAGCAACAATAAATACGCGATGACGACGCTGCGGTAAACCGAAAGCAGATAAGCTGATAATGCGATGAGCCCAGCTGTAACCTAAACTTTCTAGTTCGTGCACAACATGTGCAATGGCAGGCTCTTGAGGCGGATCAACGGTAAGATGACACATCTGCAAGCCTGGAACATTTTCCAGGAGTACCCAAGGCGCGCGATTTTTACGAAGTAAGCGAAAGATATGAGAGCATAGTGCAGTGCGGCTGCCCTGGAGTCCTGGTCGGTTAGGGTTCATTATGCTCACATCCTTTGAAAGGATTAGATGGAAAATACGTTATGAAAATATGCCGTACCTCGCACGGAAACCCCGCGGCAAGCAATTCAGTTTCCGCGGGAAGTTCTGTCAGCTCAGCCACGTCCCGCCGAATCTCTCTTCCGGGAAAGTGGCGCTGTAACACCTGCAAGCAGTGAGGATCGTTCTCTACTTGCAAAATTACTTCGTGACCAGCCTGTTCTAAACCAAGGTCGAGGCCACCTATGCCGGAAAACAAGCTTACGACTTTCATCTCCACACAAGTGAAGTTTAGAAATTTGTGGGATTGAAGAAAGTGAGGAATGAAAAAAGTTGTATCCCTTGTTTTTTAAGGTCAAAATATATTCCGGCACAGACAACTTTAAGACAACTTTAAGACAATTTCAAAGATATATGTTTTACACACACTGTACTGGTACCGGTATTTCTTAAAAAATTTTCTTTCTTTTTACTTTGGCGCGAGCGAATGTCTCTCTCCTCCCTTGGCAAACTGTGTACTCACGAACGAACTCGTCACGCTCGCCGGCTTCATTTTCGCCCCATTTTTCTTCGAAGGAATCAACGACCGCAAATCCCCGCCGCTTGCCGCTAACCCGAACAACGCCAAGTTCACGACCCAAAGCATGTCCTCCTTCTCGAAACCCAACAACTGCGGAAAGGCGTCCGTGATCATCTTATGCACAGAATGAGGCACCGGCAAAGGGTGTCCAATCGCGTTAAAAATGCCGTGATACCCACCTCTTCCTTTCGTGTTCCCAATCGCGTGATCCGCCATGTACCCCGCGCTAATTCTAGTACACAATCCTTCTGCGTTATACGTAAAACTACAAATCTCCGGCGCGGATTCCACCTCGATACCAGTCGCGGGAATTTTCCGCTTCCCCATTCGCAAACCATCTCCCGCGTGCTTTCCTTTAAATTGTGTCGTGCACCACACCTTATATTGCTGCTGTCTCACTTTTGTGTCCCATTCAACTCTCATGCTGTCGTACAACAACTCGTAATCGCTATTCGGGAACCCGCCTTGGAGATTCATATTTGCAAAAAATTGCAGATATTCCTCCTTGGTCTTCGGCTTCTCGTAACACGCGTCGTAGATGAACTCTTCAGCCAATAACTCCGGACATCTCCGGCCGAACCTGTTTTTCAACAACTCTTTCGTCAGCGCAATTTGCGTGTTCTTCGACAACCCCGGCGCGGATGGGAGCTCTTCCTTCAAAGCTTCCTCCAACTTTTGTCTCCGACCGCCGTCTGCGGTCATGTATTGTAAGCGAGAATGGATAATGAAAAACTCTTCGTTTCCCCGCTTTTCTTTCGTACGAGCAGAAGTAGCAGCGGCTTTACGAGAAGAAGAAGAAGAAGAAGAAATCAGCCCGGCAGTATTCGTCGTCGAGGAACGTTTAAACGATAAAGAAGAACAGGACGATGACATTGTCGACGAGGTGGATTAAAAGTGAGGCGTTCGTGATGGAAATGGAAATTTTAAAGTGCACACGTGGCAGCATATCAGAGCACAAAGAATCAATCTGAGCACCGCTACAAGCGGTATCACTATCATCGTCTCCCTCTTCCTCTTCCTCCGCCTCTTCCTCTCCCACCACCTCGGCCTCGACCACGACCAGCTCGACCACCACCGGATGTGTGCATGATCGATTCTACGCCTCTTCGTTTCCCGTTTCGATAGTGCGTTTCCGCCGCGAAGGCGTTTTCTTCGTCCTCCGCGGCGGCTTCGCGGATACCGAAACCGACGAGGCGTTTCTTGTCCCCTTTTTTTTTCTTGTCCGCCGCTGAAGGTATCGCGGCGTCGAAGAAACCTTCGCGATTTCCGATCGTTTTCTTTGGGTTGCGTCGTTCGGCGTCTCGTAAGGTTTGCGCGGCGCCGCCTTCGAGCTTGGCGCGTTCGATCAGAGGGAGGTCGACGTGCGAGTTTAACTTTTTGGTGTAGGCGGTTTTGTGGAAGGCGTCTTTGACGGCGTACATTTGCGGCTCTTTCGCAGAAACCGTGGAAGAAGATTTCTTGGCCTTTTTGTTACCCATGGTGGGTGGTGCAGTCGATGTTTTTTTGGATGCCTTTGAATCCATATAGTATCCTACGCCGCGCTTGCCGTTGGAGAAGACGTACCCTTTCTTCGCGCCCGCAAACGCAGTTGAAGGAATGAAGTCGTCTCCTGTTTTGCCTGGTCGTCCTCCGACGTCGTCGTCGTCGTCGTCCTCCTCATCGCTAGTATCTCCTTCTTCTACTTCTATTCCTCTTCTCTTGCTATCTTTCTTCTTCGTTTTCTTCTGTTTGGAATCTTTTTCTTTTCTATTCTTTTCTTTAACATTTTCTTCTTCGTCCGAGGACGTATCGAACGTATCGAAATGTTCTTCGATCAACTCGCGCTTCTTCCTCGCGTCTACTTTAGCCGCGTTCGGATGCAACAACTTATAATGCTCTGACTTCTCGTCGATTTCAAAGTCCTCGTCTTTAAAGAGCGCACCGAAACGATCGTCTCGCATGAGTTCGTTTTTAATCTCTGGTTCTCCCTCCAACTCTTCGTTATCAAAGTCGGCGTCCGCGTCGCCGGTTTTGAAGCTCGCGGTTTTCTCGCCGCTCGCCAGTTTCGCCGCAAACGCCGCGTTAACTTTCGGCATTTTAAGTTTCTTCTTCGGTGCGATTCTCGTTTGTCTCTCTTTCTCCATCGTCTCAGCAATCTTTTTGTTTTTATAATCCTCGTACGAGAACGGATTGGAAACCGATTTCGCTTTGCCGTATAATCTGTTGTCCATGAAATAGCCGTGCATGTATGCTCTCAACATCTTCGTTCCAATTAAGTGGTCCAAACCTAACTCGCTCAACTCTTTCGCGGTCACGAATCGATAATCGTCGTACAGCGTTTCTCTCTTTTGTTCTTCCATCTCTTCGGTTAAATTTTCCAAGAACGAACACCATTTCGGCGCCGGACCGAGACCGGGGATGAAATAGCATCCAATCTTTGGATCTTCCATGATAGTAAAAACTAAACCGCTATTTTCCCAGCAAACGATATCGTTGATTTCTTTCCCGTCTCTCGGTTCGACCGCGACGTAATTATCCCCGCTATTTTGCTCCCAAACTTTCACAATTTTCTTATCCGTACTCATCACCCGCTTCTTCCCGTCCGCGGTTTCGTGAAATTTGATGTCTATGATCGGTTCGCCGTACATGTGATCTTTCGTCACCTTTGCTCGGCTCGACCGCAAATCGAATATTCGCACGATACCATCCGAGCTCCCACACGCTAAGTTTAACCCCGAGTCGTCGAATCGCACGCACGTCACCCCGGTTTTCTCCTCCGAATCGCTCATCTCCGTTCTATTCTCTAAAGTACTATCTCCGCCGCACGCGTGCAATCTCCCCACGCTTCTCTTCTGCCTCAAATCGAAACACTCCACGCTTCCGTCTCCACCTCCAACGGCGACTAAACCGTGCGTCGGGCTGATACCAACGACGTTTAAATCCTCGCACTTCGCCTCCAACGGCGCCAAAAACCGTCCTTTCTCCAAATTTAACCGGTACACGTCTTTACTCGATCCGCATACGATTAAATCCGCCGTTCGTCTCGAAATCGCCAAGTCTCTCCCCTGTCTCGGCGTTCGAACGTCGTAATACGTTCCAAACTTCGCGTGAAACCGAATCGCTCTGTCCGCGCATAAAAACGCAATCTTTGAATAATCTTCGCCTAAAAGTTGAAAGTCCACGATTTCGCTGTCCAAGTGTCTCGTAAACTTACAGCTCAGATTTCCCAAATCGAAGCACTTAAACATGGGCGGATGTAACCCGCTCACGACCAAGAACTGTCCATCCTCGGAAACTTTCCCTCTGTGCGCACACGTCGGAAACGAATCCAAGTCTTGAATCAACTCTATCCGTTGCTGATAATTCACATCTTTGCGTTGCTTTCTCGAAGGTTTCTTGTTCGTTTTCCCGTCGGCGGCGAACTGCGGATTGTGTTTGCTCGAGGCGACTTCGTACACTTTCACCCCGTTTAGAGCGCTCGTCGCTCGGAGAGAGGTGGTCGGAGGGTCCGCCCCTGATGCGCGGGACGTCATCTTTTATTCTTCCTCTCCTCTTCCAACCGCCTTTCTTAGTAAACGAGACGATTTGATGCGCTATTTTGTGACGGAGAGGCGGCGGTAAAAATGGTAAAAGAGACGAATGTAATAACGTTTACGAATACACGACATGTAAAGGGATGATCTCTATTTCTCTCACTCTCTGATATCCAAGACGCCAAAAGATACTCGCTTTTCGTGAGAGATAGATTCCGACGATCGCAGTATCTCTGCGTTTGATGAGTAGTATTAAATTAATCTTGATTATCCTCCTCGCGATCGTTTCCGAACAACTTCGTGCCGTACTTTTGGTACCTCCGGCAGGCGGCGAAATACATGGAATACGCGCCGATTAATACCGTCGCGACTAAAATATTCCTCGCGCTTTCCGCGCCTGGGAGTTTAATCGATACCGCGTCTTGCGGTAAAATCCCGCATCCTTGCAACATTTCTCTTTCTCTCACGGTGTACTTTCCCGCGGGTAACTTCAAACTCTCCTTCCCGGAAAACGTCCCTAACTTTACCTCCGGGTTTAACTTTTGCACCTCGGCGAAATCAATTTTTCTCGCCGTGATCACGTCCCCGATCGTTTCTCCTTTCCTCGGAATGTACGTTCTCGGTGCGTTGATTTTCGCGATCCCGTTGATGATTTCTAAATCTCTCGCGCTTAACGCGCCGCTCGGTATTAAAATAGTCTGCCCAATCTTCGGTGTGCCCGAGCCGATTTTTTTGTTCATGTTTCTCAACGTTTCCACGTTCAGTTTACGTTTACTCGCGATGGATTCGAGCGTGTCCCCGGAACGTAAGGTGTACGGTCGCGTGCCCGAGCCTCCTCCTCGTTTCGCCGCTTTTATTGGTATTCCTCTCGATCCAGTTCTCGCTTTAGCATTCCTGTTCTCGTTAGAGACGAATGTAACTCGTTTTTGCCCTATTCTTTTCCCGACGACTGTGGAAGAATTTTGCATCCTCAAACCATTCGTCTTCAAAGAAGCATCAGTCGTAACAGTAAAACGCATGCCGACGACTTTCGACCGCAACGAGAAGAACAAAAGCTCTCTTTCTCTCTCTCTTTCTCTCTTCTCTCGAAAGAAAAACAAGAAAGGGGCAACAAAGTTTTGAGGAAAATGAAATTTCGATCTCCAACAGGAGTAGTAGTAGTAGTTGTGTTCTTTCGCTTAAATTCCAAAGAGGAGAGGAAAAAAGACCGACTGACGAAAAAAGACCGACGAACAAAAAAGACTGACGAAAAAAAAAGTAAAATCGAAGAAAAAAAGGAAAAACAATTTTTGCACAAAAATAAGGAGAAGAAAGTCATTCATTAATTAAACCACAGAAGAATACTCACAAAAGAAGCGCAGAGAGAGAGAGAGAGAGCGCGTGAAAGAGTAGTCTCAAAGTGTTGTTCTGTTCCTTTTTTCTCTCTTTTCTTTTGTTTCTTTCGACGGCTGAGAAAGAAGAAGAGGATTAATAATAAATGAGCGATTCGTCCGACGGCGAATTATCCTCCTCCGGAAGTGGAGAAGAGGACGATTTTATGATTGGAAAGAAAACGAAGCAGGGGAAACGGGAGAGCATTTACGGCGCGTTCGCGGAATCAGAGGAAGAGGACGACGAGAGAGATGGGAAGAGGAGGAGAAGTAGAGGAGGAAGAAGAATTGATTTTTCAAAGCCGGTTGGGTTCACCAGAAGCGGCGCTTTTCATGGAAAGAAAGGAGAAGAGGAGGAATACGAAGAAGAGGACGACGATGATGATGTGGCAGAGGAGAGACGGCAGAGCGGATCAGGCGCGAGCGGGTTAGGAGGCGTGAGAGTCGGTGGTGGCGGCGGTGGCTTGGGCTTTACGAGCAATACGGAGAACTACGACGACGACGAGGACGCGAGGACGGGTATAGGCGGCGGCGGTCTCGGCCTCGGTTTCGCGCCGGCGGGTGCTACTAATCACGAAGAAGAAGAAGAAGAAGAAGAAGAAGAAGAAGAAGGAGAAGAAGATTTTGATTTGTTACCGTCGTCGTTCGGACAACGCGTGGTGGCGAACGCGAGGCAGAGAATGCGAGACGCGGAGGAGGCGAGGAATGCGGCGAAAAGAAAACGCGAAGAGGCGAAAGCGAAGGAAAGCTTTGCCGCCGGGTTAGGAAACGAAGACGACGACGATACAGACGATATGAGTAACAACAATAGAAAACGAAGGAATAGTAACAAAGATGTTGGACACGAAAAGATCGTGAAACCGGATTTCGAAAAGCACACGAAAGGTATCGGCGCCAAGTTATTAGCGAAAATGGGCTACAAACCTGGTCAAGGTTTAGGCGCCGATGGGAAAGGGATTTCCAGAGCCATCGAAACGAAACTGCGACCGAAGAACATGGGCATGGGCTACGGCGATTTCGAAGAGAACGTAGAAAACGAAAAGAAGACTCAACAAAAGAAAAAGAACGGTGGTAGACGAGGGGGCGCAGACTACGAGAGCGAGAAGTTGGCCAGCGAAAAACGAATAGAGGAGAAAAGAAACAACGTAGAAACGATAGAAAAGAAGCTTTGGAAACGCTCCGCGAAGGAAGATGTGAAACGAAAAGCAGTCAGATACGAAACGCCGGAAGAATTGATCGCTCGACGCGAGCGAGAGCGGCAAGAGTTGGACGACAACATTGAGAATAACAACGCGAACGAAGGTTCGTTCGTCGAAGCTTTGCACCAACCGAAAATGATAATCATCGACATGAGTAAACGTGGCGGCGCGAGAGAGTTGGAAATCGACGGCACGTCGTTTAAATCGACGACCGGACAGTACCTCCAAGGCGACTCGGACGACGACGAGCAGCGCATAGACGACCAACATTTACCGGGAAGAGAGTTGTTGCGAAATTTGAACGCGATGGGGAAACTCGCCGCGTCGAATATTTCTTTGTACGACGCGAAAGTGCGAACGGAAATGGACACGTCCGCGGCGTTAATGCGCGAACAAGAGCGGTTGAGTCAAATCGAGAAGGACGTGAAAAAAGCCGAAGAAGATATCCGAACTTTGAACGAGAAGGTGAAGCTGTTGGTGGAGAACGAAAAAGACGAGAACGACGAAAAGATTCTGGAACAATGGTTGGAGCTGAAACGCGACCACAAAGAGGCGTTCGCGGAACTCGACATTGCTGCTGTTGCGGCACAAAAACACGCGAAGAAGTACTTCGAAAAAGCCTTTCGCGCGTGGGATCCCAAGAACCAGAACGAAGAAGCCTCAGGCGACGACGACAAGAACAGTTCGTATAAACTCGCCTACGAAAACTGCGGCAAGTGGAGAGACGTGCTCGTCTCGACGACTGAGATCGTCAAGAAGCAAGAGTCGTTTTTGAACTACACCGATGACCCAGTTATCGAAACCGTCGAAGACGAAACGTTACTCGAAGAAGTCATCGAAACGCCGGTGACGATGAAAATTATACGAACGCTGATTCAAGGATGGGACCCGCGCGACGTGAAGTCAAACTTAGCGATGGACCTCTTTTACGAGTGGCAAAGCGTGTTACCACGCCGCTCGTTGGATAAGATCGTTGAGAATGCCATCATTCCGAAACTGACACGAGAGATTGAAAAGTGGACGTTCGTTGAAGACGCTGGCGACGAAGGAAAAGTAACGTCTTCTTCCTCGTCGTCGGTACCCTCAAAGTGGATTTTCCCATGGCTCGAGATGCTTTTAGAACCTATCAAAGCGCTTTCGTCGACAATAAAACAAAAGTTTGCGAGCGTGATAGACGCGTCTATTGGTGGCAAAGCAGTCGCAGTGGTTGAACCGTGGGTGGAAGTAAAAACGATCGTCTTTGGTCGAACTTGGTGGTCGCAGTTTGTCGAGAAGACAGTCGTCCCGAAACTGGTCGCCAAAGCGAGTTTGATTGAAATCGACCCCGCCGATCAAAATTTGGAGATATTCAACAACATTCTTCTGTGGAAAGCCGTCCTCGCATCGAGCGAAGAAACCGATGGCGGCGGGGGCGTTGCTAAAGTTCTCGAAAGAAGTCACTTTTGGAAAAAATGGTCCTCGACTCTAAAATCGTGGCTAAAAGACGAGAAGAATTGTGATTTGATCGAAGTCGCCGAATGGTACGAGTCTTGGAAGACGCTTTTAGGCGAAGACGTGTGTAACCACGAGCGTCCGCGGACGCATTTACGCCGCGCGTTAGAGGCGATGAACGCGGCCGCAACGGGAGAACCCATCGCGCTTTCCGACGGCGAAGACGACGAAGACGCTCGACAAACGCTCGACGGACGAGACAAATCCCCCGGCAAAACTCGCAAAATCAAATCCAGCTCGACCGCGAAAAAAACGCTCAAGGATATCCTCGAATCCGTCGCGTCCGAAAACGATTTCGCGTTCCTCCCGAAAAACAATCGTCGCACGCGTCTGGAAAATCTCCCGGTTTTTGCTTTCGGCGGCGTCACCGTCGCCGTGGACGCGAACAAAGACGTCGTTTCCGTCTTGGCCACCGGCGCGGGCGAAGAGTCCTGGCACGTCGTCGGCATCGAAGAGTTGGTCGAGCTGGCGAGAATGAAAGCGTCCATGATGAGTGACGATTAATTTAGGGACAATGGTGATAAAACTTTGTCGTTGTTGTGCATTTAGGTAGAGAACGCGCGCGTGTTGTACATTACGGCACCATTTTAGTAAACATCCATCGCCTCTCTTTTCGTCTCTTCTTCTCCGCACAATTTTAGGGGATTCTCTACTTCTCTCACATGGGGACGACCAAAACGAACGACTCTTTCGCTTTGACGACGTCGGCGACAAAACCATCGTCCACCGTCGTCCGACATTTTGTGGGCAACCAAATCCCTTTGGCCATTCTCAACGATCCTAATCTCGCTCGAGCGGTTAAACCGTTACCGGCAAACTATTCCTTTGAAATCCATAAAACCATCTGGCGGCTTCGCACCGGGAACGTCTCTCGATTGGCGTTACAGTTTCCCGAGGGGTTACTCTTGTACGCGACGACGTTGGCGGATATATTCAAAGTTTTCGTTCCTTCGATAAAAGACGTGGTGATTCTCGGCGACGTGACGTACGGCGCGTGCTGCGTGGACGACTACGCGGCGACCGCGTTGGGGTGTGATTTTTTAGTGCATTACGGACACAGTTGTTTAGTGCCGGTGTCGATGACGACGTGTAAGACTTTGTACGTGTTCGTGGACATTTTATTCGACGAGGAACACTTGGTGCAGTCAATAAGGAAGAATTTTCCGAACAGGACGGATAAGATTGCGTTAGCGGGAACGATTCAATTTGCATCGGCGATCGGGAAGGTGCGGGAGACGTTGCGGCCGTTTTACGAGTGCTTCGATGTCGGGAGGACGAAACCTTTGAGTCCCGGGGAGGTTTTAGGGTGCACCGCGCCAAGTTTAGGAGATGGAGAGGTCATGGGAGCGAGAAGTGGAGATTCAATGGGAGAAGAAGGAAAGAAGGCGCACGATGCAATTGTGTTTGTGGCGGACGGTAGGTTTCATTTGGAGGCGATGATGATTGCGAATCCAAACGTGCCGGCGTATAGATATGATCCGTACGAACGGGTTCTGACGAGAGAGTATTACGATCACGTCGGGATGCAAAACGTGAGAAAGAGCATGATTTTACGCGCGAAGAAAGCGAAGAAATTTGGTTTGATTTTAGGGACGCTCGGCAGGCAAGGTAATCCCGCGGTGCTGGCCAGACTGGAGCGGTTGTTCGAGTCCAGGAATAAAGAAACGGTTGTATTTTTAATTTCCGAGATATCTCCGGAGCGGATAGCTTCGCTAAGCGAAAATGGTGGCATAGATGCGTTCGTTCAAGTGGCGTGTCCGAGGTTGAGCATCGATTGGGGCGAAGCGTTTATTGTGCCGGTGCTGACGCCGTACGAAGCGTACATTTGTTTAGAAGGCGCAGAGGCGTGGGACGACGTGAACACCGTATTAAGCGAAGGAAAATATGAAAAGAAAGAGGTTCCGAGTTATCCGATGAAGTATTACGCTGACGACGGGGGCGAGTGGACGAGCTCGCGGTTCGCGGAGCGACAGAAGAACATGGGCAATCGCAGAGACAAACCTTCGGTGCGACTCGTGGTGAGTTCCGGGAATTAGTAGTAGGAAATAGGAGCAGCAGTAGTAGTAGCAACATGTGTATTACGGTATTATAATATTATTAGCAATATAACAACTAATGCTTTCAATAATGAATGCGTATCTCTCCTTTTCTTCTGTACAGGGTTTTAAAATTACAACTTCTTTCGCGCGCGCGGGGCTAAAATTCATATTTTACATCTCTCTCTATCTTCTTCTTAGTTCACTCCGAGAGTCGCTATGTGCGTCGATTTCGCGCCCGTCGCGCAATCGATGACCTCGTACGCCCCGCCTCCTATTTTTCCTACTTCGACAACCTCTTCTTCGTACCCGGATTTTTTTCGGACGACGAATACCCTCTCGAACCACCTCTTCGTGGCGTACGTTAAAGGATGGAAATTGGTGTTGGCCGCGGTACCCACATTCGCGTTGCGATTATAATATCTAGTTTCCACGCCACCCGTCATCATCGCATCCATGCCGACATCGTGTTGCCAATCTTTCTTGGCCAACATGTTCGCATCTTCCATGTCATCTTTCCTCTCCGAGACGACGACTTTACAGCGCGCGGGCGCTCGACTTCGCCACCCGTCGCGGTGACTTCTCATCGTCGCTTTCCGTTTCGCCATCGTAGAGTACCTGGCAGCCTCTACAATCGCCGCGCACACTCTCGCGTGCGCCGCCGTTCGCTCTCGATTTCCTCCCATGCCGCTTCCACCGTATCGATCGGAAAACGCAGAAACGTCGCACACGGCGATGAGATTCGGCAACTCTTCAACCGGCAAAACGTGCAACGCGGACATAATCTTCACCACGTCCTCATCCGTCGACGCGTATTTAATGGATACCCTTTTCGCCGCTCTCGTCGTGATGTATTCTTCGGACGGCACCCACGTCCTCGTCGACAAAAAATTTTTCGTCTTCTTCGCGCCTTTCGCATCCACAAAGCCGTCGTCGTCGTGACTCTCGTTCGCATAAACGCTCGGCGCCGCGAACGTTTCCGATTCCAACGCGTCTCGACGGCACACGAACAACGCTCTCGGCAAGAACGCCTTTCCGGAAGCGCCGGAATCTTTTTCTTTCCTCCTCAAACTTTCTCTTCTCGCGCTGTTCTCGTTGATATCCTCGTTTTCCACGAACGCGTTTTCTCGCTCTCCTTCTTGGTCTTGGTCTTCCTCTTCGTCTTCGTCTTCGCAAACGCACTCTCGCGCGCACCTGGCAAACAACAAGGAGGCGGTCACCCCACAGTCTCGCGAACTCGTCGGCGCGATGACGAGCGCGTTCGGTGCGCGAGATACCTCCTCTTCCTCTTCGTCGTACATAACATCGTCGTCGCGCGCGTTGTGATGCTCTTTAAAAGCATTCTTCGCATTATAGTCGCTCTCGTCGTCGTCGTCATCCTCCTGCGTTTCCTCTAAAAGTTCGTTCCCTCGAGCGTCCTCGAGCGCTTTCAAGTCGTCGTTCTTTTCTCTCGCATGAAAGCGAGCATTCGTGTTGTTAAGATTGGAGAAAGGGTGGGTGAATTCTCGACAGTCCCATCCTCCTCGAGGTGGTGCGAAGCGTTCCTCCTTCGAGAGGAGGGACATGTGTTTTGTGCGTATGTTTTCCGCCGCGCGAGAGAGATTTGTGTGATGCTTTCTCGGGAAATTCAAAACTTTCGTCTGTGACGCGTCAGAGAAAATTGTGCGCGCGGAAAACGCGATGAAACTCACCTCGCGAACGACGTTTCCTCCCAAGTCGGGGAAGGAAAAAGGAACGCGTGAAAACGGAGAAGTGATGAGAAAAACGTCGAATTCGTTTTCGGATGAAGTCGCTTTATTTCACGAGGGTGAATACCTGGAGAAGTTGCGCGAATTCAGAGCGCTCGTGTTGCGTCGAATTCGAGCGCACATCGACGACGAGGACGAGAAAGAAGAAGAAGAAGAAGAAGAAGAAGAAGAAGAGGAGAACGAGGATGACTGATACATACACACATACACGTTATATAATACTCATACAAAGAAAGAAAACGACTAGACCGAAGTCGATGCTGTTTTTTTACGAAGACGACCACCCTTTAGGGAATGCGTTTGACTGCTGTGCTTTTGGTAGTGTTTGACGTATTCGCACCCGACGGCGAGGACGAACAAACCGAGCGCAATCGCGTACGTCGTCGTGAACGGTTTATCACTGGCAAAGAACACGAAGGACCCTACGACGGTGAGCAGTTTCCTCGTGGTCGTGATCGCCACGGCAGGCACGGCGCCGAAATGTTTCACGATGATGGTGTATAACCACGCGCCGAAGAAGAAGGACACCGATCGAAACGTCAACAACATGAAATACAACGGCGTATCCCAAAAGAACATGAACGCGTGCGGTTCTAATAAGACGACGAAGAAGAATATAAAAATCGCACCAACCGCGTTCGTCCAAAGCATGTTCTCACCAACAGTCGCCCCGTAATCTCTCAAGATCCTATCCGTCACGTTCGATTGAAACGCGCCGATCCCAATCGTGATTAGACTCAACGTCAAACCGAGCGCGTAGTTTTCGCTCGGATTTTCCGTTTTATCCGAATTCTCTTGCTCCCCGAGACCAAACTCGCACGCCGCCGCGACGAGTAAAAAGCACGCCACGTAATCTATCAACTCGTACCTCCGCTTCAACCACACCACGGACACAAACATCACCGGAATTAGCTTCGCGCTTTTTAACACCGTCCCCGTCGCGTAATTCACGTACTTATACGCAAACTTTCCTAAACTCGTATACAACGCGATCAAAATCCCACCCAACACGAGCGTTGTTTTCGGCGCTTTCGTGTGCCAAAATCCACTCGTATACGTATCCTCTGCCTTTCCTTCCTCTCGTAAATCCACATCGCTCGATTTCGCTTTGTTTTTCTTCGCGTCCTCCTCCTCGCGCTTCTTCTTTTCCTCCTCCTCCTCCTCTTGGTCCCACCCGCACAGTTGCACCAAAACCGTCAGCGCGCTGAACACCACTAACTCGCTGAACGCTAAGAACCAAAAGAAATCAAACCCGGGTATTTGTTTGATGATGTACTCCTCCGCGACGCAGGATAAGCCGAGCGCGAGTATGGTGAGGAAGGAGAGGAGGATAAACGCGAACGGCGTTTGGAACTTCGTAGAACTTTTCGTCGTCCCCACGCGTCCCTTCATCTCTGATGTTGTGTCTTCGTCTTCAAAGTCTTCTTCTTTTATTCCGTGTCTCGGTAACAGCGCTTCGGTTTCCTCCTGATTTTCCCTCGTGGACGTCATGCACACCACCGCCGACTCGTTCTCTCTCTTACTCTCTTTATCGCAGGGTGCTTTTAAAGCGCGCGTATTCAATCCTTTTCGAGTCTGATTTCTGGGGAAAAAGCCGCACATTTCGAACGCATTTCAACACGCATCAGAGCACACTTTAAACGACGCTCTCAAAAAGTCGCTTTTTCTCCGTTGGTGTCGTCGTCTCGAGAAGCGTCTCGAGACGACACGCACGACGAATGTCCGCGAAAGACGACGAGGAGGCTGACGAAAAGGGTGGTGGTTTTCTCCCCCAAACGCTCGCTGCTCGAATGACTCCTCCAAAGCCGTTTTTCCCGACACATCAACCACAACAACAACAACCGGGGATGACGATGGGAACGACGACGACGGGAACTCCTGGTGTTGGAGGGGGATTCGTCGTTGGTGGTTTACCCGCACCTCCGATTTTGGCGGCTTCTGCGCGCGGTGCTGCGCCTACAGCCGCGTCGGCGGCGCCGATCGCGATGGGAGGAGGAGGAGGAGGAGGACCAGGAGGAGGGATGATGATGATGATGAATCCGATGCTGATGCAACAGCAACAGCAGCAGCAGCAGCGGATGATGATGATGAACATGCAACAACAACAACAACAACCCTCGGCGGCGGCGGCGGCGGCGGGAATGATGATGATGATTCCTCCTCCGCCGATGAATGCGCCTTCGCCCGCTTCGCCTTGGACGGAACACGACGCGCCGGACGGGAGGAAATATTACTACAACCAACTGACGAAGAAGTCGACGTACGAGAAACCGAGAGAGTTGTACACCGCGAAGGAGAGTTTCGTGTTTGAAAACTGCGCGTGGAAAACGACGTACGATAAGACGTCGGAGAAGTATTATTATTACAACAGAGAGACGAAAAAGACGCAGTGGGAGACTCCGGAGGAGTTGACGAGGACGGAGGAGAGGTGGGAGCGAATGAACGAGGAGAAAACGAGAAGAGAGAAGGGCGGCGGCGGTGAGACGCGGAACAGAGATGAGAACGGCGACGCGATGAACGCGCCGGCGTCGGCATCCGGTCCTCCTCCTCCGCAACAAACGCACAACCAAGCGTACGTGCCTTTGCAGTCGAATTCAGAGACGGTGCTGACGTTCGAGAACGACGAGGAGAGAAAAGCGGCGTTTAATAAACTTTTGGAGGATATTAATATGCCAACCTCGGGCACGTTCGAGCAGTTTACGCAGTTAGCCGCGAGCGACGCGCGATTCAACGCGCTCAAGAAAAATGGAGAAAAGAGAAACTTGTTCAACGGGTTTCGATCGAGGAAATTAAGAGCGGAGAAAGAGGAACAGAAAGAAGTCGAGAAACGGAAACGCGTGGCGTTTAGAAACGGTTTGCAAGATTGCCGAGTCAAATACGACATCACCTCGAAATCGAAGATTATTCGAGACTCGCCGTTAGAGCGGAATTTAATGTCGCAAACGTGGTTTACGAACATCGAATCGTTGAAAGAACGCGAACATTTGTTTCGCGATTTTTGCTCTGGATTACACGTCATCGAAAGAAAAGAAAAGCTAGCAAAGAAAGAGCAAACGAGAGAGTTGTTTAAAGGCTTGTTATTAGAGAAAGGGTGCAATTTCAACTGGCAGTGGCGACGGGACGTGATGAATAACGCGGCGATTCAAAACGACACGAGAGCGGTGCATTGCGATCGGCAAGACCAACTGACCGTATTTTCCGAACTCTTTCGGTCGTTCGATCAAAACGAAGTCGAGACTATGAACCGCGAAAACGCCGTGCGGTTCCGAGAGGAACGGAAGAATCGAGAGCGCTTTTGCGAGACGTTGAAAGAGTTGGCGGAGAATAAAATCTTGACGCCGAGGACGCTTTGGAAAAAGTTTAAAAACGAGAAGCTCGAATCGACGGCTTCGTTTGGCATGTGTAATGGGAACGTGAGTGGGAGCACGCCGAGAGAGTTGTTCGACGACGAAGTGATCAAGTTGGAAGAGATGGTGATGGAAGATGCAAAGCGATTGGAGACGTTTATGAAAGAGAACGCGTCAAAGGACGCGTTTCCCGGCTTTCAAAACGAGAACGTCGTCGACTTACTCGACGAAAGCGCGATGGCGACGGCGAGTAGTGGTAACAAGCTACCACCCTTCGACGATATCGTCAAATATTTAGAAGAGTACGTGGAAACGAACAAGGAGGCTTTAGTGAAGAAAGCGTCTTTATCGCCAAACATTCAACCCACGTTTCTTTGCGAAGTCGTAGCGGATACCATCGAAAGGATCCACCGACGCAAGAAGCGAAAGTTGCGGGACGCGTTGGATGATTTTGAGGACTCTTTATACGACGAAATGAAACTATTCGACGAAGTTTTGAACGATAAAACGTATTCCGAAACGAAAAAAGCGTTCCAATCGTCCTCGTGGTGGACGAAATGTTCGAAAGAGTTCGACGTGAGCGATGAAAAGCTCGAGGAGATATTCGAGGACGTGAAGAAGGACCGATTGAAAAAGTTAGCCAAGAAAGAAAGCGGTGGCAGAGGTCGCGGTGGTAGCAGTAGAGATTATAGCAGTAGTAGAAAACGTTCGAGAGACGGAGAGAAAGATAAGCCGACGGAGAAAAGAACAAAAAAAAAACGCGCGGAAGACAGCCCGGAAAAGGAAAGCAGCGAATCGGGAGAATTGAAGTAGACAACAAACAGTAGCAGTAATTAGAGCGTTAAAATTCTTTTGATAATTGCATTAAAATCGGTATTGAATACCTAATAAGTAATAAATGTGAAAACTTCTCTTACACTTGTTTTCGTTCACTCGTCGTCCCATGATCTACAAAAAATAAATGATGTGTTGTTGTGTGTTCTATTTTTCTCATGAACGCGACAAACGGGTAAGCCATTCTCCCATGGTATCTCTTCTCTCTCTCATCGTATGTTTTTCTTTCTTTTTCTTTCTTCTTATATTCTGCTCTCTCTTCTCTTCTTCTTCTTCTTCTTCTTCTTCTATATATCTTTTTCCTCTTCAAACTTAAAAAAACACACGCATGTCTTCGTCGATGTTTGTGACTTGATTCTCCATTTGTAAAATTAAACGTTCATCTCCTCCCTCTCTTCTCTTCCGCCAGCGTGCTATAGAATATTATATTCTGTCTTTCTCATTCTCAGTATCTCTCCCTTCTCTTCTCTCTCTCATTTTTCGTGTGGTGTGTGTTCTCTTTCCATGTCGTCGTCGTTAATGTTTTTTCTTCGTAGTATTATTGAAGAAGTTTTATAGTATTATCAAGTGGTTCACACGAAAGAGTCGCCTTACGCGCACTTATTCGAAGCGATCGATTTTAATTTGCATCGGTCTGCCTTCCAACTCAACGCCGTTGAACCCGGCAATCGCAGCTTGCGCTTGCTCTTGCGTTTCAAACAAAACCGTACCCCACCCTTTGGATCGACCGGTGTCGTCATGGCACGTGGACTTGGCGTCCACGACGGTGCCGACTTGTTGGAACACTTGTCTCAAATCGTCCGAGGTTGTCGACCACGGCAAGTTTCTCACCACAATTTGTAAACCAGAACTGTTTTCCGGTCTGATTTCTCTCGGTGGCTTCGTCGCCGCCGCCCCGCCCGGTCTTTCCGCGCGCACGATGATCGATCTCGCTCTGCACTCGGTGTCGTGCAACGCCTTGACGCCCGCGTCGGCGGCTTCTTTGCTCGCGAAATCAATCAACGCCCACCCTTTGGATCTCCCGCCGGATTGTCTGGCAACTTCACATCTCAACACCGGGTGCCCGATCGTTTGGCAGTGTTCAATCAACGCTTGTTCGTCGGTCTCCCACGCCAAGTTCCCGACGTAGCATCTGCACCCTTCCTCGGCTTCCGGCAAGTTGGTCGGTCTTTGCACCGGCGCGCCGCCGGATCCTCTCGAGGAGGATTTCGGCGCCTTCGGTAACGGATTATCCGCGCGAACGGAAATGTTCCGGTCGCCTAACGCGTGGCCGTTCATCGCTTGCATCGCGGATTGCGCCGCGGACTCGTCGGAGAACGAGACTAAGGCGTATCCTCTCGAGCGGTTTTGGCGACCCTATTTTAACACAAAAGCAGAGACAAGAAGAAAATTTTGGTGTCAGAGGAGAGAAAAAAATATCAGAAAAACAAGTGTAAATTTTGCCCAAACGGCATGCCTTTTTACGAGAGAAGACGACCACGAAAGACGGCCAAATGTCATCTCATCTCGCTCTCTTTCCTCTCTCTCTTAAACAGTAGGAGTGACCTCTCAAAACTTTACCCCCCGCGTTTCTTTCGCGCCGCGCGAAATCTCTCTCCTTGTTTTCGGCGCTTTTAGGAGAACGATTTTCGGAGGTTTCGCGGAAGAGAGGTTTCTCAGAGAGAGCGCGTTGAGACGCGACGACGATGAAAAAATGAATCGTCGGCGCGAGAAAAGTTTTTCTTCGTTTCCCACAAGCGCGATCGAATCAAAAAGAATTATAAAAAGAAAGAAAGTAGAAAACGTACGGTTGGGATCTCGATGTTCTCCGCGTCGGTGAACAAACCCTGTAACTCTTCGACCGTGGTCGACCACGGGATGTTGCCGACGTATAAGCGGTTGGATTGCGGTTGTTCGGTTGACATGGTGTTTTTAGTGCGTTTGTATAAGTGTTTTAATGGAGACGGACGGACCGATTCAGTGGCGGCTTCGCTCTCTCAATTAGGTTTGGAAACCCTAAATAGTTTTTAAGTGATTCTTTACGGGGAGAAAGAGCGCAGAAGACTCGTATAATAAATCATGTGGCGAGTGCTCTTGGAAACCGTCCTCGCGACGGGAATCTTTTTCGGTTTATACGGAGCCGCGGATGCGGTGCGTTTCGCATTCAGAGAGTTGTGTTTTCTTTCGTTCGTTCTTTCTTTTCTTCTCGAACACAGCAAAAGAAGCGCGCGTTTATGTTTGGTATTCTTTTGAAACACTTTCGTCGTTTGGACACACGTGCGCTCTCTCTCTTTATGTTAACTCTCTCTCTCTCTCTCGTTAAACGACGCACCTTTAAACAGTTCCTGAGGAAAGTCCTGTGCCGAGACGCGTCGGATAAAGTCCCCTCGTTCGTGGCGTTCCTCTTTTCCTTGACGTTCGCGTCCTCGTTTTCCATGGTTTTGCTCGTCCTCGGGGAAGTGTCGGACACGTTCACGGAGACGTTTTTAACCGTGGCGAGTTTGTTTTCGATATGGACGACGATATCGATGGTCATCGTCGTCGTGCCTTTCTTTCACTTTTATAAGCTCTTTTCGATGGTTGTTCCCGGGTCGTACGGGTTGGAGAAGTTGAGCAATGCGAGTGGTCGAATGATGCAGTTGAATCAGGCGGTGATACGCCGAGCGAAGAGTAAGCGGAGGAGGAAAGTTATACTCGTGAGCGTCTGCGCGCACTTGGTTTCCTTGGTTTTCTTTTTAGAGTTTGGGGCGTTGGATGGGGATCCCATTTATAGTAAAGGGAGTATATTTAGTAAAGTTGATGGTGGTAGTAGTGGTGGTAGTGGTAGCAGTGGTAGTAATAGTAATAATGGAGGAGGCGCGAAGAGTAACATTTTCACGGTGTCGCGATTAATCGCTCGAGCCGGCGTCGTCGGGGTGATCGTTTTAGGTGTTTTATCCGGATTCGGGGCTATTCATTATCCGTACACGACCATGTCTTTGTTCGCGAGGCCGGTTAGCGATGCGGAAATCGAACGAGACGAGGAGCGATTGGTGAAAGCGTTGGAAACAGCCGTGGAGAGGAAGAAACGGTTGGTACTGTTGGAAAGAGAATTGTTTCCGAGATCCGCAAACGAACGAAGGCAACAAAGAACGCGAGCGAGCATGTACTTCAACATTCCCATAGAGGAAGATGAGACTACCAATAAGAAGAACAACAACAACAATATCAGCAACAATCCGTACGAGAACGACGCGGTGAATAGAAACAACGCCAAGAACAACATCCACAAAAGCAGGACGGCGGCGAATAACTTTTTAAAAGACGTCGTCACCTCCAGCGCGAACGAAAAGAGCGCGTCGCAGTTGTTAGCCTCTAGTAAAGATCAAGGAGAGCAATCTTTGCTGAGCAAACTCGCTTCTTCGGCGATGCAGTTTGTCTTTTCTGGTAGAAACGGCGGCGCGATGACGAGCGAACAAAAATTGCAAAACGCAAAATTTGAAGTCGTCGCTTTGGATCGCGTCGTGAGATCTTTATTTCTGGAATTGAAAGAGCGCCGCGCGTTGAAAAAACGCGCGGTTGAATCCAGAACCACCTTTGGTCGCGCGAAAAACACCAGCGGCGTCTTGATGTCCGTGTGTTGCGCGGTCAAACTTCTCTCGGTGTTTGGCCAAATCGTTTTGGGCAAATCGAAAAATGTCGACGTCGTCACGAAAACGCTCCGACTCCTCCTCCTCTCCCACTCGGTCAACGTTACCGCAGAACAGCTCTCTCAATACCTCTCCCTCGCGTTCATCGCGTTTCTCGGGGAACATCAAGTCAGTCGAGCTACTCGGCGAGGCAAACGAAAAATCAGAATACGAGGCCGTCACGTTTTCGTACCATATTTGCCACGATGTTGTGGTAACTGGCATGGTAGTGTTTGGGTTCGGCGCCGCCGCGATGGCGGATTGGCCGGTTGTCGTCGCGAGATCGCTCGCGGAGAAACTTGTTAAATAAGTCGTTTCAAAAGTTTACTCGCCATCCAACTCTTTCGAGCGATCGCGTTCGTCGGTCCGAGTTTGTTTCGAACGACAAAACCTCTCCACGTTTTCTGTATCTTCAACGCCGCGTTTACAACCACTTCTTTTCGCGCATCATGTATCCTAATCTTCCGATACTTAGGCGCTCGACAGCACGGACATCGACGACCGTCGAAATCCATACTATCGCTCCGGATGGAACGGTTCGAGCGGGAAAAGAAACGACGAGAATCGTCTTCGGCGGGTAGAAGGTTTGTAGTGCGTGTTGTTTGTATGTGCGTGTTGTATTTCTACTACTAATTTATGTGCTGTTTGTTTCTTCGCTCTTTTCTTTACTTCCCGATATCTTTTGCCTTTTGGGATTCTTCGCGCGCGAATTTTTCGAGTCGAGATGGTTTCTTTTTTGTGGCAGTGCTCGCATGCTGCCATTTCATTATCAAATCTTGTCCCGAGCGTCCAGGAAACTTCTTACTCATTATTGCCCACTGCTTCGGAGTTTCCTTGTACGCTTCAATAAATTGTTCTTCTTCTTCGGAAGTCCATTTTTTGAATTTTTTTCCGCTCGCTTTTACGTATCCCAGCGCGTACTCTTTCAACGCTGGCGATGCCGCTTTACTCTTGGGGGATTTCGCCTGATCGAACCTTTTGTTCACTTGTGGACCTCTTCGTGGTTTCGTCATCAAACTTCCAATCTTTTTCCACTTGTCTGGATAAATTTTGTGAAACTTAATCAATTCCAAGTCATCGTCTTTCGACCAACTCCCTTTCGTGGTAGTTTTTCCTTCTTGTAACCGGTTCCATCGCAAACGGAGCTGTTTAGCATAGCGAGTTGGAAAGTGCTTTTCCGCCAACTCGTTCCAATTACTACCAGATTCCTTGACTAACGCATCCAATCGCTCAATCTCTTCATCACTCCATTTGTTCACCTCCGTGTACTTTGAAAAGTACGCCGCGGCGTCAAATCCCGGAGAGACGAGTTTATCGAGGAAATCTGTGTTACCCCCAATTTGAGCGAATTGCGTTGGTTCAAGTTCACTCTTCTCGAAAGCACTCACCAGCTTATCGGCATAACCAGCTTTCCATATGCGTGCGCAAACGTCATTACTCACAAATTGCGCGAGCAACGCACGATTGTTATCGAAAATCTTTACGAAAATGATATCCAACGCTTCGCGAAATGCGTCTTTGTTCATGTTCGCAAAGAAACAACCGCACGCGAGTTTTGCGAACAACGCAGGATCGTTGTCGCAGTACTTTGCGAGGATGTAGTCCATCCTCTGGAAGAAGTTCTTGTCGTCGTAGTGGGCAAAGAAACAATTGCACAAGAGTTTTGCGAACAACGCAGGATCGTTGTCGCAGTACTTTGCGAGGATGTAGTCCATCCTCTGGAAGAAGTTCTTGTCGTTAATGTGCGCAAAGAGACCACTGGACACGAATCGCTCAAAAACTTCCAGATTCTCGTCGCAGTATTCTTTGAACACGCGAAGAAGCTTCTTGATAAACGTGGTGGACGTTCCAACTTGGCCTAATCGAGAGGCGAAACCAGTTGTCTTTAACATTTTCAGCGCGAGTTCGATGCCAAACGTGTCAAAAACGTTCTTCGCGTTTTGGAAAACCTCGTCGTTTTCGAGTTGCATGTTTCTGCACCTGGCGTACGCGTCTTGGAACCAAAGCGATTTTCCCGCAACGAATACTTTACGCCAATCCTCAGGTGTGGGCAACAAAATGCACCATTTGCTTTTTCTTACCTCCATTGTTTCGATATACGTCGCGTTCAACTTAACAAGGTACTCTTTTATCGTCGTCGTCGTCGTCGTCGTCGTCGTCGCCGTCGTCCTTTGCGCGTAATGCTTCGTCGCGACGATCAAGGAGCACGAGTTTTCGAGCGCTTCCTTCATTTGACGTTGTTTGTGCGCGTGAAGGTGCGCGGACGGGTGGTTCATACCGCGGACGACTAATACTTCAAAGTTTCTACTCCCAAAACTAAAGCTCGCGAGAACAACCTCATGTATGTTATCGTCATCGCCGTACAACTGTTCTTCAATGATTATGAAACCGTCTGTGACCCACAGATCAAAGGCTTTCTCGGCGATGTCTTTCCCACACAGAACGCATACCACGTACTTGTTCTGTAGCGAGAAGACTGTATCGTTATGCAACGCGATCACGTCATCTCGAAACCGTTCGAAGAATTCGCTTCGTAACGCCGGGTTCGCATTCAGAGCCACACCAATCTTTGCGTAATTGAAAACTTTGTTCGTCTT